>Ga0307979_1001670_pt1 | contig 15746 bp, 8 predicted proteins | sample OrgLakmetage1058_FD_201833 | JGI IMG/M metagenome (GOLD analysis project Ga0307979, IMG submission 201833) | Saline water microbial communities from Organic Lake, Antarctica - #1058 | ecosystem: Environmental > Aquatic > Non-marine Saline and Alkaline > Saline | place: Antarctica: Organic Lake...
CGTCCTCCAGCGTTTTTCGAAACCCTCGCAAGGCCCTCCACCTTGAGAGCAAGTCGACTGCGTATACCCCGAAGAGAGCAGGTTCCGCGCTAGTGATCGGCAAGATCGTGCTGACAATGCTTGTAGCCGCTGGCGCTTAAGCTCATCCAGACCTCTTCTTTGCTTCGATTTCCAAGCGGTGTGATGTAAGGTCTTCTCCTTGCTGCAATAACGAGGATCTTACGCAGTGAAAACCGTTTCAAAACAGACCCGGCACTTGGCAACTTTCATGACTGCGACAATTACTGTACATTGCTGGAATGACGCAAGTATCTTGGAGCTTTAGGGTCATCAATAATCTCGTTGTCAGCAGCTGAGTAATTATTGATATTTAAAGCGGAATAATCCATGATTGGTGTTGAGGCTGCATTAGAATTGGAACTTGAGTTAGAGTTTTCATCGTTGTAATCGGATGACGAGGTCCCCTGATACGTGCCCATGCGATTCTCTTCCACTGGTGAGTCATCCTTTGCATCTTCCTCGAGGATGAGTTGAATTATTGTCCAAAACGTCATAATGATCGAAAACATGATAAATTGTAAAGCAGTTGGGAGACTGTAGACCACCAATAGACTTGGGACCCAGACCAACCATGTGGTTAAAATAGCAGGCAACCACCAGTCTGAAAGGATGCCGTGAAGAGTCCATAAACCCCTGCGCTCCACCTCCAATTAGAATTGTGAGCAGAATGAGTAGCTTGCATAACCTAAAGAACAATCTATGTATAGCAAAGACATCTGTATGACAGGAACGTCAAAAAGAGGACAGAAAAATCCTTGGTCCATCGCAACTTTGTGAGCAATGGTGTTAAGGTCTTCACCAGCCCCGAAGAAATAGTTTTGAAGTTGGAATAGAATATCTATCCACACACCATATAGACTAAACATGATTGAGTGAGAAGCTATGAAAAGAAATTCTCTGAGTAGCGATAATGGTGGAGCGGGGCCCATGAATCCGCAAAAGCGCCTTACTGACATAAGTGAAGACGGAACTACTCCTGCACTGGAACCCACAGAAACCAGATCAAAATAGTAACCCCAATGGTTTTTGAATTCTCCCAGATCGTTAAGCCCCTTTGCAAATCTTGGCACAAAATGATAAAGAATTAGGACAGTAAAAGCTAGGCCCCAAAGCATTGCTCCAGCCAAAAATTGACTCCGAAGCGCCGTTAACCCTCGCTGCCATCCAATCTTACATGAATCCCGAACATGCATTACAAAGTTGTGAAGTAGTCTTTGGTCACTTGGAAACTAAATCGAACCAGAGAAGAGCTAAGTACTATGAATCTAAAAGAATATTCATAACCTTGCCGATGACAGATATGGACACGAAATCTTCCGTGTCGCGAGCAAATTCGCCAAGCACCTTCGTTAACGTTTCGTCCAAGGGTCGAAGAAGAAAGTGGTTAGATCTAGTTGATTTAAGTGAACGAATCAAAAAATTAATTATATCATACCAATAGGTGTCGAAGATGCGATTGAAATTGCGATGGAGATGTAAACTGATAATGTAACAGTTCTTTGAGCACTTAAAAAAATGCTTTTCAAAATGTGTCGTCTGATATTGCTATACGGAGAGGAGAGTTCAGATTAAGACTAAATTGGTAAGTCACTAAATTTAAATGCTTGGATTTGAGGTGTACGAACAACCATTCTAAAAGGGCCCTATGATTAATATCCATAACTACCTTTTGACATTCTTATAAACTCCTAGACTTCAATACGCATGTACGCATGAGCAAATGCAAGGGGTGAATGGTTCTATGCAAAGGATTTTCTGTAGACGCCCCCGTCCTGACGTTTATCTCTCATCGAAAATAATTCAATAACCCTGGCGTTATTCCTCAGTGGGCGGTTCTAAATCATCCACTCCTCTAATCTAGCAGTGCCAGATAATTTCGAAGGTCAATAGTTGGGAATATAGCCTAATCATTTACGCTTCTGGTATCAGCTGTATTGTATTCCTCTGTGCTTCGTAGCCCTTTAAATCGACGTCGAAGTCTTCTTTCGCTATTAATGTGTAATTCCCGCAAAGGAAGGAAGTGGGAACTCAAGAGCCGGAGACTCCCACGATCGCTACATTGGAGAAAGCTACCTGAATCAGACATCTGGCCGGGCGGCTCTCGCAATTCCCCGCGGGGCGCCCGTGTCATAATCGTTTACTTCGAGATGAGATTATGCTACTTCAATCCTACAATTCTGTTTTCAAGTGTATTTCCAATCATTTTTGTGGGGGGTTATTATTTCGGGGCTCATTTGCTCATTTTGTGCCCAAATTTTGAAAGCTGAAGCAGGGATATGCCCCCCTGTAGGATTTCGGGTTTTCCGGAACAGAACGTCAGAACTTTCTCCTGAACCACGTTCGCACCTCATTCGTATGTGGTTTATCGAGTGGTGAGTAGAGAGTTGGTGAAGACTTGGGAACGGAATCTGCTACACTGTACTCCGTAGCTGCTAATTTAGAGGTTTGCACTCATGACTTGGTAGCGTGGGAGCATGTCTCGAAAGTACGACCAATATGCACGGCGGAGTAGGTCCTCCGAACGCTCTCGAGCATCGCCCTTGCGACGTGGTCCACAGAGCGCTTCACAAGGGCGGACCTTAGAGCCAGCTCCGCAACTTGCACCCACGCCACCCATTCAGCAGCTACCAGGCGGGACCAAACAAGCGACGACAGAGTCCAGCTCGAGAACGATGATGTCTGCTACGGTGACGTTGTTGCCATCTGGAAGAATTGTGACGCTTGATCCGTTTTCTGCCGATACGCCAGTGTCAGCTTTGAAACAGATGGCAGGGCGAAAAGCCGGAGTAGAGATTTTAGACCATCGCTTTCTCATGAACGGGATTCCCTTAGAGAACGGCGCCCTTAGCCTCTTATCGTACGGTGCCAAGACGCGCAAGGCTGCACTAGTACTTTTGCAGCGAAAATTGCCCAGTCGGATAGAGGTTACCGTCACGTTACCCGCTGCACTTCAGGAAAATACCGATATGAGCTCGACGGTAAATGAACTGTCGCCGGAGAAAACCTTGGATGTTTGGGTCGCGCCGGGCGGCGACGTTGAAGTGCTCAAGGCGGCCTTGGAAGCGAAAGGAATTCACTATAATCACGAAGAGTTTTACTTAGCGTATGCAGGAGCGCCGCTGCAGGTGATACAAGATAACTAGAAAAGAAAAGCTATGAAGGCAAACAACTCCCGATTTGAAAAGCTTCTCACCATAAATCTACCCTAACACTACTTCATTCAGTCACTGCTCCGCTTTTTTCCACTCACAGGCCAACCAGGACTTATATTCACAGGGACTGCGGCCACAGGCGACCCTAGACCTCGTGCCACGCGTCCTGTCCGTTGAGCTGCAGACGCGCAAAGGGCCAATTGAGCTCGATCTGTGGTCGTCCGACACGGTGCTAGAGCTACGGCAGAAGCTCGCAGCGCACGCTGAGACAGGAGCAGCAAGCAGCGCGGCCATAGCTGCTAGCCACACGCGCGGGCAATTTGCAGTGCTGTGGCGTGGGTCCGTTCTTGACGAAGGTCCCAGGCGTTTGAGCATGCGGAAACTTGGAATAAGCAACGGGGATGTGTTGCACTTGCAGCCTTTACCGGTCCCTATACCTCTGAAATTACCACCTCGGAGCGAAGCTGACCAGGGCACCGTCGTGATGGTGCCAGTAGACCCTGACCGTGGTACCGCGTTTGACGTGAAATTAGCGCTAATAGCAGACTTTGGGGTACCCTCTCAGGATGCTCCACGCGCCCGCAGTGCTACTAGCGCTAGCAGTAGCAGCGCTAGCCACAGTGCTGCCCTCTTTTGGCTGGAGCGATGCATTAGCACGCCTTTATCAGCCGTGTGTCTCGAGGACAGCACTGCGCCGCTGCCGAGTGACATTATCGCCCACGCTCTCGCTCTTCAACGGAGTCATGTTAGTAAGGCTCCAAGTGAAGCGCTCATGTGCGTGGGCTGGGCGAAGCTAGAGCTTAGCGTGGAGACTCCTGTTGGTCGCACGGTCAAGGTAATAATATTGATCAATCAAGTAGTTTCAAGCTACTTTATCATACTCATTTCTGGAACACTCTGTTGCAGCAAGCTGCTCTTCTCCTGGAAAGAAGGGTGCAGACTCACTGGTCTTCGTCAAATAGCCTCTAATCTCTCTGTTCGGTGCCTGACTTGCTTATTTTTCTCACGTGTAATTCAGGTGTCTGTAGGCGCATTGGAGCCTGCCTCAGCGCTGTCCAGAGCCGTCTATCGGGCCACGGGCGTGCCCGTCGATGATCAATGCCTCCTCGTTAAGCCAACTACTAGTAATTCCTCTGGTTTGGTTTCAAGCGAGTTGGTCGAAGTGCTGGGTTCGGACCACGATGATGATTTTCCTCGTAGTTACGATGGCAGTGGTAACGGTAACGTGCACTCGCCAATGCAGCCATGGGTGGCTTGCTTGCCAGGCCTTCGCGATGGAGAAAGACATTTGGTGTTAAACTACAAGCCTGACCCGGGCGACCTTACGATGAACACGATGCCCTCGGCCACCACCACAGCCGTCACCACCACTGCTGATACAGAGAGTGCCTCCAACCGAAGCCGAACGACTTCGCCTTTGTCACCATATCTTTGCCACCAACCCGTGCTGCCCTGCCACCCAGTGCTTTCTGAGCTGCACAACTTAGGAGGCTGCCCTGGCCCGAACCCACGGGCGTGGCATTTCAACCCTGGCTTTGGCGCTCACCTCTGGCTCTTTGGGGACCCGTCTTTCGGTGCCGTGTCAAACAACGGCAGCAATTCCAGTGCGAGTGGCTCTAGTCATAGTAGTGCTGCTTCGCCAGGTGTAGCGAAGCCGCCGTGCATGTTTCAGTGCCACGGAGAAGCTTGCGGAGGCGCGCATGGTCTCACCACGGCCGAATTAGACCAGGTGTTGAAAGCATGGGGGCTCATGGGCTTCTCCCGGTTCTTGGCGATTTTTGCCACACAATGGCCGGGGGCGAGGCCAGCTACTTCGCCGTACCACAGGTGGGCGGTGCCTTACTTTATACATGTTCTTGCTGCGTAGGAGAAGTATTTATGTGGGAGGAGAGGACATCTCAGTATTTTCATGTACCTTTTATCTTTCCTCCCTCTTTTATATCATCACTGTTGTCTTACCTTCATCTATTTCGCATTTTCTCTCGTATACCGCTTTAATTCCCCCTTCACTTTCCTCGCAGAGAACACCCCACGCTCGACAAAGTGCTTGGGACTTTTCTGTTCGTGGCTGGAGTGTGCGCGAAGCACAACTTAGGGTTCGAAGAAGCGCAACGCGTTCGATTTGCACCACCCGACGAGAGCCAGCACACTGTGTCTTCTTCTTTTTCTTCTTCGTCGTCGTCGTCGCCGAACGGACTGTCAACCTCAGGTAGTCGTGCTCTGTCCGTCTCGCAGTCAACCGATTCGACACTCGAGTCTCGGCTCAACCTCGTTGGTGGGAGTGCAGAAAAGCGAGGCGCCGCAGGTGGCTTACCCTGTGGAGCGGCCAAAGCAGCACAAGCTCAAGCGTGGCGAGATGCCTGCGCAAGCGTGCGCGCAGACGAACGATTGGGGGTGCGACGCTTGAACACATTATTGACATTCCCCCCCCCCCCCCCTCCCCATAAGCATACTACTAGTACCTATCCACTTTTTCTTTTTTCGTATCTCCTTCAATTTAATGTTGCCTATTTTCCTTCCTCATCATGCTCTTGTGTGTTTGCTATCAGGAGCGGGTTGCGAGCCGGCTTGATGTGCTCGCAAAGGAACGAGTTGTTGCAGCTGAAGCCGCCTTCAACAAAGCCAGCCAACTTGTGCCTTACGAGTATGCCAACGATACCACGAAACCAGTGCTCGAAGGGGCAAACCACGCAAAAATCGCGATGGATAGCTCTGCTGCGGTGAATTTGGCCAATGGTTCCCCTGACAGTGGTGGCTTGCATCATCATCTCTCCGTAGACAGGCTCACTCCACCACGCGTGCTACGAAACTCGGAGATCCCACTCAACCTTGTCGACAACAGATCATCTCCGAACCGTCCTGCTTCTTTAGAGGACATCAGCATGGCCAATGGAGTGAGCGGGCAAGTGCGTGGCGGCAGCTTGACAAGAAGGCACCATGATGCTGCTGTCAATGGTGAGGAGCACTTACTCAAAGGAGACCTCAGCGCAGATGCTGATACTCCTCAGAACCTGCAACTAGAGTCGTCTTCAATGCGCGGCAAGTCTTCGTCACCGTTTTCGTTACCGGCCATTGATCGAGGCACTCCACCGCCAACTTCCGAAGACCGCTCTCAGCACCAAAATGATGACAGCGACAACTATAGCAACGAGAACAGCCGTAGCAGTCCTCGAGGCAGGGCCATGGAGCGCCCATCGGTTCCTGGTGAATCTATTAGAAGCACTACAGGAGGCACTGTAGCGTCACTTGGACACGCTCTCTGGGGTAATCAAAACGGCAGTAAACACAATTCACCGCCTCAACCGCCCAACGAGGCCTACAAAGCAGCAACAATTGCAGCAGCCGAAGAAGAGGCATCAGTATTTGACGGGGATGCAGCAGCAGTGGGAGCTGTCAAGGTCAATGCAGGCGTCAGTGTGAGCGCACGGGCAGAAGCGGAAGCAGCGGCTACAGAATTGGCGAAGCTTCGTTCGGAACAACTTGAGCTGACTGCAGGTATGTAGTTTGAAACACGCAATTTTGATCAATCTGGACTCATGACGTGTATCTCTTGAAACCGATTTAATGCGTGCTTTTGAATAATCTCAAATGCTATCGATCTTGTTTGAATTCTTTTTCTTGTCCAAATAGCACGAGAAGCCCTTGAGAAACAGATTGCCATGCGCCGTGAAGCACACGCGTTGCGAGAAGCAAACGAAACGCTTGCGCTAGAAGTAGCGTCACTTCAGCGCTCGGCCCACGGTAAAATGGAAAGTCCAGCACAAAGAAATGAAGGAAAAGAGGCTGGTTCATCGGGACAGGGGTCTCCTGGCAGTGCTATTAGCCGTCAACGCATGAGCCGTCAGTCTACGGAGCCGTCGCTTCGGAGACCTCAGGAAAGTAGAGACAAATGGTATTCATCTGCGGAAAATAAAGTGGACGACTTTGGAGATAACAGCGGCGCAATCAATCAGCGTCGCTTTAGCAAAAGCCCCGACAGAGCAGGTTACATGGCACCTTCAGCTGAGTGGGTGATGGCTTCTAATGACACACAGCAGCCGCACACGATGCCTGCTAGATACCATCACTCGCCGCCGTTACCCGAAAACGAAGTATTGAACAGCGATCCGTATACCACGAACTCCTCCGTGCGATTGGAACGCCCACGGCTTTCAGGCCGTGACAGTGGTGGAGCCCGATACAGAGTAGACGAGGACACGAAGCACGCCAATCCACAGTTTGATCCTCGAACCCGCGAAAGTCGGTCTAGGAATTCTGTCCACTCGCAGTCGGAAAGCCGTCTGCCACGATCTAGCGCATGGATGGAGCACCAACAGCGTGGTAGTGGTAGCGGTAGTGACGACCTTAGGAGGGAAGATGAGAACGACTCCATTCGGCAGCGTGATAGCACCAGCGATGTCGGTGTACCTAATTACAGCCGTGAACCTTCACAATCGTTATCTCGCGTTGACGAAAACTTCAACTTCAGTGGTGGCCCAACTGTACACAACGAGGGAAGTGATCGAGTTCGGGGCAGGCGCTCTGCGTCTTTATCGCGACACGCACCAATGAATGAAGATCCGCTCGAAGCGTGGGCGCGTTCAAGCTTTGAAAGAGCTCAGCCCACACGCCGCTCGACGTCACTTGTGGCACGCTACATGGCTCAACGCAGCGAAGAAAGACATTCATTGCGAGGAACTTCTGAGGGTGGCCTCGGAAGAAAGCAGCACTTTAGAAGTCAATTTTCGTTTGAAGACGAACCGCCTCCTCGCAGTGAGTGTTCTGTCAGCGATGTCGATTCAGAAGTGTACCAGGTATCAGTGCATAGCAGATCACGGTCAGAGGTGCAGCGAGGTAGTAGAGCCGTTCGCGGGCATAAAGAAGATGGTTCTAACGAGCCCAGAATTGGCCGAGGTCAGCGCACCCAACGTGCAAAGCCTTCGCCTCACGAAATGAATGGCCGATGCTATGCGGTTGAGGATGATGATGCAATGGGCAGGTCAAGGGATCCAGGCGACGACAGTGGTTTGTCACCCCGAGAAGCAGAAGACTTCCAAGATCGTCATTTGCGCACTTCTGTCTTTTCTGAGCGAGAATGCAGCAGACGCAGTGTGCCACTGTCTCGGGACGAGTTGGAAAAGATGCACCGCAATGCGGAGTCTTACGATAATAGGTGGTTCGACGAGAATGATACTGATGATCATGCTGACACATTAACTGAGACCAAGAGCGATTTGGGAAGCAGGTCTAGATTGGAATTTTCCGAAGGATACACCAGAGAGGAAGGCCAGGCAAAAAAAAGGCGGCAGACAAAGGAAGACGTTCGTGATGATGAGAACATTGCAGGTGCAAAGCGAGGAGCAGCAGGACCAGAGCTCAATCAGTATTACCGTGGACAACTAACAGGTCAACAGCAAATGCGGCAAGTTGAAGCGGAGTTGCGCAAGCAAGAAATGGCAGCTAAAGTGTTTACAGTCGACGACCTAAAAGATGCAATGGCCAAATACTTACGAAAAACGGTGTACATGAAACCTGAGGTACTCTTCAACAGTATGCGCACTAATAAACGCGTTTCATTTATCGGTGCTCCAGAGCTGGCTGTAGCGTTTCAGAAGTACACATCAATTGGCGTAGCGCCAGATGATCCCGCTCTCCTCCAGGTTGTTTCTGAGCTTTCTCCTACCGGCAAGCTTAAGTTTACGAGTGCAGATTTGAAAGCGAATTGGCATGTACTCAAAGGAGGGTCAGAGAAGCCCAAGCATAACGCCGCACCTGCAGCATCTGCGCCCGCATTGGCCAAAGCAGAAGTTGAGCCTGCACTCTCCTGGAAAGACGCCGCGAAGGCGGGACTCCCACAGCGCACTTCGAACTCAAAACCACAGAAAAGGAAAAGTCGTGAAAAAGAGTCCAAGGAATCACTACGCAATGAAGTGGAGTCTTCCACACCTCAAAATTACGAAGACAATTTGCAGCATGAATTTGAATCCAGATCAGAAGTTAAATCTGAAGAAGAATTCAATTCTTCGATTGGCGAGAGCGAGTCTGAGATCAAACTTTCCTCCAAAGCTAAGAGGCCCAGTGACAAGAGCACGACACCATCTTATAGAAAAGGTGATCACGTGGAAATTAACGTTGGTGATGAGGATGGAGAAGAATGGTTGCCGGCTCTTGTTGAGAGAGGCGTTATTCAAGACGGCGGCATCGCAGTGTGCATGCTACAGGGTTACGACGATGACGATGCTCGGTTTGACGTTGATTTAGAGTATGTACGGGCCCTGACACATCACCACGAAGAAGCCTTGAAACTGATCGATGTTCAAATGATGCAAAAAGGCGTCAAAGTGAGCGCATGGAATTGCCGGGGAAGCGAGTTCCTAGACGCAACCGTTCTCAAAGTTAGCGGCAATGCCACGGTGACCCTCCGCTACGATGACTTTGCTGAAGATGTTATGGTGCCGTGGGCTTATCTTCGGTCTTCAAAGAACTTGCTTGTAAGTGACAGCGAAGTATTACTTATTTAGATTAAAAAGTTGAATGATATTTCTTTAACATTTGCATCCTCCCTGTCTTGATCCACTCTAATAATTGATGTTCTTGTTCATAACAGGAGCCTCTTCAAGACTCGCTTAAAGATTGTGTTGTGAAAGATACTGGCACTCCTTCATCTGTAGTGGACGTCTTCGTCTCAAACGACCAAGACAATCTGTACGAAGCTGAGGAGGCTAAGACAACATCGCGTGACACTGCGGAAGATGACGACGCTGAAGATTCAACAGAAGGTGAGGCTCGAGAGTCTCACTCAGAAACAGCTGATGATGTAAATCTCGAGTCTGAGCTCAGTCAAATGATCGCTGGCGAGGACCCTAGTACTTCTGCAGACGACGTGTGGACGTCTATGCGAGAATATCTCATAAATCAAGGGTCTGCGCGGTTTTTCGAGCTGTTTGAGTCTGTTGACCGCAATTGCAGTGGATTTGTCGACACTGAGGCCTTCACGCTGGTGCTTGAAGATATGGGTATTGAAGACTTGAGTACAGATGCAGTCAACGAATTAATGCAATCGATTGATTCGCAGGAGGATGAAAGAGTGAATTATGGAGAATTGTTGCGCACTCTGCAGTCTGCACAATTAAAAACTTCTGGTGAAAATGATTCTGAGCCTGTAGAGGAGGAAGCTACACGAACTGGCGATGACAATAAAATTGATGCACTGCCAAAAGCAGCCCTCGATGAGGATCTCACACTTGAGGCCGAGAAGTTGTGGGATTCAATTCGCGCTTACGCTGGGATGCATGGGCATTCTGTTCTGCTTCAGATATTTCGCGACAGCAACCGCGACCATAACAAACCTTACAGTGCAGACGATTTCATCGATGCCCTGACAAAAATGAGTCTTGAAGAGTTTAATCTGGCTACTGTCAAATCTGCTATTCGAATGGCCAATCCCAGTCGCATTGAAACATTGGAATATAGTGAACTTCTATATGCTCTCAGGTCCAAGGTTGAGGTTGAAGCAACGAGCAAAATTGAAACCGACGCAGCCAGAAAGGTTGAAGAAAGACTAGATGCCAAATCTGAACTCTTCAAACTTATGGAAAGTGTTGGACTTGAAGATCATCACGACAAACTATGCGCTGCTGCAGAAGGAACTACTGTAGCTGCTATGTATTCATTTGGTAAGAGCAAAATGATTGGGCTTGGTATGCCGAGAATCAAGGTCGCCAAATTATGGCGTCAAATTGAAAGTAATTCGCCTGCCGACTCGGAAGAAGCAGAAGGGATGGCATTAGGGATAGTCCAACCTATCAATAGTAGCAAATCGATACCCATGCTGTACAAAGTTGGAGAATATGTTGAAGTTTCTGTTACTTATGACGGCGAGGAAGATGTGGGTGCTTGGTTACCCGCGATTGTCGAGCGATTGCCGGTGGATAGCGACGCTGAATACCACGTCAGGCTTTTGACCGGCCCTGACGAGGATGCGTCGTACCTTGACGTTAGTGAGTCATTTTTGCGTACCATCCCAGATCGAGACGGCGAGGTACCATCCTCGGTGATTGATTTTCAGCGTGTCAACGCATGGTACTGCCACGAGGCTAAATTCCATGAAGCCACTGTTTTATCATCCACTCAAAATGGCACAGTGATAGTAAATTTCTTTTCGTTCGAATTGGAGCAAGAGGTACCACTAGCATACGTACGAATCGATCCTGACTTCGAAATTCCCTCGTCGGCTCATCATGTGAACGAATGCGTTGAAGTGTCAGTGACATACGAAGGCGAGGATGAAGAAGCGTGGTTACCTGCGCTAATTGAGGTAGCTCCCGATGGTGAAAAGCAGGATTACGACTTGCAGCTCTTGGGTGATCCTGGTGAAGAAAGCTCACGCCTGTCCGTCGACCCTTCGTTTGTGCGACCTATCTCGGTTGATGATGGAATATCATTAGCTGCAGAATCATTATCCGAAGGCAACGAAGTTAGCGCGTGGTTGGCTCACGAGAACCGATTTTGCAATGGCCGCATTTTATCTATCTCATCGCAGTCACTTGATAGCTTTGTCGTTGTGGATTTTACTGAGTTCGAATTGAAACAAGAAGTACCGATCAAGTATTTGCGTAACTTGAGCGAAGAAGAAAAGGAAGTTGGTGTAGACGTGGTACTTTCTACAAAGACGCACGAAATCGAGCCCAAAGAAGAGGAAAATTGTGAAGAAATCCTTCTCCACGAGGAGATAGTACAGGCAAGCACATTTGTAACTTCGATTTGTGTTGGTGACTGCGTTGAAGTGTCAGTGACTTACGAAGGCGAAGACGAAGAAGTCTGGTTGCCTGCTTTAGTAGAAGCAATCCCTAGTGGCGACACTTCTGATTTCTCAGTAAGGCTCCTCGGAGATCCATCTGAGAATGAGCGTTCGCGCCTTGACGTCGACTCTGTGTTCATCCGGCCAACTACTGTGCAAGAGGGTGCTCTACTGAGTGATGTGGCTATTGAACAGCGTGTGAGTGCATGGCACACTAACGAAAACCAGTTCTGCGATGCCCAAGTTTTAGAGTTAAGCGGGACTTATGCGGTTGTGAAATTCTTGAAATCTGAACTGCAGCAAGAGGTTCCGTTGAAATGCTTGCGGTCTCCTGAAGTCCACGACAATGCCTCAGAGAAGCAATCAAATGATGATGAAATGGATGACGAGGATGACTTACAAGCCGAACTTGCAAAAATGGCGGGACATGACAACGACGACGATGATGAAGAGGATGACAACGAAGGCAATAGTTCTGTCGCTGAGGGTGACGGTGAAGGCGTTGCATTGGATGGTAGCGACGAGCTACAAGATCTCTTGCAAGCTTTACAGCCCACCGAAGAAGGTGTGCTGAACAGCGAGAAGGAGCACGAAGAGGCCATCGACGACAATGTATACGAAGTGCTAGACGATGATGTTGAAGACGCGAAGGTAGCTGAAGCTGAGAATGCCAATCTGAACTTTGATGACGGAGTCGCGGAAATTGCCCAAGGAGCTGAGGTTGACCTTACTGACGGACTGAGCGCTTCGCCATTGTTTAAAGTTGGGGATTGTATCGAAGTATCGGTGACATATGAAGGTGAAGATGACGAAGCTTGGTTGCCTGCCATCGTTGAGTCGGTACCTAGCAGACATGGCAATCCAAGCGCTAGCGACGATTTCTGCGTGCGACTGTTAGGTGATCCTGCTGAGGAGTCCTCACAGCTGAACGTGGACATTGCGTTCATGCGTAACATTCCGCCGGAACGTTACCTGGTAGAGCCTGGTGCAATGGACTCAAACTCTAGAAGCATCAAAGGAGTAGATTTAATGGCAGAAAAAGGCGCTTTACAGCCTGGGCAGAATGTAGAAGCTTGGTACGTACACGAAGACAGCTATTTCAGTGCAGTGATTGTGGGTGCATTGCCTGATCGAAGCTTTGCTGTAGTTAGTTTTGTGGACTTCGAACTGCAGCAAGAGGTGCCCAAGCTGTGCATTCGACCTGCCAAAGGAACTGCGAATGAAAGGACAGGATCAGATACAAACGATATGGACCCAGGAGATAGCGAAATCTTACAAGCTGAGCCACCAAGCGTGTTTGAGGTCGGTGGTTTTGTCGAAGTGTCCATTTCATACGAAGGTGAAGATACTGAAGTTTGGCTGCCGGCCATCATTGAAGCAGTCCCTGAAGAAAAAGACAAGCGCGATGGAGGTCAGGCGCAAGACCAAGACAATGCATCGTTGTACAAAGTGCGGCTCCTGGGAGACCCGTCAGAGCCATCAACTTCTCTTGACGTAGACCTTCAATTTTTGCGCTGCTTGCCCCTGGACCGTGAAGGCTTACCCTTGCTTGAAGCCCAGCCTTTCGATTACGTCACGTGCTGGTATGGCCACGAAGGCGGCTTTTACAACGCCACCGTGTTGAGTGTGGACTTGCTTCAGAACACGGCAGTAGTCAACTTCACCGAATTTGAGCTGGAGCAAGAAGTGCCGATGCCTTACTTGAGAGCTAAAGATCTGAACCCGATTTCAGAAACCGAAGAAACCGAAGAAGCTGAAGAGGAAGCGTTCCGCCAAGGGTCGCTGGCGCGCACTGAATCTCTGGCGCGCAGCGAAGGATCGTCTAGCATTTCAGCCCGAGTCATCTTGCCCGGTGGTTCAGAAGAACGCGGGCGAAGCCGAGACCGAGTGGAAGTTCGAGCAGTGGCTGAGTTGGCTGGAGAAGAAGAAGTAAAGAAGAAAAATGGAGACACTGCTGCCGACAATGGTATGGATGAGCTCAGTGCCCTTATGGATGAAGCACTGAATGGAGATGTCAGTGAAGAGGAAGATGACGACAAGGTTGAAGGTCTTACTGACAGATTAAGCAGCAACGGTGCTTCAGCACCCAAGCAAAATATACGAAAGAGCGCTTCATCAAGAGCAGTAAAACCTCCACCAAAACAGTCGCAGCTCGAAAAGAAAAGCCCTGCACCACCGTCGCCTCCTGAGCTTGAATCTTTTGGTCAATCAGCCAGCGCTCCCAGTGCAGAAGGAGCAGAAGCACCTTGCAAAGTCATCTTTGACGCCACACTGAGCGAACACACTCCTGATAGCTTTGACGCTTCCGCTCAAACGTCGTTTGTGCTCGCCACGGCAGACGCGTTGAACGTAACCGAGCAGGCAGTTCGAGTGAATGCTTCATCCAGCATAGACAACAGTATAGCAGTGGCTTCCACCGCTGTGGTTGTGGCGACAGAGGAGGACGCTGCTGCATTGATCTCACATGTGATAGATCCTTCTGTTCTGGCAGCAGCAATAGAAAGAGCTGGGCTGGGAACCTGCACAATTTCTGCACCAGTCACAATCAAGCCACCAGGAGCATCCTCGTCATCATCATCAGAAAATGCCATGTCAACGCCTCTTACACCGTCTGCGTCTGCTTCAGAAGACTGCAATGACAACGAAGCTTTAAATGGTTTAACACCCGAAGAGATTGCTCACGCGACATCGCTTTTTCGAGCTGCTGCTGCTCAGCCATCGAATAGTCATTCTGGAGACACTGAAGTAGCTCCCTCGATTCGTTTGGGCCCTTTCAAAAAGCTCATGCTGCAACTGTGCAAAGATGCCAACAAGGCCTTGGTCAGAAAGAAACAGCCACCGCTACCGATGCCCAAGGACAAAGATTTGGGGGCTGCATTTGCTCAGGCTGACGTGGACAAAAGTGGACAAGTCGATGAAGCGGAGTTCCTCGCGTTGTATGCTTTGGCGCACGCCGGGCAGGTATAGATTGCAACAGCTTTAGTTGTTGAAAGTACTGCAACAAATCTCATTTTACCGCATGGCGATATCTCACCCAAAAATAATCCTCAATGTATCAAAGGCGCGATTTCCAAAAGTCTTTCGGTACCGTGTTTGCGTCTGAACGTTCTTCTTTCTCTTTAATTTAGAATGAGCCGTTGCTCTAATATAATATAGGTGCGCGGGCTAGGCTCCAAGTCCCTCTTTGGGAGCATGTTCAAGTCCAAGGCTGAAATGGCCGCGCGAGCCACTGCCCAAGCGTCCAAGACTGCGGCGCTCAAGGCAGCGCTAGAAGCATCCCATGCTAATTCTCCGACATCGCGCAGTCGCTCGGCTTCTTTCGACACTGCTAATAAAAACAACGTTGACGGTGACACTGGCCCTGAAGCCACCGCAGCATCAGGCAAGGTAACAAATGATCTAACGGCATTGTCGTCGTCGCCGCTGTCATCCTTTCAAGTTGAAGCACTGCAGGAGCTTTTCTTAGTGGGCGGGCCAGCACTGCCTAAATCTGGAATGCTGAGCAGCAGCAGCACTACTAGTAGTGGCAACACCGAAGCCAATTTACGGTTGAGCAAGAAAGACTTTGCTGTTCTGGCCAAAGCGTTAACCAAGAAAGTGGCCATGGCATCATTAGCCAGTGGATCCTCGAGCAGCAGCAGCAGCAGCAGCAACGGATCTTACGGGAGTGTATCACAAGGCTTGATCGTGAGCCCTAAAGACCAAGACATCGCGAGTTGGTTCGCCAGTGCTGACCGCAGCAAGCGTGGCAGTTT
>Ga0307979_1001671_pt1 | contig 15741 bp, 14 predicted proteins | sample OrgLakmetage1058_FD_201833 | JGI IMG/M metagenome (GOLD analysis project Ga0307979, IMG submission 201833) | Saline water microbial communities from Organic Lake, Antarctica - #1058 | ecosystem: Environmental > Aquatic > Non-marine Saline and Alkaline > Saline | place: Antarctica: Organic Lake...
GAAAGAGGAAAGCGAAATAAATTGAAAATGTTCAAATATTAGGATTCATTGCATGCAAAAATTCTACAGCCCCAAAAAAGTAAGCCATCCTGTACTTCTCTTAATTTTTACTCTATATGTATACCTCCGTCTTCTTTGCCTTATGGATGGCAGGTGGTCCGTGCCTCTTTTCGCAAAGACACGCACAAGAAGGGGCCCTTGAAAGGCAAAGTCTACTACCAGCAGGTATAGTTTCTCTTTTTAAACACTCGTTTGACTACTGCAAGAGTCATTATACCACCACCGCGGAATTTCATTTGTTCACAAATCGTCGTATCGTTCTTGATCATACTGCCTTGAAGTTTCAATATCGTTCTTCGAATTTCTCACTGTATCTTCTCGTCGAAAAGGAGAGTGCATTCAACCACTTCCTCTTCTCATTCCCAATGTTTCTCGCATTTGATCTGCGTAGGTCCATACTCGAGAAGTATTTCATTACCGCCCTCACCTTCATAGGCGCTATTTTCCGAAAGAAGATTGGTAATGAAATACCTATTAATCCAGCCTTCGCTAACGATTTCACCGAGAAGTGCACTGCGATTACTAGGGGGTTACGGGCCGTATTTAGAGGCCTTTGCCATCCGCCTAGCTTTAGTGACATGTATGCCTTAATTAAAGAAATGTTCAGAGTTTAATTCGAGTTACATGCCATTATAGCGGGTAGCCACTCGATTGGGATTTAGATAGAGAAGAGGCAACGAATACCCTAATTTCCGGAGGAGGCCCTTCTGTATCTGTATGGAATATTTCTCGCATTTTAATTTTAGTTATACCAGCGGAGCAGCGGAGCGTCATCGGCTTTTCAGAGCCCAATGCCTTCTTCAGGTAGAAGCTCGCACGCAAATGGGGCCAAAGATTTCTCGGAGATTTGCGACTGATCTTCTTGATCGCCTGCGAGACTCCGACTTCGTAGTACGTAGTAGCCATCTCCTCTGCGGGCGGGAACTGGGAACTATTCTCTTGAGCATTAAGCAGCACTCTCAGAGCACGGAGGGGCGTGTCACTTTGGACCGCATTCACCACTTCCATGGCCACTTGGGCATTCGTTCATCGTTGGCTTCATGGATTTGGATGGTCTTGTTTTTGTCTCTGCCTGTTAGCCTTTTAATTCCGGCCCCTCGGGGCCTGTGTTAAAACAAGTTAAAACCTTACTTACGGATCAGAGGCGACACATTTTTAGCTAACCTCGTCCCTGTAGTGTGTTTCTTGACTTCTTGATTGACTGACCAAAACCGACCTCTCGAGTATCTTCTTATCTTCTTCGTACTTGCAAGTTCAGGTGCCCGCACAATTCGCGGTTTCGGAACAATGTGTTTGCTACGGAGCAGTAGGTGCGTGTTCTTAGCACCTTAGTGCGCGGCCTTGAAATGCCCGTGAATGAGTTCCCTTGTAGTGCCCGTGGTGCTTGTCCCTTCTTTTGCCCGTGGTCCTCCTCGTGTATTTGTTTACTGCACATGTACACAGTAACCAAGAAAACCGCGGGTTTTCCGGGTTTTTACCCACTTCGGCTATACAGAAGATCCGTTAAATACTCATTGCGCTAAAGAATATCCAAGAAAAACCCAGGTGCCTTGTGGGTTTTCTTGGTTACTGCATGTACAACAGAACTGCACTGTACTGTAGTACGGTACTGTAGGTACACAAAAAACGACGACCACCACGAACGAACCACGGTCGAAATTCCATTTAAGATAAAGGATTACGAAATGAACGAGCAATAATATCCGCCATGATCTTATTGCGGCAGCTGCGGGCGCTCGTAGGAGTCTTCGGGCTCGCATGCATCTTCATAGCCTCACTAGACACACCAGCATCGCCATCCAACGTTGTTGCAGACTCTCACAGTCTCCATAGTGAAGAAGCTCATGCTCATAGGAGTTCATCTTTTCCTGGGCTGCGCGGGGCACGACGGCAACTGCTCATTCACCCAAACGCTATTCCTGTCGGCCTGAAAGGTGGAGGCGAACACGCGAGAATCAAGTGCTTTTGGGTGCGTTAGCTTAGTCCATCGCATGCATTCATTGATTTCTAGGTCTTGCCGATTGACTGATAAGAGTAACCCCTCGTTTTTAAACCTCCTAACCTACGGAGCTCTCATTTTGAATTCCAGATCCCCTGGAAGAAAGAAACGGAATGCGACAACGGAAATGGTGACACAGTAGCAGCAAAGCCCAATGGAAGCAAGAAAGTGCCGAAATTTGGACTTCCTGACAAGCGATGACTTGAAAGATTGACGTAAAGCCGAAAGACGAAGCACGTCTCGATGCGTACAACGCTTTTTCACTCCGTTTTCTCACGGGAGGACATAGCAGTGAGGAGCCTCTGCTTGCAGATAGAGGACACGTATAGCCCTTTATGTCCTTAAACTCGCGGATTCGACTGCCCGGCCGATGGGTCGTCCTAAGTGGGCTTCTGATATCCGTATTCGTTTGCTTCCCGGCAACAATTTTTAATCGATGCAGCCCAAGTGTAACAATAAAAAAGTAGTCCGCATCCCACTGCCATGTCTAATTCCAAATGGGGAAGGATTAGAGCTCTAGAGCTCTGCATAATTATTCTAATGGATACAGTCTAGTCGAGTACCCCACTTTCGGTTGCAGCTACCTCGAAGCGCTACCCTACTTTGCTTTTTATGAATACGAGCTAACAGCTAACGAACAGGCAAATTCCTGATACTAATACAATAACTTCCCTCTCTTTCTTTTCTCGAAGGCTGCTCTTATTATTGCGCCTACAAACGCGGCGATGGAGGATGACAGCGCCCCCTCTATACGTACACGTTTTCCAGCGCCTCCTTGCTGGTCGGGCGTTGGTAAGCCAAATTCACCTCCCCTGTAGTGGTATTCACGCCAAAGGCGTAGCCTTCGTACGCGCAGTGAGACCAGCTGAAATCGTCGTAGACGTAGCTGATAAGAGAGAAAAAGAGAGAGAGAGGAAGACAGGGAAAGAGAGTGAAAGAACGCAAAGCAATGCATAGATGTAAGCGGACTGGTGACAAGGATTTCAATGAAGGAGGAGCACAGAAACTTCAAGGAGATCACGGTCAAGAAGGAAGAAGAAGTAGAAGAAACGTTGAAGAAGGCGGAGGTATTTCATATAGGTATATCCATGTCAACTTACGAAAGGTCTTCGGAATCGGGCGCGAGGTAATCGAACATTTCCAAGTTCGTGTAGCCAGCTTGGTCGCCATTATCTTGATCGTCGTTTGTCGTGTGCACCAAGCCCGAAAACGGCAGCACTGAATCCGCAAGGTGCCCTGCCAGAACGTGTGTGTGTGAGGGAGTCAGCACATAACGAAAGAAGAGAAAGAAGGATAAGTAGTTGCCAATAGTGAAGGGTGAAATTGGGGGAAAGATCAAGCGAAGGTAAGAAAAATAATACATGCTTCAAAACCAGACGAGAACAAAAACGACACTCATATGTGTGAGTAGGTGCCATTTTTCACAATCCTCAGGCCTCATCCTCATCATCACTAACTTCTTCACCGTCATCTCCCTCATTAATACCTGCACATGTGCCCTTCACGCACGCGGGCATTGCGGCCGTGCCAGCTTCCACGGCGGACCAATCGCAGACGGCGTGGCTGTCGGAAGAAGCATCGCCATCGTGTGCATAGCCCCAGGTCAAGTCAAAGAGAGTGGCGCTGTCAGGAGCTGCTTTGGTGGCCTGGTGTACACGAGAAGGCGAACAAAAATGAAAGAGAGGAAGCAAGATACGAAACGAACAAGAAAGCTCAGTACGCTGCAATAAACGTTTAAAAGAAAGTGAAGAAATAGTCAAGAAATCATTTTCCATAGAAAAGAAAAAAAACGAAAGAAATAGAATAGCAAAGAGGGACAGTCGATCAACTATCAGGAACTTAAATGTGCATGTCTTCTTTCCTTGTAATACTAATGTGTTGCATCCTATTATATATATATATCTCATTACCGCTGTAGCCACTAGTCGCTTCCAATGCACCAAGCGGTCGACCGTGCCGTGCAAAATCCAAAAGGCCGGGTCGTAAGGGCTCGACGAGGTGTACATCTCGCCGACTTGGCCGAGGTCCGACAATGTGTCGTGCAACATGTGGTCCCACGCTTTGTCTACTTCGGTTGGGTCGGAGACGCCGTCAATGACGTACTTGTTCTGCAGAGCGGGGTGAAGGGGAGAATAGAAGGAAGGAACGGAGTAAAAACGAGTTTAATGAGTGAATGCAGGAGACGAAAAGTACCGTAAGAAAGGAAAGTGAGAAAAGTTGAACAGAGCAGACCAAAGACTACATTCGTAAGTACCATGCATCCTCTTTTCTTTCATTCTCACACAATGCATTCTTTGAAAGCACACCCACCACATACCTTGTCCGAATCGAACGAGATTTCACTCGACACGAGATCTACCCAGTGCATCACGCCCGTGTGCGTAGTTAAAATGTCATAGGACGAAGAGCCTTCAGGCACCGACTCTTTGTTGAAGCTGCACACGCAAGCACCTGGACACCCGAGAGAGAGAATGTAATTGAGGAGAGGACAAAAAAAAAGAGAGAAGAAATGATAATGAACAATGTTCTATCATGAGATGCTGTGACGCAAGCTCGCGCTTCTCAGCCATGTTGTATACTTTAAATTAATTTAAACGCACATGCAACGAAATGCACGCGAACGCTGCATTATACCAAGCCCATACCCTTCTATACAAGAGGCAAAGAGTACCTCTGCTTTTTATTTATCTTTGCTTCATATATCACGCTTTACCTCCAGTTGCCGTATCCGTCTCGGTGGCAGCGTCGCACTCTGAAGGGCACTTCACATAGCCCCTCCGCCACAAATCCTTGGAAATCAACAGCAGCTGGTATGCCTGCGCAGGGTCCACCTGCAAGAGTAGAATAGAAGACATGCATTTAGGAGGAAGAGAGTAGGCAAGTAAGTACATGAAAGTAGTAGTGTGGTAAAGGCGAGGAATGAGAGGCGAGAATATGAATGAGAGGCGAGAATATGAATGAGAGAGGTAATACCCAGAAGAATGAAAGAAACTAAAAACGAAGAAATACTGAAGAAAACCGCTGTGTTTACCAGGGAATCATCAGCGATCGACTTGTGCCAGATGCCACCAATGAGAATGTGGGCCGAACCGTGAGTGGCGCCGTTGAGGCATTCTGATTGGGTGATTGGTTGATTGACAGAATTCAAAACAGAATTAAATTGACTTAAAAAAAAAATAGATAAAAGAGTGGCGGTAACAAAACAAAGGAAAGAAACGCAAAAGGATCAGCGGCGCGTTCTTCCCCACTCTTGTTCAAGCCCCCCCCTGTAAATTTATATCCACGCTTACTCTTCCATACCGTTCATTTCTGCCATGGAGCTGGAAGCGTAGCACCAGGCCGAGGCCTGGCAGCTCGGCAATTCGCCGCCGAACGAGGCCGACGTGCCGGCGACGGTGGGGCTGCGGCTGACGTACGCACTGGGGTTGGTGTTCCAGGGGGAGCTGGAGTTTGAAGAGGTTGCGAGAAGTTGAAGACACGGAGAAAGAAGAGGAGGGATAAATATCGCATAAGACGAACATGCGCCACAAAAGGTTTTATTTGTAGTACGGAGGAATGCGAGAAGTTAAAAATGAGAGAAGGACAGAAAAAGCGAGGAAATTTTTTGATTTCTCGCAAGTACACAACTTTTCGTCTTAAACTCGCTTCCTGCTTCGACTTGGATTTATACAAAACAAAAACAACAACAGAAAACGAAGCACGCACCGCAAAAGGCCATAGGGGTTGGCGTCGGGGTATTTCTCGTTCGAGGTCCCGACTTGCTTCACTTTGGTCAGGGCCCACGTGCCCTGAGAGATGGCGTGGTCTTCGCGGCCGGCGCTCTTGGCGGAGTCCAAATCGCCAAACCACGCACGGTCGCCGTTGGCCCACAAATCGGAGCTTTGCCACATTAGGGCAGGCGTGGCGTAAGCCTGGTTGTGGTTGTCTAAAGTGGTGTCCCAATACGGCAAACTGACCGAGGGATCCACCTAAAAGAGGGAGAGAGAGACCGATGCAATGGAGGCGAACAAGGTGAGGGGGTGTAGATGGGTGTGATGAGTGGGAGGGATGCAGACGCAAAAGCAATCAAAACAAACACCGAAAACTTGAACGAGGGCCAACACGCAAGTAGGAATTGCATTCTTATAATGGTGTAGGTACTTGTGTGCGCGTGCATGCAAGGAACAGAGTATGTATCAGTGCTCGGGCTCATTTAATTATCCATTTCATTGCGTGTTCGTGTAGTTTACCGCTTGCATGGCTTGTTCGAACTCAATCGAGAAAGCCGCGTGGTGGGTGTAGAAGCCCGCCCCGTCGTGCCACCCGTCGCACTCGCGCTGGGCGGAGCCTTGAGAGCGAAGGCGAAGAAGAAGAAGAAGAAGAAGAAGAAGGAACAAAAATCACGAATGCGAATTCTCAATATTTCTCTTGTATGGTTTCTGCACACATCAAACGCGTCGCACATGTATTCAACATGTTTTCACACACACACACATTCTGCTACCTTGCAAGTGCTTGGCCACGAAGTACGCAATGTCCTTGAATTTTGGCCCATACTTTTCCACCCCCCCAGAGGAGGACATGTCCACGGTCCACAGGGTGTGCATGGCTTTCAGAGTGGCAGTGCGCTCCGCGTCGCCTAAGCTCCGAATTTCACGCCGCACGTACCTGTAAAATTGAGGAAAACCAAAACATCCGGAAAAGTCGGATTATAAATAATTGCAATGTAATAACGAAGAGAATTCGAACGCAAAAATTAAAGCGCAGGAAAAACCGAAGATAAAAGAAATCGCATCGCGTCATGAGGAAAAGAAAGGCAATTCTTCGACGGTTATGAAGGCACGCCCGTGAAAACTGTGTTCGGTTCGGATGTTTCTATGAGTGTTCGCGCGCGCGTGTGTGTGGTCAGTGGCTTATTTTGACTCACTTGCTCTGCACAGAGCTCGCCAGCTGCGCCGTAGTGCCGTCGGTGGGGTGAGTTACCGTCAGTTTTACGGTGTGCTCTCCCACGCCCGCCGCTTTGAAGGTGACTGAGCGCCCCACCAACGTGGTGCTCGTAGTGGCAGCAGCAGAAGAAGAAGAAGACACTTCGTAGCCTCCACTTTTCGTCGCTTGAATCGTCCATTCGAAGGAGGCATCGGGGCAGCTGAAAAAGAAGAGAGAGGACAGACAGGAGAAGAAGAAGAAGAAGAAGGGATGAGGTATTCATGAGCGCACAGGGACTACCATGCGTTACAGAAAATTCCCCTACACCACCCCCTCTAGTGATCGGAAATATCCATATAAATTGCTACTAAGTCAGCAGGGATTTTCTGCAACAGCATGCTCTATATATCCTACTACGAATCAGGCGGATTCTGTTGGTATAGGCATGCATGTGGGGTTGTTGTTCAAAGTTACGGTTGCATCGTATGAACTTACGAGTCGCAACCGCGCGCTTCAAAAGTGGTGTCAGTGTGGGGCTCGATGATTTTGCTCGTCCAGGGGTAGTCCACCACCCAGGCCTCCCGCAAATCGTTCGCCGCCAGCGACCGCTGCTTGTTGCCCACGGCAAAGTTGATCGGGCCGATGCTAGCGCTCGTGGTAGTGGTGGTAGTCGTCGTCTTCGCCAGCGTGCTCTGTTGTTGGTAACGCACAAACAGCAAAAGATTAGTTGAAGACTCTTTGATATGCTCACTCTTCACATTTCAAACGCCCTTTGTAAATATTATGGTAGACATTGTGCATCGACGAGAGCTTAGAATCGCAGCCTTTCATGAGGGCTTCTTGCGTTATACACGTCGGTAGTTCTTACGACACCTCAAGGAATACGTGAAAAAGAGGCACGAACCTTCGCACGCTCTGCAGAGCTCTCAAGAGCACTGTCGCGGAACAACCCATCGGTAGGCAGCTGGTTGGTCTTGACGAGCCCTGCTACGGCGAGGCAGCCAGCTGCCAAGATGCCGGCCCGCTTAGCCCACGCTGCTGCGGCAGCATTGTGAGGAGACTCTTCGTTACGCCACCCGAGGGTAGAGTCGCTGTCGATGGCGTCTTCTTCGTCTTTGACAGGCTCGTACGGAATGTGCGCGCCTGCAACCATCACCACAGTCCTCTCTCTAGCTGTGCTATTTGACTGATCCCGTGTCCCCGCGTGCCCCCTCGTCGCACAGTCGGAAGCCAAGGTGGAGACGACTTTGCTGATAGAGCCGTTGCAATATTTTGCATAAACTGCAAGGTAGAATATAACGAATTGTAGATGGAAGTATGGAAGATGGAGATGGGAGATGGGCGATGCCGGCGATGCTGTGTATTTTATCATGCACCGGGCACTGCGATACTGCGATTCTGTAATGCTCCAAGAGCTTTAAGGGCGAAACTACGGTCTAGCTCTACACTAGTGCTAAAAGTTTGAGTGGAAATTGGATAGCGGCGAGGAAGTCAAAGCCATCTGCCTGATTATACTAGGTTGTTTCAAAGGCGTAGCTGTCGCCTCTTTTGACTTGTTGACCTTACATAGGCAGCCGTAACGTTTTATAGTATAATTTAGCTATGAGCAAGAAGGCTGCTTACGCAGAGCGCCTGGGCAACGAGGACTTTGCGTCGCGCGAGGCACTTCAGGCTCGTGTTCGTGAGCTGCAATCTGCCGGCTGCTCGGTAAGAAAGAGGGGGCGTCCCGAGCTTCATGGCTCGTGCGTGAGAGGAACAGTATCGCGTGTAGGCTCCTGAACGCACACCTTTTTGCACATTTAGCCTCCATTCAACATAACACGTTCCTGTTTATTCATTGTGTTACTTTCCTCGCTAATTAGGATGCCGGTCTACAAGCCCGCGACCTGAAGCTAGCTAGGGCGTTGCTAGCTCTTCACCCGACTGCCAACAAACTCGCCTCCGCAAAGGATCTGAAGGTAATCATCGCACTGAGCGCAAGCCTTCTATTGCTGCTGCATCATGCACTAGTAATTTTACTGCCAGCCTATTAACAATAATCCCTTTCCTGCTTATTTCTTCTTCTACTCGCTCGAAGGTGCGCTTCGGAGGAGAATGCTTTATGATCAACGCTCTCGGAAAAGATAACCAACCGGTCAGCTTTAAAAAAGTTGTCGGTAAACTCTTCAACAACAATGCGTCGCAAGCTGTTAGCGGCCATGAGAGCAACGTCATGAAAGCAGCAAGTGCGGGAACTGGCAGTGAGAAAGTAACTGACCACGGAAAAGGTGGAACAGCAAAGCGAACGAAGGTAGGCAACGCAGCAGCAGGTCCTCAATCTTCAAAGAAGATCCTCAACGGTGATGAGCTTCTCACTGCTGACCTCGGAAGCGCTCTCTTTGCCGTGATCGGAGGCGAGAACTCGAAATTTGCTGCCATGAAGGACAAGTTGCAAATGAAAGTGCTCAAGCGGAAGAAACCGGTGGCGAGAAAGTACAGCATTTTCTTCGAAGAGGACAGTGTATCTGAGCGCGACATTCATGCAGCGTTGGACAATGACCACGTGGTGGCGTTGCGCTGTTCTCGCCCACTCGCGCTCTCCATGTGGCCTCCTTTCGCTGAAAAATGCCGCATAAAGATCGGGAAGCAAAAGACAAATGACCCCTCGCTGACTGCTTCGTTGAAATCACCTCACGTGGCTGAAGGCAGTCTGGTGGCCATGCGAGACGCTGTTTGCTGGTGCATTGGAGGCTTCCTGGACCAACGCGAATGCCAACGAGCTGGCCAAGTGATTGTCGGTGAAGCCAAAACCCGAAGCGAGCAAGGCGGGCCTGGCCGCAACTTTTTCGTGTCGCGGCCCCGCGCGGTCTTTGACGACGACGAGAAGCTGCAGCGGCTTGATCACCTCTTTCCGTCCGTGAAAGACCGCACCAAGCTGAAAATCGACGAAGAAGCGGCTTACTCCGTCTCCAATGAAACTTCCGCGGCCAAGGTGGCCCAAATCGCGAGGAAAATACTAGGTGCGCAGAGCAGCACAACTTCAGGCGCTGCTGTGGACGTAGTGATTGATGCGACGGCCTGCGTTGGTGGAAATGCTCTTGCCTTCGCACGCTGTTTCCGAAAAGTGCTTGCTATCGAAATCGACGCCAGCAAAGTTGCATTTTTGAAGGAAAACATTGCCCACGTGCGGAGTGAAGAGCAACATGACACGTTCGTGCAATCAAAACTCACGGACGATTTTCAAGTCGTTCATGGCGACTGCCTTGATGAGCTCCCGCGCGCTCTGGATGCAATAACCGCAGAAGAACGCGTCCTTGTCTTTGCCGATCCTCCGTGGGGCGGTCGCCATTACGCGTCGAGCACTAGTGGTGGTGGTGGTGGCACCTCGTCGGCAACTTCTACCGCAGGCGTGCATCTCAAGGGATGTGGCAGCCTCGCTGCGCTCGTCGATCTGTGCGCAAAGCGCCGTTGTGTGGGCGCTCTCTTGCTCAAACTTCCGTCTCATTTTGACGTCGAATCCTTTGTAAAGGAGCAGTCTGTCGTTCATCACCACGACGTGCACCTCCTTTCGAATCAAGTTACGCTTCTCGTCCTCCATTACAACAGGCAGACTTCTCCACTTGAGCAGGCGCCGTCAGTTCAGTATCTTGGTCAAGAGTCGCCAGCTCCGGTGAAGAATAAAAAGCAGCGTCGGTAAAGGTTGATAACTTTGAGTTGAATTAGGTGGCACAAGAGAGATTTGAAGATAACTAAGCAACAGCCATTCGAAAACTAGATGTACTCTACTATCAACTAAATCAAGTCACTCGGGGGGCTTTTAAGAAGGCGAAGAGCCTGAACAGCATTACAAATACGTATCTGCGTAGTCCACTTGCGACTCTAGACGCACCGAATTCTAGTCTACACGACAAACATTTAATGAGCTGCTTCTCAATTTTCTAACGCAAACAGAAACAGGGCATATGCGTAACTGCATATATATATATATAGGCAAAATTTTCCGACAAGCGCACTGGATCACCCACGGCCCTTACGACATCTCCGAGGGGCCATTCAGCCAAGTTTACGATCCACGTCCACGCGAAATTCACGCGCCAGAGCCTTAAATTCACATCACGCGTGATTTACGCGTGATTCACGTGCAATTAAAGGGGCGTAATACAAAAATACGGCATTGAGCCTTATTTTATGGCTGTTTGTCATGCACAAGTGCTAAAGTGGCGCGGGATTTTCTTCGTCCCTCGTGATTTATTCCTAGCTAGATGCCCGCGGGTATCGGCTCCGCTGCGACGCTCACGGCCATTAGCCATGACTGATGATTGTGCATGTCTTTCTTTGTGTACCTACCATATGCACTTAACTCGCCACTAGAGTCGCAAAATTCACTTGCAGGGTGGGGCCTTAAATCTTACTGGATGGGACTGAGCGCGCCTTCGCGGCGAAGATGTAGACCTTTGGCAGACAAATAGCGGCCTTGTTGATGAAGGGCGCTTAGGAGGGTGCCTCTCCGGCCTTCTGCTGACGTACATGAATCACTTCAGTGCTTCAGTGTCGTCGGAAATGCGTGATTCACGCGGAAATCCGAACATAGCCGTTCAGCCGCTCTACTTTTGATGCCATAAAAGATGCGCATTAGTTCACTTGACACAAACCGCATGTCGCCATATGAAGCTGGATTGCGCTACATATAAGCCAATGAAATTTGAGTGTGTGTGTGTGTGTGTTGGGGGGGGTCTTAATATGTGCGAAGCAAGCAGCAGGACATCAGATTGTTTCAGGCCAAGTCCAGTGCATCTCCGCAATGCAAATAAAGGAACGTGAGATGCAATTCTAAGGCCCGTAGGCAAATAAGAGACTTCAAATTGGCCTGAGCGCTTACATGTGTAGCACCCCTCACCCCCTTCCTCAGAGCTCAGAGGGAAAATAGCCCAAGATACCCTTTCTATTAAATGGAATTTGGTGGTTCGTTGGTGGTCGTCGTTTTTTATGTACCTACAGTACTTTACTGCAGTGCAGATTAGCTGTACATGTGCAGTAAACAAAAACACGAGGCGGACCACGGGCACAGGAAGGGACACGCACCACGGGCACAGGAAGGGCACTCATCCACGGGCATCTCAAGGCCGCGCACTGAGGTGCTAAGAACACGCGCCTACTTCTCCGCAGCAAACACATTGCTCCGAAGCCGCGCATCGCGCGGGCACCTGAACTTGTCCGTTTGAAGTGCATTTTTTGGCCAAACGCAATATGATTGGAGCAAAAGTAAATTGCCGTCGGCAGTACAACTGAGTGCAACCAGATGCTTGCATCTAAAATGGCAGATTGCACAACAATAGAAGCTTTCTTTGGAGCTAACAAAGCTCTGGAGCTCGAAGGGCTCTGGAGCTCAGGATATCAAAGTGCGCACAACAGAGAAGCTCCATTCACCTTCATTCAATCACAATATTATCGGTGTAAAAATTGCAGCAAAGATACTCAATCGTTCTTAACCTTCAGTCAAGGAACTTTCAGTTGGGCGCCAGAAGATCAGAAGAGCAGAAGATGTCGTCAATGTTGGATGATGAGAGGAACGCGGACCGCGCATTTTTGGAGCAACTGCAAGGGGAACTAAGCGCAGAAAGCTTAAATGCGCTCGCAGTTCACGTTTTGGCAAATGGTTTGCCAGGATTGCCCTCAAGTAGTGACGAGGAATACGACGACGAAGAAATCTTATCGGAAGAAAATTTCATACCTCCCATAGTGGATTCCTTCCAAAGTCGGCCTTCTGGCCATACAGCTTTCTCGTGGGGATTTGGCGACGAAAAAATGTGCGAAACCCCACCGCCAGTATCTTTGGCGGCTCTTGGTCACTTACAATGCAACCGTTCTTCGGCTTGTTCGACGCCGCGCGGGCACACCGCGTACTCGTGGCCGTTACCCACAGAAGCTAAGCCCCTCGACGCAGTGATAACCTCAAAACCTCCTTTGTTAGAAAAGAAAGCGCCGGCAGCGTCAGCGGTTGCAACAATGCAGAGGCTTCGCGCATTGGATGCTGCTGCTCAGGTGTGATGTGCTTGCAAGTTTGTTAATTCATACTTTTCTTGTCTGATTCATTTCCGTAACTTGGCATTTGTTGCAAACAGTGCGCTGTGGAGTCAACCATTGCGGCCTCAGCTGGTGTACTCGAGCTGGAAGCAACGTTGCCCTGCAATGCAGTTGAGGCGATGGTAATGTACTTACCACAGCTCTTGATTATCCTTTCCTCTCAAAGAGGACATTGCCACTACTCTTCAGCAGAAAGTCATGGCCATATTCACATGTTTTAAATACCTTCGTTGTGTTCTGAGTCTTCTCGCCTCACTCCTTCATCCTACCCCTCCTTAACCACTCCAAACTTGCAGGCATCCAATGGTGTGGTGCGCCTTAACGGAGTTTTGAGCGCTAACTTCTGCACTGCTGCCTTGCTCGCCGTGAACCGTGACCTTAAGGTGGGGATTGCATTGGAGAAAGAGACAGGAATCATTCTGACACGAGAAAACGGCTACGGAAATGTTCTTGCCCGCGATCAACGGTAGGTGTTCCTTCCATTAAAATCATGCTGCTTCTCCTTAAAATCTCGTCACATTCCTGATCTCTTGTGCAGAAGCCACCGGTCAATTATTTACTGCTGTTTACTTTGTTGTTACACTTCGTCAGTTTCCCTCAATATTGCTGCTTCGTCTGTCTCATCTTTGTGCTTTGCGTTACAGCTGGGATATGTATTTGAACGATCAAGACCCCGCCTGTCATGACGCTTTGAAAGCATTATTGCAACACTATGCGCCTTCCAACCACGTCGCAGCAGACGCAGGCATCACTGCAACCACAATTCCTAAAGATTCAGTCACTGCTGCTGCCGCTGCAAGAGTGACTACTGCAGCTATTGCAACGATTGCAGCAGCAGCCACTGCAAGGAGTTCTGTGAACGCATCAAATATTGCGAGCATTACATCATCATGCGCTGCTGCAGCAGTGGGTGCTGTGAAGCCAGGTGAACTGCAACAGGAATGCTTGAAAGAAGCGTCAACAAATAGCACGGCGCTGATTGACCTATTGGGCACTTTACTCAGCGGAGGTGAAGCGCATCTTTGCGAGCTATCAGCCTTGGTGGCGCACTCAGGCGCGCCACGGCAGCCGTTGCACCCTGATACACGTTTTGCAGATACACTCCTTGTGGCAGCAAACGACAGTGACTTGGGTGCTGCGTGCCCACGATATACAACTTTTGTTGCATTGCAGGTTGAGTAAGGCGTTGGTTCGTACCATTATTGGTTTCAGGTTGCAAATATTGTAGGGTAAAGGAGCACAGCGGACGGAAACTATTGATGCTTTTAATTGACGGAGTTTTGCACTGATTTCTGTTCTGTTTTCGTTATAGGACGTCGATGTGAATATGGGCCCAACAATGGTGCTTCTTGGTACACACAAGAGTGCCGATGCTCACGCACGATTCAATGGCAGCGCGTCTGAGAAGCAGGTTGGAAGCGTCTACTGTCTAAATATCTAAATATCTAAATGTTGTTAGGGCCTAGCCACGCCCTGGTGATAAGGCTATCTCGAGCGTTGTGATATATCAAATTTAATTTTTTCTAATGGTGTACTGATTCGTATGATCATTTTGGAAGCTCATTCCTTCTCCACTTAACCATTTACCTGAGCATTTTTTCGTCTCCTCTTGTTCTTGGTTTGCTACTATTGCAGGCCTTCCTGAGTGAGTGCACTTACCGCCACGCCACACTACGCCAGGTCTTGTACCGAAAAGGCGTTTATACCGAATCTGGTTCTTGTTTGCAGTATGCTTGGGTACTTCCTACTTTTGCTACTGTCTTACATGAATAGGTATATATGCTTAAATTCATGCATTGTTGGCATTAATATTAGGGCGACTGCATGGTGATGGACTCACGACTCTTGCACGGTGCTACTGCCAACGTCTCAAATCCTCCCAAATGTCGCGCCCTACTCTATTTTACGTTCCAAAATCCCAGGTAAATCTGCACGTACTACCTCATTACCATGTACCGCTCTTTATAAACAACATATTCATCATGGTAATGATTCAATGCACGCCAGGTGTACAAACGCGTCGAAATTAGACCCAGGAAGCCTCAGTACCACTGTCCAAGCAAAGCTAAAAGACTGGGCAATAGCAGCCGCTCCCGGGCAATGAAAGACGAATGACCACTGATTTCGTCGATTCATCGTCTTGGACTCCTCCTGTGCATATCGGGTACTGTGACATCTACGGTCCCAAGATATGGACATCTACGGTCAAATGGGTTTGATTGGTTGAAGGTGTTTCTGCAGAAAACAGAAAGAAGGGGACTCTGATTACTTCGTGATACACGTTGTGCGGCTCTGCTTAAACGCTTATTCTAAGGGGCGCCAGCATCATGTGAGCGTGAGCCATAACACACATAAGCACCTTTTACGAGCTATATTTGTGTGCGCGTCTAGCGGCTAGGGCGCTACGGGGCTTCGCCCCTCACGCTGTCTGGCTTCGCCAGCGCCGCTCCCAATATAAAGGGGCACCTTTTCTAGCTCTCACGCTGCACGTGATTCAATCCATGCGCCGCCGATAGACAGCGCCTTGTTCCTCAACACCTTTTGTGATCAAACTATGGTAAGGTGCCAATATGGGCGCTCGCGCGCCCTAGGTCGGCGGTCCAATACCAATCGGCCACTCCACCCCGGATTTGCACATGGGCCATTCTAGGAATATAAATAAAGAATTATATCACGAATAGCGCTTTCAATCAATTCAGTGGTCTTTTTGAAAT
>Ga0307979_1001672_pt1 | contig 15739 bp, 13 predicted proteins | sample OrgLakmetage1058_FD_201833 | JGI IMG/M metagenome (GOLD analysis project Ga0307979, IMG submission 201833) | Saline water microbial communities from Organic Lake, Antarctica - #1058 | ecosystem: Environmental > Aquatic > Non-marine Saline and Alkaline > Saline | place: Antarctica: Organic Lake...
ACGTCCAAGAATGGATGAACGCCAAGATGGAGCTCTTTGAGCTTTTGCCTGACGATGGCCAATAACAACCGCAACCAAAACCAAAACTGTAGGCAAGCCCAACTAGTGTGTTAGCAAGATAACCCTGGGGGCGAGGCTGATGTGGAAACCTAAAACGATAGCTATCGTTACCGGAGTTGCACTTCTTGGCTTCATTGGTATTGTCGCTGACAACCCAGAACCGCAGACAACCACCTCACAAGCCACTCCTCAGGTAACCCCGCAAGCTCAATCAAACCGCGAAGCAAATTCAGAAGCCAGCTCCAGCCCAGCTTCTTAGGAGTCTGGGCAGAAGGCTGCTAGTGAAGAGCTGGTTGCTAAGGAGGAGGGCTCATCAGAACGAGTCGAGGGGTTCACGTTCTTGATTGCAAGCATGGAGACCAACCCAGAGGTAACGAAGCGAGGCTAAGTTTGCGGTGTCGGCCCCAAAAGATTTTGGTCTTTTGCTGCGAGTCGGCGCGCGATTACCGCACATGTGATTAGCTGCAGTTGGTGATAGACGATAACAGGAATAGCTAACGATACTGCCACCTCAGCAGGGAGAATAGTAGCCGCCATCGGAAGACCAGTGGCCAAGCTTTTGAATGAACCCGCAATCAATAGCACAACTCGATCTTCTGGCCCGAGCTTCAGGAGCCCACCTGCCAACCAAGTTGCGCCCAGGATCATAGCCAACATTGCCCCGCACGCTGCCACAACAAGAAGAACATCTCTGCCAGTAATGGTTACAGAGCCGACTGCGGAAGACGAGGCTTTGAAAACGACGAGAAGGATAACTCCCTTGTCCAACAAGGTTGCGAGTCGGCGATTTGCGCCTATCCATGAACCAGTCCATCGCCGTGGCACCTGCCCTAAAATAAATGGTGCGAGAAGGTTTAGCAATACACCCTGGAGCCCGGCCAATGAAGCATCTGGCCCACCAATCTGAATAAACAGCACCACTAGAAGCGGCGTTATGAAAATCCCCAAGACATTGGAGACTGTTGCGCTTACAATTCCCGCGGCGACATTCCCGCGGCGACATTCCCGCGCGCTATGGCGATTAAAGCCACCGAAGACTGGACGGTGGAAGGAAGCAAGGAAAGGAAAAGCACTCTTACGGCCAAAGAGAGGCCAATTAGCGGCAGTGTTACCCAGTAAAAAAGAAGCCCTATTAAGGGGAAGACTAAAAATGTGGACACAAGGACTGGCCCCTGAAGCCGGAAGTTTAAAAGGCCGTCCTTGACCTCAGTCAACGACAGCCGCATACCGAAAACCATGAAAAGGATGCCCACCGCGACTTGGACGGCAACATTCAAAAATGCGGCGGCGCTAGCTCCTACCGGAAGGTTAAATGCAACGGCGAGCGTAGTCACTATGGCAAGAATGTAAGGATCTAGCCAAGTCTTTAAAAATTTTCTCATCGAATCAGGCCGCTTTTGAGCTTTCGACAAACTGTCGCGTGTGGCCCTGAGTCACAATTCATCGTCATTAAGCTCTTAGTTTCTGCTGGATGCTTATCTAGTTGACATACGGTGCTCTCCGCAATATCTTTTGCTGCCATTACGCTCACCCTTCATTCTTTATTTGACAAGGAGCTTATGTTCCGACTTGCCTCTTGAAATACTTATGCGTCCCAAAAGTACGTCTGGTTCAAAAGGGCTTCTCTGATTTGATCAGAACCCGTAGGTTGTTGACGGGTGGACTGACATCCCGGCCTGTCACCAAGGGCGAACCCTGCTCGTGGTTTGGTAACCTCGCCTCACGACGCCCTGTATGAGGGGCAGGCTCGGGGGTAATAACGGCGGCGGCTACCAGTCGTGAACTGTCCCGTCGCTCAGGCGATTATAAGGCAGGTAAGCGGTCTCGTAAGGGTACTTACCGGCCTCGTCGAGATTTAGATTTACTCCTATGCCGGGTTCATCGCCTGGGTGTAACATGCCATCTTTCCAAATGAATGACTGCTCGAATACTTGATTCGTCTTTGCCCCATGCGCCATGTACTCCTGAATCCCAAAGTTGTGGATGGACATTCCAAGATGCATCGCTGCCGCCATCCCGACCGGAGACACGTCTGTGGGGCCGTGCATGCCCGATTTGATTTGGTACTGAGCCGCATAGTCGAGGATCTTGCGCAGGTGTGAAATTCCGCCAGTGTGAGTGACGGCACTTCGCACATAGTCAATCAATTGTTCGCGAATGATCAGTTGGTAATCCCACACCGTGTTGAAAACTTCTCCGATGGCAAGAGGGGTCGTTGTGTGCTGCCGAACTAGGCGCAACGCCTCCGGGTTCTCCGCGGGTGTGCAGTCTTCAAGCCAGAACAGGTCGTAAGGTTCAAGAGACTTACCTAGCTTTGCTGCTTCAATCGGAGTCATCCGGTGGTGACCATCGTGTAGCAGAGGGATCTCCGGACCAAACTCGTTGCGTACAGCCTCGAAAACCGTTGGGATGTGGCGCAAATAGCTGCGAGTGTCCCAGTCTTCCTCGGCAGGAAATGCCCCCCGCTGGGCGGGTTCGTGGTCGTAGCGCACTCCGCTGTTAGCAGAGAATGTGTCATTTGATGCGATTCCGTAGATTGACTTTAGGCCAGGCACTCCGGTTTGAATTCGAATTGATTTATAGCCTTCTTCTAGGTGCTGACGCACGCTATCAAAGAGCTCTTCATTGGACTTGCCGGACGCGTGTCCGTAAGCCATAAGGCCTGTTCTGGAGGCACCACCTAGAAGTTGGTATAAAGGCATCCCGGCCGCCTTGGCCTTTATATCCCATAATGCAACATCAACAGCCGCAATGGCTGCCATCGTAACTGGGCCCCGGCGCCAGTATGCCCCACGGTATAAAAACTGCCAAGTGTCCTCTATGTTGCGCGCGTCAGACCCGATCAACAGCGGAACAACATGTTCTTTTAGATATGCGACCACTGCTAGCTCACGACCATTTAGGGTTCCGTCACCAAGACCGACGATTCCGTCTTCGGTGGTGAGGCGCAGGGTTACAAAATTTCGGTCTGGACTGGTGACTATTACTTCAGCGGATTGGATTTTCATAGCTGCCTTTCTCATCAAAACATGAATTGGAATATTATCCGACCAGCAGGAGTCAAATTGTCATTGCGGAGAATCCTCCATCGACCTTAACGAGTGCTCCGGTGACAAAACCTGAAGCCCGAGGTGATGCGAGCCAAAGCAATGTGCCGTCTAGCTCCTCTGGCACGCCCAAGCGTTGAAGCGGGGTGTGCCTCTTAATATTTTCGATTCGCTCCTGCGTGAGCAGTGCTCGGTTCTGTTCTGCAGGAAAAAAACCAGGAATGATTGCGTTGACCCTAACCCCTTCATCCGAAAGCTCCCGAGCCAGATACTGAGTCAGGTTGTTGACCCCGGCCTTGGCTACTCCGTAGCCAAGCACGCGACTCAATGGTGGTCCAGAAGATGCTGAAGAGATGTTGATGATGGAGGCGCCCTTGGGTCTTTTATACATAAGGGGTGCAAAAACTTGGCACAATCGGAAGACTGATGTCAGGTTCACATCCAGTATGCGGTGCCACTCTTGCTCTGATAGCTCTGCGAATGACACTGAGCTATTGACACCCGCTGCGTTGACGAGGATGTCGATCCCGCCACGAGTGGCTAATTCGGTAGACGCCACATCTATCGTCGATCGGTCGGTTACGTCAATTGGTAAGAACTCAGCGGTCCCGCCCAGGGCAAGAATTTCTGCCACTACGGCATTTCCCCGCTCGGTCGAACGACCTAAGACAACAACGCTCGCACCAGCAACAGCAAGGCATTTGGCGAACTGGGAACCCAGCACTCCTGTTCCCCCGACCACCACTGCCCTAAGGTCAGTGAGGTCGAACATCTCGGAGGGAGTAGTCACGGACATTATTTTAGCTCCTTCGAAAAAGGCTTTAGGTGCCTCCCTAGGTGCATCTCAAGCGCCTCTTCAAAATCTATTTCGTGAGCCTCGAGAACCGATCGGAGTCCCTGGTCTAGAGCTTTGTCCCCGTTGCCGTCCAGCATGGTTAGCACCGCCCCGTAACCGACATGCAGAATTTGACGACTGTCGAAATTCACAACGAGTGAGGCTAGCTCTTGCTCGGGCACCCCTTGGGGTTCTGGGGTGTTGTCGATCTGAGCCGAAACCTGGTAACTAGCCCTGGCACCTCGGTAGGCCTCGCGGCTAACGGCATAAATTTCCCTAAATAGCTCAGGTGCGAACTTTGCCGCGATGCCCAGTGCTTCGAGGTAGCTCGTTCCTGAGGTTTTGAGGTGCACCATTGGGCCGATAGCCGAGGAGGCTAAATCGTAGATGCTGAATTTGTCGGATCCAGAGTGAAGACTCAACTTGTAGGGCCCCAAGGCGCGCGCTATTTGCGCGTGTCGGGTGATGCTTTCGGAAAAGACATCAGTGTCCCCGATGTAATCCACACCCTTCTCAAATCCGCCAACATAACGCGGGGCGTAACTGACCCAGTCCATGCCCAGTCTTCGCATTTCTGTGGCCATGTAGATGTGTTCCACAACGGTGGTTAGCTCGTCGGTCTCATCAACCGAAATCTCGACCTCCACCTGGTATTGTGCGACGTTTATTAGATGGCGATACATTCCCACCGTGTAGGCCACGGCGGTTCCATATTTAGCTGCTGCTCTTCGGATTTCTAAATCATCGATGACAATGGGGCCCCCTTCGAGATCTATGTCCAGCTCCCTGTACCTTTTTGTCATACTCGCCAAATCATCCTCGAGGTCCCCCCAGGGAAGATCAAGCAATTCCTGATCTGACACATTCTTCGAAACGGCGCGCACATACTCGCCCGGGTCCAGGGTGAATGAGGTGAAGCCTGCTGCCAGACACCGGTCAATTTCCTGAGTTGTCTTTAGGTGGTCAGCGTCAGCTCCCACCGCACCGTCCCAGCCGGCCTGCACGCAGCCAAAAGTCGCGTCATCGAGAACATCCTGCGGCTCGCGGTTGAGGCGGTTCATCTCGCGAATAGATTGCTGCGCGAATACTGGGATTATCCCTTGACCGAAATTCTTAAAAGCTCGAGCTTGTCCTGGAGTCGCCAAGCCAAGCCTGTCACCGACTCCAGCTGATGTGTGAAGCCCCAACGGCCGCGGTGTCAGCCAGGGGGCCACCAAACGAACTGCTCGAGCATTTTTCGCTGATAAGGGACCTTCGAGAACAACACCCAGAGATGATTCGCTCGAGGTTCCTTCAAACCCTTTTTGATCAGTTGCTAGTGGCGAGATAACCCTGAGCCGCCGAGACGATCCCGAGCCTTCAATACTCAGCTCGAGTTCGCCAGAACGCAGAGTCATTGGCGACGAAGCTCAAGTAGTGCGGAGGAGTGCTCGTCGAGAAACAAGTGCGCTTGGGGTTGGGTGGTGAGAATCGACGCCGGGCAGAGCGGGGTAATTGGTCCCTCGAGTGCAAGTTTGACTGCGGCTGCTTTGCGTGATTCCGGCGTTAGGACCAAAACGGTCTCGGGGCTAAGGAGAGCGTGAACGGTTAAACTCAGTGCTTGACGTGGGGCCTCATCCAACGATTTGAAGTGCCCCTCTCCGACCTGCTGCAACCTGCAAGCCTCGTCCAACTCCACGATCTGGATAATTTCCCTGGTGTCGAAGTCTGCCGGTGGGTCATTAAAAGCCAAGTGGCCGTTTTCACCAATACCCATTACGCAGATTGTCGGAGACAATTCCTTCACGAGCTTGGTGTAGCGCTCAATTTCTTCTGCGACTGGTTCGTGGTGGCCGAGTACTCCGTAGAAGGCCTTCGGGTGAACTTGGCTCACAAGGTTCTGCTGCATCCAAAGACGAAAGCTGGCAGGGTGCTCTTCCGACATCCCTAGGTACTCATCCATATGCAGAATGTTGATCTTGGACCACTCGATGTCGTCTCGTTCTAGAAGGGCTTCGACGAAACTCAGCTGCGAGTTGCCAGTAGCGAGGATGACAGAAATTTCTGACTTGGACTCCAGGGCGGCACTTACTGCAAGAGCAAAGGCTGCCGCTGCTTCTACTCCGAGCTCTTCTTTAGATTTCGCAATCGACACTGCTAGGTCACCATATTTTAATTCCTGCATGAGGTTTAGCCCTTCCGTTTACAACTTATTAATGCTCTAGTATAGCCACAAAAATCTGCTTTATAAAAAGACGTTTATTCCTGCTGAATTAGTTAGAGATAGCTTATTTTTGTTGGTCTACAGGCGAACTCATGAGGAATGCTCATACACTTCTTTTGACGTATGTGAACTATAAAGCGGATTAATACTTCACGGGTTCAGCTTCTCGAATTGGTGCGGAGCTTCGGCAGGAGTTGACCTTGCAAGCCGAAGAAAATTTCCCTGACAGGGTGCTAGCTCGCCTAGTCACTGCCAGACGCCACCCAGGGCCACAGCTTGAACATTGAGCTGTCGGTCGAACAGAGCAAAATCGGCGTGGTACCCCTCAGAGATTCGACCAACTCGTTCAAGACGAGCGGCTTTTGCCGGCGCCGTTGTGGCCATAGCGATTACTTCTGGCAACGTGATCTGCAGTGCCTGCATCGTGATGGGGATCATTTGAGACAGCAGGGTCGTGCTTCCAGCAAAAGCGCTCCGATCCATTGTCACTCCCACGCCGTTCTCCACGAGAAACTGCCTTTCTCCCATTCGGTAATTTGACCCATCTGGAATGCCAGCGCCTGGGGTGGAGTCAGAAACAAGTGAGAGGCGTTCGCCGAGGCAGCGGTAGGCAAGCTTCATGAGCGTCGTAGGCAGGTGCTTGCCATCGCCAATCATTTCGACTGTTAGATCTTCGGAAGCGAGGGTAGCCTCAAGCATCCCCGGACGCCTCCACGGACCGATGCGGATGGTAGACGATTGACCACTGTAGATGTGGATTACGTGACTTAGTCCCTCTCGCTGACATGCGAGTAGGTCCTCGTCGCGACCATCACTGTGTCCAGCTGCGGCAATGATTCCCAACGAGCATAGGCGGCGGGTAAGTTCCACGGCACCAGGGAGTTCGGGTGCAAAGCTCATCATGCGTATCTTGTCCGATAATTCCAGCAGTCGACTGACCGAACCATCCGAGGGGTCACGAAGCGCATCGGGGTCCTGTGCCCCACGTTGCTGCTGCGAGAAATATGGTCCCTCGAGGTGAGCTCCTGGCAAGCGCGGGGTGGCAACCTTCGGGTCTAACGCGTCAAAGGCCAATAATCCTTTGGTGAGTTTTTCTATCGGCCCGGATTCGAGGGTTGGCAACACCGTGGTGATGCCGGCTCTTAACATCGTGGTTAATGCGATTTGACTTGCCTCGGAATCACCCTCCGAGAAGGAATGTCCACCGGCACCGTGGGTGTGGATGTCAATCAATCCGGCGGTTAGAAATCCTGGCCCCACATTGCGAATAGAAATGTCGTGGGCTAAATCTTGTACTGAGACTACAGCTTGAATCATCCCTTGTTCCACGACAATTGCGTGGTTGCTCAGGATGGCGCCATCAACAACAATTTCCGGTCCAACTACTGCTTCTCTGCTTATTATCAAGATCTTCACATCCCCTACGTTTGGCAAAACAATGTTGTCATTACTCAGTTCTGAAGGTTGTTGACCCCGCTTCCAAATGAGAGAGGGGGATTGACCGTAACTAGAACTAAAGGGGCCCCCTCGAGTCTTTGCCGCATAATCGCAGCTGGTGTGTCTCGAGACTCGAGGGGGATTAACTGTCTTGGTGCTAGTTGACACTCTTGTCTGCATCCGCAATGAGCTTCTCAAGGGTCTCTAGGAATTCGTCAAGACTCTTGACATCCGTTAAGTACTCTTGCAGAAGCTGCTTTGCAGTCACCTGAATTTCTGGCAGGTCTCGATACATCGGGGCTGGCTTAGAGATTTTCACCAAGTCGTAAATTTCTGTCTTCCAGTCGGCTTCGATTTTGTCGAATTCTGCGATGGTGACAGGCAACTTGCCCCACTCTTCAGCGACTGATGTTTGAACGTCCGACATCATTGCCTCTTGAATGAACCTAACTGCTAGTTCCTGGTTCTTGGAAGCTCTAGGCACGATAATTCCGGCGGAGAAACCGAAGGAACCATTCACGCTAGAACCCGGCATTGCTACGACAACAGAGTTTTTAGCCCCGATGGTAGGGATTGCCTCTGCAACGTGCGCTGCGGTCTGGAGGATCATTGGAACGTTACCGGCGTTGAAGTTGTTCCGTCCCGCATCCTTGTCCGCGAAAGTGTCTATAGAAAACACACCAGAGTCCGCGCCCTTCTTCCAAACTTCCAGAACCTTGCGCATTTCTGGGGTGTCGAAAGTTAGCGTCGTTCCGTCAGCACTGTAGAAGCTGCCGCGAACTGCCTGGTGGGTCGCAATCATCGTATACAGAGCGTTCGGACCCCATTGCATTGTCATGCCTGGACGTGTGACCTTCCCGTTTCCATCTCTCTCTGCCATAGTAGAAGCCATGTTATAAACGTCATCCCAAGTCTCAGGAGCCGTAATGTTCCCGTCGGCGTCTAGCAGTCCCGCGTCAGCGAAAAAGGTCTTGTTGGCACTTATGTTGTAAGTCTCTAACCCAAGCGGAATGGCAAACTGAACCCCATTAAGCTGAGTGAAGGATAGTGACTCGCCAACGAAACTTTCCCCTGCGGTAGCGCCCTCAAAGAAGCCAACTTCATTGAAATCGATTGTCAAATCGCGAGCGAGGAACTGAACTGCACTTGACGCACCGTCCACGACGACTATATCCTGGTCCGCGTTCCCTTGACTCCAAAGAAGAGAGAAGTTTGTGAGCGCTTGAGAGTCAGCATATTCGACAACATTCACAGTGACGCCGGGGTTATTTGTTTCAAAGAGATCGGCCATCTCAGAAAGACCCAGCTTGGCAATCATCCACGCTTGAGCCGCTACGGTGATTTCCCCGCTGGTGACGACAGAATTTTCATCTGTTGAGCCCTCGGGACTGCTGGTTGGTTCACTAGAGGCGCATCCCGCCGCTGTGATAGAGACTAGGGCCGCTAGCGCAATTGTTGCGATGCCTTTTCGTTGAATTCTCATGCCATTACCTTTCTTGGTTTTTGTGCCTTAGTTCGAAACCCAGCCCTTTGACTAAGTCTCGACTCGTGACCTCTAACAAGGTCCCGAATATTGTGTTTGACGTCAACCCTTAACCGCTCCCTGGGCTATCCCATCGACAATTTTCCTCTGAAAAAAGACAAATATTATGATGGGCGGCAAGGTGGCGAGGACTATGACGGCTGCAAGTAGGCCATAGTCCCAAACCTCACCCTTTAATAGGGTCAAACCCACGGAAAGCGGCATGGAATCGGGATTCATGGCGAGCGTTTTTGCCAAGATGTACTCACCCCAGACGTTGTAACTGGTGATGATGGTTACCAGCACGACCCCGTTCCGAGCCATTGGGAGCATTATTAGCCTCCATCGCGTAAAGGTGCCGGCGCCGTCCATAATGCCGGCCTCTTCAACTTCCAGAGGGATTGAGAGAAAGTTAGCCCGCATGATCAGAATCGCAAATGGCAGCGTAACCGCAACATTCGGCAAAATCAGGCCCAGGTTTGTGCTGAGGAGGCCGACCTGATTAGCCATCAAGAATATCGGCACCAGCAAGATTGCCAAAGGGATAGTGAGCGTCCCGACTATGGCTAATAAAACCAGGTTGGAGCCGCGGAAAGGTAATTTCGCAAATCCGTAACCTGCGAGAGAGCTTAAGATCACGACGAGTATTACGCTCGAGAGAGTTATGACCGTCGTGTTGCGGAAATACTGCCCCACCCTACCTCCGCCAATCTCGCGGTAGGCATCCAAGGTCCAGTTCATAGGGAGAATCGACTGAGGGACAGCGAAGATTTCCTCCGTCGGCTTAAAGGAACTCAGCAAAATATAGATCAGTGGTGCCAGGAAAAAGAGTGCAAGAACGACTAGTGCCGCGTGACTCAACAGACGGGATAAAAGCGGAGTCTTTATCAAAGAAGTGTCTCCCTAGCCATCTCTACCTGCCTTCCCCCGGAAAAGGAGAAAGTTGAGGACTATCAGTACCAAAATGATGAGTCCCAAAATGTAGCCCATGGCTGAGGCGTAACCCATATCGAAGAAATTGAAGGCAGTGATGTAAACTTGCTGGTAAAGAACCAGGGTGGAGGTTCCCGGGCCGCCATCGGTCATAACCATCGGCTCCACAAAAACCTTTAACGCTTGCAGAATTCCCCAGGTGGCGGTGAGAACGTACGTCTCCCGCAAGTTGGGAAGTAAAACAAAAAACACTTTTTTCAAACCAGTTGCGCCGTCCAGGTCGGCAGCTTCCAAAACATCCTTATCTATGGATTGCAACCCGGCGAGGAACAGAACTGTCACGAATCCGATGGTGGCCCACAGGGCGAGGACTATGATTCCACCCATCGCTGTGTTGGCTTGGGCAAGCCAAGGCTGGGTTAGCGAGGGCATCCCAAGAACATCGCCAATCAAGTAGTTCAGCAAGCCAAAGTTTGGCTGCAGTATCCAAACAAATATCAGGCCAGCTAGTGATAGCGGCACAACTAATGGAACGAAAACCGCGCTCCGATAAAAGGCGTTGAATCTCAGTTTCTGGAAAAGCAGAAGAGCGATGCTCAAAGAGAGCACCATGAGTGCGACAAAGTAGAAAAATCCAAAAACGAAAGTGTTGATGAGGCTGGTGATGAATTTTGGATCGGCGAACGCGTCGGCGTAATTCTGCAGTCCAATAAATTTAGGTTCGTCATCGTAAACAAAGTTGTATTCGGTAAGGCTTAAATATCCCGCGGCAACCAGCGGGTAAAGCATAAAGATAAATATGAATATAAACGCTGGAAGAACGAACCAAAACCCTGACGATACCGTTCGTCCCTTTTTGCCCTTGGGGTGTCTTCTCGAAAGGCTCTTTGTGAAGGAACGAACCGAGGTCTGAGCCTGACTAGAAGCACTCATTCACTCATCCTTTGCAGATGAAGACTCTGTCACCAGTGTTTGGCGAATCTTTCAAGTCCCCATGATTATTTTCCAAGATTATAACCTAAAGATCGTACTAATAACAAACTAAGAGCGATTTAAGTATCTTTTTACTCGAATTCAGCTTGGCGGATGAATTCGCTGCTTTGATGAGGAGAGTCCCACATTGAATTCATTTCGCTCATAGTTCGCTCCATAATCCGAAGCATCGAAATCCGCGCGACTTCCGGGTCGCCACGCTGAATAGCCGTGGCTACATCCACGTGTAACTGCAATGCCTCTTCGTGGGGGTGGGCCGGCATCAGGCCGTAATTGGTTCGGCCGGCGAGGATCTCAGACACCAAACTATCGAGCTTTGCAAACATCTCATTTCCGGAACTGGCCAGCACCAGGGTGTGAAATTCAATGTCCAACTTGAGAAATGCTTTTTGATCTCCGGCCTCCCCAGCGGCCCATAGTCGACCAGCAAGTCCCATTAAGTCGCTCGCCTGCCGCAATGGTGCACGCGTAGCGGCCAAGCGGGCCGCCTCAGGTTCAATGGCCATGCGAAACTCTGTAATGGCGCGCAGCTGGGCAATGCGGGATCTTGTGGCAAGGCGCCACCTGATGATTTGTGGGTCAAAGAGATTCCAGTTGCTAGGTTCCAGGACAAGAATCCCGACTCGGCGCCGCGAGGAAACCATACCCATTGACTCCAGCACGCGAATGGCCTCACGGATCACCGATCTCGAGACGTTGTACTGACGCTCTAGGTCCTCGATTTTGACTATTGAGCCCGAAGCGAGCTCTTGGTCGCAAACTGCCATGCCCAGGTACTCCAGCACTCGTGCGTGCAGTCCAACAAATGCCCCTGCCGGAGGCTTATCCTGCGGAGAGGTCTGATCATCAATGTCCATTGGTATCCTTCATGTTTACAAAAAAGGGTACAGCCTGGGTGCAAGCATATTGATAAGTCTGCTTTATAAATGTTATAGTGCTATTTAACATGCTTAGATTCATTATCTTCGAAGGAAACCGATTAAAACGATATTGTGGCCTCCCGCTGTTGCGAGTGAATCGTGACTGGAAGCCAGAGGGGCCTCTTGAACAAAAATGAAACGGACGAGAGACCCGATAGTCCCACTCAATCAATTGTCGTCATGGGGGTTTCAGGCTCGGGAAAAACCACTATTGGAGTACTTCTGGCAGATCGAATCGACGCCTTGTTCTTGGACGGTGACGATCTTCACCCCGAGGGTAATGTCCTGCGCATGGCTGCAGGGCATCCCCTCTCAGACAAGGAGCGGATACCCTGGCTACGCATAGTTGGCAAGCGACTTCAGAAAGCACAAACCGAAGGGTCCAGTCTTGTGATGGCATGCTCTGCACTCAAGCACTCCTACCGCGACATCCTCCGGGAATACGTGCCTAACACCTTCTTCCTTTTCCTAGATGGCTCACCAGAACTTGTGCAGGAAAGAGTCTCCAGGCGCAACCATGAGTTCATGCCCGCTTCGCTTATCGAATCTCAGTTCAAAATCCTGGAGCCGCTTGGCCCTGAGGAAAATGGGCTACGCATAGACATCACAATGACGCCTGATGCAGCCATCAAACACCTTCTTGATGTAAATCGGCCTTCCAAAAACAACGCAACTACAACGCGCAGTGTCAGAGGTCCTGGCCTTGACCTGCAACCCTGATGCTGTGCAGTTGGCGGAGCGAAGGCGCGGGCTCCTTGCCCGACGGGCGCCAATCACGGCGGTACACTTTAAGGAACCTCACCGGAGCAACTATAAAAATTTTGGACTTTGGCGGGATAGTTCAGTCCATCAGTGTTCCAGACTCCTTTGGCGAATGTCAAAATGTGGCTCTCGGATTCAGCTCGCTCACCCAGTACCTAGAACAAAACCGTTATTTTGGAGCCATTATTGGCAGGTCCGCAGGACGGATTCTGGGTGGTGAGATAGTCCTCCAGGGTCACAGTCATAAAGTCTCTGTCAACAGCCCCCCCCCACAGCAAGCACGGAGGTTATTCCGGTTTCGACAAGAAATTGTGGTCTTCGCGTGGAATCAGGGATGCGGATTCTGTCGGTGTGCAGCTCGAATACATTAGCCCAGACGGTGAAGAAGGATACCCGGGCACCTTACGGACGACGGTAACTTATCGGCTCCTGCGTTCGGCAAACACCCTGCGAGTCGATTGCCATGCAACGACGGATAAGGAGACGGTGGTAAATCTCACTAACCACACGTACTTCAACCTTTCAAGAGAAGGCAGAGGGGGCATCCTTGATCATGAGCTAATCATCGGGGCGGAGAGCTATCTTCCCATTGGCCCGGAAGGTGAGCCACTCGATGAGTTGAGGACTGGCCAGAACACCGCACTGGACTTTAGTTCGTCTCATCGAATCGGTGAAAGGATTCGCGACTCATCTGCAGAGTTGCTTCATGCACGAGGGTACGACCATCAGTTCAAAGTGCATGGAGACTCGGGGGGGCTGAACTTCGGAGCGCGAGTTTTAGAACCCACGACCCGTCGAACCTTGGAATTGTGGACCACCGAGCCATGCTTAGTCTTTTACACAGGAAACCTTCTGGACGGCAGCTTGGTGGGCTCAAGCGGAAGCGCTTATCGGCAATCAGATGGCTTCGCTCTAGAACCGAAGAGATTCATGAATCCGGTACACGCCCCGAAGCACCCCAGCTGGATGCTTCGGCCAAATGAGGTTTACCGGACCTCCACTGAGTACCGTTTTTCCGTGACCTGATTCGTCCGAGATGGTTGCAAGGTGTTAACCGACAGTTGGTTCTCAAGCTATGACGATGTTGTGATCACTAATCCATCGAAGCCATACATGGACCACATGGTTTCCACGAAAAAGCCTGAGATAGTGGTGCAAATTCTTGGACGCCTGACAGACGCTAAGCATTTGCTAATGACCTAGACCTGCCCAAAGCACTAACAGCGGTTAGAGCAGGCGCCAACCGTTCGAAGTAAACAAGAGGCCCTGCTGAGCGGTTGCCACCAAACATTACTTACCGGTGTTAATTAGTTATCCAGTTAAAAAAGGCCTCGTCGCTAACAGCGACGAGGCCTTTTTGTTTCTAACCGGAAACTAGACCGGCCAGCCTGCTAGTAGTTAACTGTCAGAGTGTTAGATACCGACATTAGTGTCACGACAGTAGCCAAGATGAATCCAGCGATGTAGGGGTTGTTAGTTGCGCGGTATAGCTTCCGCGAAATAACTGCCGCTACTGCAAGGATCACAATGACCGGGAATAGCCAGATGCTGAATATTCCACCGAAGCCATCAATCGTGTAACCGGTGGATGCGAAGGTCAGGTACTGGGCGATCACAAGTATTGCTATGGCCAATGAGTTAGCGACCGTAACCACGAGTGTATTCAACCATTCTTTCCCTCTTAGGGTGAATCTATTGAAGCTGTTGATTGCGACCGAGTTGGCGACAAAGAAGAGCAAGAAGAATGGCAAGTAAAGAAGTGCTATCCATAGCTTGTCAACTTCGAATGCCTTTACTGCCATCGTCCAGAATCGGAAGTCAGTCTTGAGGAAGTAATCAAGCATGAAGACGATTCCGAAGGCGACAAAGACAACCACGGCACTAAGACCGATTCCCTGGAAGAACTTCTTCCAGCCTGGCAAAACACCAGATTCACGCAGGCTCATTCCGTTACCCTTGCCAAATCCAAGGTAAGAAACAATCATGATTAGAATCGCCAACACACCGTTGACAGCTGCCCAAGTACCGATGAAGAACACCGCACCTTGCGTAAATATTGTTGGGTTACCGTTGAACGCAATTCCCTGCACCCAAGTTTGCTGGCTAAGCCAAATGTAGCTGCCTCCAGAAACCAAAGCAGAGATTGTTAGTCCGCCCCAGAACCAGCCAAGTCCCTTGCCGGAGTTACCGGCTAGCGCGACAGTACTTTCATGCCTCAAGCCGGCAAATGCTCGAGTTCCTAGAAGGCTGCGAGCAAAGGCCAACAGGAAGATTCCGAACCCAACGAGGCCCAAGAGTGTGAAGCCCTCTTTGAACTGCCAGATTTGGGTAGAAGCCGCGATTGGGTTTGGTGCTGGAAAAACGTTTTCCCAGAATGCCACTTGACTCCCAATTGTGGTTTGCGAAATGGTTCCCCAAGGGTGAGTCTCCGCGGGAGTGTATACAACACGGACAGCGCCATCCTGGCTTTGGTAAGAACCGGCTGCGATGCTCGCCATACCTTCTGGATCATTGCCGAAGTTTAGAAAAGACTGGGCGTTGGGTGTTGTGATGTATTCACGCGGTGGCGTGAGAACAGCGCCCTCAGCACTGTAGCTTCGGAAGAAGAACTCGTCATAGTGTGCAGCTACTAGACCAACGTCGCGAGTTCCGTAGATGTTCGCGTATGCGCCTTCCGCATCCCTATAAACCGGGTCTCTGTCTACTAGGAACACGGCATCAATTAGCTTCTGGTCAGCGGCATCATCAAGAACGACCGAAAAGTTAGCAGCTCGAGCACCGTTTGAGTGGCCGGAAACACCTAGGCCTTCAACGTATGGCAACTCTGAGATTAGTTTTACGACGTCGTACATACCCGTTCCACCGCGTGAAAGGTCGGCGTAGTCCAAGTTCGAAGAGTTGCCGTGGCCGTACATGTCGATTGACACAACGACATAACCGCGTCGAGCTAGCTCTACGTAGTTACCGGCTTGCATCTCGCGGTTATTCCACCAGCCGTGGCTGACGATAATTGCAGGTGCCTTGTTT
>Ga0307979_1001675_pt1 | contig 15729 bp, 17 predicted proteins | sample OrgLakmetage1058_FD_201833 | JGI IMG/M metagenome (GOLD analysis project Ga0307979, IMG submission 201833) | Saline water microbial communities from Organic Lake, Antarctica - #1058 | ecosystem: Environmental > Aquatic > Non-marine Saline and Alkaline > Saline | place: Antarctica: Organic Lake...
CACTCATGGTTAAAACACACTTCTCACGTCTTTGCTATGACAAGCTTGGACTTCGAGTAATAATGACATCCTCGGACATCACCTAAAACTATACCACTCTTAGGTCATCACTAGTCCCGACGATTATTTTTTGTGTGTAATGCAAAATGTGTTACCGGGTAAAACAAATCCTGATTCTCAGAATTTTTACTGCTGAACTGCTGACTGACTGACAGACTGACAGACGAAAACGTAGTTATAGTTACAGGGGAGAGTTACGGGCACTGCGCTGCACAGTTTCCCTTGTTTCTTGCTTGCTGCTTACGCTCACGAACGGCAATTAGCAGTCTCGCGGTCTCGCAGTTTTAGCAGGGCGATGTAGGTGTACTGCATAATCCAAAGCAGCAGCGCAAATAGAAAGCGCTTTCTTGCTGGATTGGCTCAATGTAATACCTCACTTTTATGGCCTATCTCACGTCGGTTAAATCAAGATTTTAAAAGGTTATACATAACAAATCTCAGCGAATTGACGTGGCCATCCAAGTCCAGAACTTTTCAAAAATAATCGCCCTTTTTTCCGCGTACTAGTATCAGTTTCAGTACTGCGCCATGTGGCGTGAGCTGGGCTCTTCCATAACAAGGATATTTCTCTCGGTTTTTAGCTGCCCACTTCGTTGATTATCTCATCTGGCCCTTCGCACAGGAGCCTCCCTTTCCAGGAATATTAGGTGAGAGCGCACATGGAGTCGCCAAATCGGGCTTCGCACTATACTATCCATCCAGTAGTGAGGGGCACAAGCCGTTGCGCGCCAGCGACTTGTCCCATTGTCGGATACCCATGCAGGCTGCTGCTGCTACCACTGATAGGATCGTCTTCCGCTCCACCGCTGGCACTGTCAAAGGCGTTGCTGCTTTGCGCTTGCACGTGAAACACGGGCAGTGCCAACGCTGGGTTCGAGACGACAAGGCCGCCTTCCCCTGCTAACACCTGCCACCATCCATCCAAAAGCGGGCGAAATCGATTCGTCAACGAAAGCAAAGAATTGTGGGGCATCAAAGTGAAGAAAGGCATATAGCGGATTCATTTTTTGAATGTTCCTACTGAGAAAAAAAAAATGGCAATAAGTATTCAAAACTGGGTGATAAGTGAGCTGATTTAAGAGAACATCATTCCACACACAACCCGAATCACCACTTCTTGATTCCACTTTCTTTTTATCGTAGCTCCCACTCACCTCAGCCAGCCGATTGTCGCAGCGCGGCACTCCGAGCCAAAAGTTCGACCCCGAATTGGCAACCGCTTGAGCGGCTCGTGGAGGCAGCGGCGACCGAAACAGCCAGGCGTCTTGGCTGTCAGCGCGCGGCAACAAGTAAGCTTTGCTGCCTTGCGCGAAAATGGGCGACCATGGAGCTCCAGTAGCAGCATTAGTAGGAGAGTCCGTGGCCCCAGAATCAGACGTTTGACTTTGTGGTGGCTCCTGCGTTGGCGTGAGGTTTGAACCATGGCTAAAAGGTGCATGCGAGCTTGATTCATCGCCTGCTTGCTCAGGCCATTCCCACTCCCATCGCAAGAGGGCGAACACTCGGCCACCGAGCCAATCTTCTTGCTCATTTGGACTACTACTGCCTTGAAGCCTCCTTGCCTTCCTGTGCACTGCGTCGTCTTCAATTAATCGAACTAAGCCAGCTGCTCCCACAAAAATGTCGGCGTTGGCCACCTGTTAGAAATGACCAAAATTAGTGGGCCAAAAAGTGCAGTTCAAAGTTTGAAAAATCATAGAAGCACTCACAAACATCTTAATACTAGACCAATGATTCAATTTGAAGTGGTTTTTCTGTTGTCGAGTAATCCATGTCTCCCTTCGTTCTCACCATCACAAGGTGGCCATGCAATTGTGGTGTTTGCGCATACGCAAAGAGCTCAGCCACAGTGGCACGATGGCCAAGCACATGTAAAGGCGCCAACTTCAGCCAAAACTTCCACGACGATGACGACGATGCTTCTGAAGATGACGGCGGCAAGCAGCAGTCAGGAAACACCATGGGTATGTTGTCCACATTATTAACACCTGCAGCGCTGTTGTGCGCTTCTGCACCACCTCCTCTCGCTGCTTCTTCATCTGTCGCTGTGGCCGAATCAGCATCAAGAAACCCTTCATCTCTGCTGTTGAATCCAAGCGCGGCTTCCACGGCTGCGACAGCTGCAGGGCCTGCATTGCGCGCAGCTTGATAAGCCGCTCGACGCAAAGCTTGAGCGTCCTCGACGCTCTCTAGAAGAAGGTGCACCTGGGTTCGACGCATGGATGAAAGCAAAGGTAGCGCTTTGAGCTAGGAAGAAGAGATAATTACAAAAGAAGGATGAAGAAAAACGCCAAGCACTCGTGATACCTTTCACGCTTGTACTTGAATATTTCTCTCACTCTTTGTTGGACTTTCAAAGCTCAACAATATTTTCTCCTATGAAATCACAAGATTGTTTGGGTTATAAAGTAGTAAATACGCTACCTGCGCGGCAGCAGGAATTTCAAGGTTTGCTCGGAGGCACGCGTCAATCTCCGACTGCCGTTGCTGAGCCCTCTGCTTGGCTTCGGCTTCACCTCGAGCTGAAAAGGCATAAAACGGGCTCTTTGCTGCTATTTTGGGCTTGGCTTGGTACCATTGCACGACTACATGTAAGCCCTCGTTGTCACCACTGGTAGCACTGCCGCTGCCCTTATTGCCGTCGCTGTTGCTGCTGCTGGTGGCAGTACTATCTTTCGTTGACGATGGCAAATGAAAAGGCGGGCCTGGGCCAATGGGCAGAGGTGGCAAAAGAGGACGAGATGGCTGCTGCTGCTGCTGTGCCAAGCTATGATCTGTTCTTTTAATTGCTCTTTGTAGCTCGTCGTAACGGTATTGTTCGAGCTTGGCATAGAAAGCCGGCGCGTCTGGAAGCCGCCCTAAAAAGTGCCAAAACACGGCCAGCGACGTGCACTCAAGCAGAAAGTCTCGCCGCAGCCGCCGCGCTTCTTTGAGCAAGTTTAAAGCACCACTGCCGCTACCATTGCTGCTTGCTTGGCCCCCATCGTTGCTGCCATCACTGCTGCTGCTGCTATGAGGAGCAACGGCACTGGCCAGGCGCCCGCTGAGAAAAGTCAACAGAAGACTACCTTCTTCAGCTTCCATGGCTTCATCATGAGTGCAGCTTTGCAACTCTTGAGAAGCCAATAAATCAGCTTCAAGCCTTTGCATAGCAGCAGCTTCAAGTTCGTCAGAGTGACTCTTATCACTGTTGCTATGCCTACGGCTGCCGCTGCCACCGTGACTGCTGCTCCCTTGTGCACCATTAGAAGTTGGCTGATCGATCAAGGCCAGGAGAAGTAAGGCGCCGCCACCGCATTTGGCTCGAGGCAAACGCGCCGACAAGCGCAGCACATCGGCGGCTTCTTGGATTAGCCCCTGTGTGCCGCCGCCCCGAGAGAAGCACACACGCCAAGGTAAGTAGCCCTACAATAGCTGAAAGGAAGATGTTTTTTTTAAGCATGCTCGAGATTCAGAAGACCTTACGCGGATTCATCTTATTTCTCATTCTCTTTATCCCTCACCACCCACGACCCTCTTCCTGTCTTCGTACAGTACCCTATACCGCCTCATTTACAGCCGCGATGAACTTCTCTCACCTGGTCTCGGAACAAATTTGCTAAATTGAACACGGCGCTCGAAATCGGTGCTCCTTGCTTGCGATTCAACGTGCTGCTATCTCCATCACTGTCCTCGTTACTGTTGGTGTTGCTGCGAAACGTGCCACCTTCTTGTTCTTCTTGGTCCAGTTTCGCATAATACGGCTTCAAGTCGGTTGCCACTGCTTGCTCAAACCAAAACTCAGCTTCTCGCAGGAATCCCAGCCCTTGCACTACCACACCTAAATTGCTCATCGCCACCGTGTAGCCGGGCAGAAGCACGACGGCCCTGTAAAGAAGAGGATTAAAAACATGAAGAGGCAAGATGCGCAAAAGATTGAAGCCGCTGATCGACGGAAGAATGAAGTCGTATCTACTGAGTGAATCGCAATCGCAAACGCTCGTGCAGCCTTCAAAAGACACCATCGAGAGAGAGGAGAGAAGCGAAGACGCGATGCTTACCTTCGCAAGTAAAGCTCGGCTTCCTCAAGTCGATTGAGTTGTTGCAGGGCTGCACCAAGATCGTTGGCCACCTTGGAGTAGTTGTTGATAATGATGACGAATCAGCGGCAAGAAAATCGCAGGAAGAAGATTAACAAAAACCGAAGAGATGTGGAGAACTTTTACTTTTGTTGGAACAAAAAGCATGCAATGACCACAATAGTGAAGCTCGCATTAACCACCCTCGCACACAACCTGAGCGTCTAAAGGCGCGAGCTGCGCTGCGTGCATCAGGGCGGTGGCCGCAACTTCCAAATGCCCCATCGCGTGGGCGGAGACCGCAGATTCCGCCAACATGGCAACTTCGTAGGCGACTTCCGGGGAGGCGGCGGTGTGGCGAGGAGTAGGCTCAGAAGAAGGAGAGGACGAAGGATCCAGCGAAGAGTCGGGTGAAGAGGCAGCGGCATCTGCAGCCGCGTTTGTTTTGTGGGCGGAAGTAGAGTCTATCACTGGTTCTCCATCGTCAGATAAAGGTGTTGCCATTGACCATGAAGATGGAGACGATGAGGTGGCCACTGTTGCCGTCACAGTGGCTGCTCCTTCCTTCTTTGTAGAGCTTGATTTAGATTCAGGCTCAGGCTCGAAACAGTCACCTGGCGGAGGCTCCGGGCCTGGAAGTTCAAAATGCCAATGCGGCACTGCCAAACCACCGCCGCCTTCCTTGTCTCCTCCAAAAAAGGCTGGCAGTGGTTGATGCCAGGCAGCTAACGATGGCTGCTGTTTGTCCTGAGCTTGAATTGGCTCTCGGCTATATTGATGAACTGAACACCAGCAACAACGAAGACAACAGGATAAGTAAGTGACCCAACAGTAGAATTGAAATCAGCCTTTAAAATTAGATAAGCACGACTGTAATATAGTAATAATTAAAGTTTAATTATTTCTTACCGCTCCCATCGCTGTTGCCACCACCTACACCATCTGCTGATGATCCTTCTCGCAGACTGCGCTCGAGGTCAATCGGCAAAGGCGGCAGTTGCCCACTCGCCATGGCCAGAAAAGCAACCCACTCGTACGCGGTGGTAAAGTCTTCCCACATCAAGTGGCTCTTCGCTTTGATGCGCTCGCTCACTGCGGAACGGTGGCTCTTGTCTAGTCCCAAAGTGGTTGCAAGATGCACGTACCTGCGTGCATACGTGTACAGGCACAAAACTCATGTGATTACACGTCGTGATTAAAAAACGCGGCGAGATGCAAAAGGGTCTACTTATCTAGCATACTAACTTTTTGATGTTACTTTCAAATATATGTATCAAAAACAGCGAACACTGCAGATGTTGAAAGATTATGACCATAATTGCGGAAGGAAATGCTTGCACACTCACTCGTCGCGTGACTTGGCGACGCAAGCAGACGTCACGAACGAATCGTTGAGAGTGGCATACAACGCCCACGCCATGCGGCCACGCAACTGGCACACCAAGAAGAGAATTAAAGTAGTGCAGAAAACAAGAAAACGCATGCACGAGAGCAATGAAATAATGCAGAAAAGTAATTCACGCCAATCCAGAATTGAATTAAAGATAACGTAAAGAATAATATGAAGAAGTCACTACACGAACATAAGCTTCAGATTCTTCTAACCTGGCTCGAGGGCAGCGTCACGGTGGGTTTGCCCAGCGCTAACGACTCGGACGCCGTGCGGCTGCCGTCGAAGGGAAAAGGGTGCAGCACCACATCGGCACTATCGAGAAGCTTCGAAAAGTTGCTCGGGTGCTGCCGCGGTACTATATGCACGCGAGCCCACAGAGAGGCGAGCGCGGAAGCTTCAAGTTCTACTTCTCCTCCTTCAATAGAGGAAGATGATGAAGAAGAAGCCCTGTCGTGTGTGTTGCTTGTGCTAGTTTTGCTGTCATTATCCTCAACCTTTTCGTCTTTGTCACCTTCAAGAACACTGCCGTCCTCACTGAGCTTCAATCGACTTTCCGCCAACGCTTGTGCTGTCCGCCAGTGCGGTCCCGAAACCACCTTCCCTGTAGTATCAGCTGCTGTCTGCACACCTTTATTCCCCGAAGAAGAAGAGGTAGGAGCAGCAGCAACGAGGCGTGCTCCCGCCCTCAGCGCACGGCGCAGTCGACGCTACAAAAAAAATAGGTATTGTTAGCGAATCATATTAGAGGCAAAAAATAGCGAGACTTTTACGTGGTGTGACTTCTACTCAATAAGAATCCTTTTGACACTCTCATACGCGCACAATCTTTCACATTCGTACCAATGCGGACAATTGCGGTCAATCCAATTCAATCTTTCCGAATGCTCAATGCGTACCTTGAACGCGGCAGTCCACTGCTCTCGTCGATCAGCAGTCAACACGACATGTGCGTTGGGGTCGTTGAGCAAGACGTCGCGCAGAACGTAGTCGAAGGACGGGTGCAGTTTGAACAAAGACTGCGCGCACATGTGCACCGTCCAATGGTCTTCCAGCCCCAGTGACCGCCGAAACGCCAGCGGGTTCTCCTCTTCCGGTCTGCTTCCTTCCATTGATGACGTTGGCAAAAGGGGGCTGTTTGTGGGAGGCGGGCGACGGTACCAAATGCCTTGCCCTGCTAACAAGACCACTTGCTCAGAATAGACGTCGCCGATTTGCTGATTGCTGAAGGTCCCGTCGAAACTGTCACTTGTGCTACCACGGTGGCTGCTACCGCTCCCACTGCTATTGCTGCTACTATCGCTGCCACTACTGCTGCTCTTCTGTGCGCTTTTTGACAACTCAGACAAGTCAGCCACGTCTCTCGTGCGGTGCGGCAACTCCATGCGGTCTGCGGAGATAAAATAGTCGATGTTGGCTTTCCCCGAGCTGATGGGGTTGCCCCAAAACAAGCACTGCACGGGCGCTAGCCGCCCCATTTGCAAGAAATAACTCAACGGCTCTGACAACGAGTCGGCAAAAATGAGTACGTCTAAAGAAGCTTTCGCGACCGCCGCGCGAGTCCCCAACCAGTGCAGCGAAAGTTCAATCACCTCGTCGGCCGCGTCGGCAAGCACTTCCGAGCATTTCGCTCCAGGGCTTGCCACATGCAAAACCACGCTCACAAACGTTTTACGGCCTAGGCTGTTGCTATTGCTACCTGTATTGCCACTTCTTTGGCTGTTGCTGCTTGTCTGGCGCGAGTCGCGAAACACTTTGAGCGCGTACACGATGCCTTCGAGGAGCTCGCCATGAGGCTCGTCGTCACCAAAAAATTTGGACAGAAAACCAACTCTTGTAGGGGGCCGCAGCTGCTCGTCGTGTTGGCGCTGTTGGTGGTGCTGGTGTTGGCCATGTTTTGCTGTGTTAGCATGATTAACTCCTACTGAGTTCGGTAAAAGGTACTGGTTACTGCCTTGAAAGAGTCGCGAGTCCTCATTGGAGGTTGCAGCAGCTTCCTTTGTTTCCATGCCATTTTCTGATAAGCCAGAGCCTTGGTCAGTGAGCGCTGCGAGCTGCGGTGACGGAGCCAGCAGCTCTGGGCACACCGCCGCATACAGACGGGCCATGGAGGTCTGCAAGGGGCGGTCGTTCCAGCCAGCGTACTGCACGTAGAAGTGCATGCGCTCCACCGCTGACACCATGCGAGCGAGAGGCACTGTGAGCACTGTGTCAGCACTGAGTGGTGGCAAGAAAGAGGGGGAGGAGGTGCCGTTCTGGCTGTTATTATCGTAACCGTTGTTGTTGACTTTGTTGTTCATGGCAGAGGTCGCCTGAAACGAAGCCACAGCAGCTGCATGGTCATGGTGGTGAGCAGCAGCAGCTGGAGTGCGAGCAAGCAGATCTGCGATTCTGCGCTTCAACGCATGCCGCCGTTGCACCACTGCGCCCGCACTCGGAGGAATGGCCGGCATGAGCATGGCGACGCGAAACCGCAGACCGTGCTGCTGCGGGTTGAGCTCTAAAGCAGAGGCGTAGTGTTGCACCGCCAAGGATTCGAAGCCTTCTTCGGCCCAGTGGCCCCCGAGGTTCACGTGGCAGTCGCCGCAATGAGGGTCTGATTCCAGGGCCTGCGTGAGCACGGCCACGCCTTCTTGGTGCCTTCCAGAGGCGAGGAGGGCCGCGCCGAGGTTGTTGCGTACCTGTTGAGAAAAAGTCAAACGTATGCAATACGCGGGAGAAAAATATCACATTCAGTAAAGTGCTTTGATGTCATACAAAAAGGGGAAAGCGCAGATGTAAAATTCGACAGCGACAAATGACCGGAAGGGAAACGGCAAAGAAAGAGTAGAAGGGTGCACGGACCTAAAAAAGAAATAGAAAACAGGATAAGAAATACAATAATTCAAAAAGTAGAGAAAGATGGGCGGAAACTAGGCAGCTCTCTCTCTCTTAATCTCCGACTACCGACGAAGCTCCGCCCGCGAAACGCAGATGCCCTACAGGGTCTGCAGCTGCCACCTCATCGAACGCCAACGCCACTGCCTTGTAAGCCTCCACTGCTGCGGGCAAGTTGCCCATTTCGTGCAACACAACTGCGCCGTTGGCAGCCGCGGTGAGGACCTAGTAATACAATGTCGAAAAATACACAATCAAATCAAGGAGCAAAAATCGGCAAGATAAGACTCCTGTCAGCATCAAGAAGGTAGGACAAAACTGCCAGGAAGAATAAATAAACCGTCCGATTAGCTAGGTACAGTTCTCTTTCCGCATACCTGGTTTTGTAAAGTTGCTCGCGCATCCTGGTCTAGCGGCGCCTCTTGCAACCCCGCACCACTACCATCGGGACTCGCGACGGGAAACGACCCCCTATGTAATGCGGCCTCCCCACTCGCGACAGCCGCTGCGTACAGCTGGGCTGCAGTGGCCAAGTCACCGCTCTGCTGAGTAGCCACGCCCACGCACAGCAACGCGTGGCACGACGGCAGTTCACTGTCAAAATCAATCGATGAGGCTGCAGAATTCCCGTGATCAACGTGGACAAAGAGCCCAATCGCCTGAGCGTACGCGCCCCGGCCGCGCAAAGCGTCGAGCAACAGTCCGCGCGCTACTTCAACTTGCCCGCCAGGCCACGGCGGTGCACGGCGAAACATTCCTGTTCCTGCAGCGCCTACTGAGGACGATGATACTGTAGCCGCAACACCACTATTGCTAAATCTATCGGTTGTAGCAGCAACGGCAGCCCAGCGCTGCAAGAGGAGGCCACTGCGGCGCGAAGTATCACTGCTAGTGTCTGCACCAAGTGCCTGCCAGCCTACGGAAGTCGGGTCTTCCAAAGCCAAGAAAGCTGTGAAGGCTGCCTCCAGCCGCGAGGACGCAGACTCGTCACTGCCAAACGACAAACTTCCTCCTTCAACTTCACCACCATTTCCTAATGAGGCTGGTTCTTTGGATAGCACATCTTCCATACTGCCGATATCTCCGCTATCGTGGTTACTCAGCCCTTCAGGGAGGCCTCTAGCTTCCGCTCCCGCGGCGTCAGCTTCAACCATGGCGAGGTTGTACCATACTTGGCTCGCGCTGGATACGCCGCCACCACCACCATTGCCACCGCCACTATCAGCAGCGTTCGTCGCAGCAGCGGCCGCAGCCATTGCGGCATGTTGGCGAAGTACGCGGCGCAACACAGCTCGAGCTGCGCGAATGCGGCCGTAAGCTCTCAACACTTCCCCGTAATTTGTGCCCACGTCAAGCCTCGAAGGATCCAAAGCCCAAGCCTTGCCTACCAATTGCGTGGCCTCTAAGAGCAACGCAGAGCGCAAGGTTGGATCCGTCTGGTACCGGGGCTCATCCTTGCGCGCAAATTTGCACAGGCCCAGCAAATTCCAAGCATCCGTGCTACTCGGGTCAGCGCTCACGACAGCGAAGTACCTGATGTGGTCAGTATAAGCAATTTCGTATTTGGAATATTTTCAGAACTTTTCTCCTCAACGATAGCATCGTAGCTTGTTTGCATCAACGAAACAAAACGTGAGACTCCTACCAGGTCTCAGCGGAGTCCAAGTCACCAGCGCGGTGCAGCGCGACGCCACGGTGAAGGGCTTCGTTCACCGTGAGCTCAACCTCGGCCTGGTCGCCCGCATTCTGTGGCTGCGCCCAACAACAACTCCAGCCCAACTAAATAAGTTCATTGGCATCCGCAGATCCAGCGTGTGAGGTGCAATTATGAAAGTGCTGAGAGTTATCGGTGCTAGGGTTTTATTAAGGCAGTAGATCTTCACCAACTATTATTTGGCTGGCCAGAAATACACAGAGATTACGGGCAAAATTGAGGTGAGTTAAAATTATCAATTGATGCATTGCGCACCGCTAGAAATAGGAAGAGTTTGCTATAGATTAGCATCGACAGAGCTTCAGCGTGACAAAATCTCGAGTGTTTTACTAGTTTTTAAAGCAACCAATACAGCAATACAGTAAATCTTAGCCTAGGCTACTGCATTGGCTACTAAGCTTCCACATCTACTGGGCGAGGAGCTAAAGAACAAATCGTGTGTCTGCATTCTCAGCTTTCGATAGTTAGGCTAGGTTCTTCCAAAGCTGTGTAGAAGGAGCAGTTCCGCTAGCAGTGTCCATGTCCATCCCTCGTTGAGAAGAGTTGGAAAGGATGAAGGAAGAAGGGTGTCCGCTAATATGATACCGTGTGAAGAATAAACTCTACAGAAAAAAGCTGACTGACTGACTAAAAATAGTAAAAATGGCTATGGTGCGAAATGCGAGCGGGTCCACGGAGGTAGAGGAAACGATGAAGCGGATCCAGAGCCATCGGGGCGTCAAAGGTGTATTGATTTGCACTAGCGAGGTGAGTTTTAATCTCTGACCACGGCGATTTCGGCGTATTTAAACATGATGGCCACATCCGTTGAGAAATAACTCAAACCTCTAACCGCCGACTCATTACAAATCAGGGCGTGCCAATCCGATCGAATCTTCCCGAGGACGAGGAGCAAACATATGCGGCGCTTCTTTCGCAACTGGCTACTAAAAGTACGTGACGAGTTTTGTTAATTTCCATCTTCTATCTTGTACGCCTTGTTTGACTTAATCTTGTCATCTGCGCTACACGTTCGCCGATGCTTACACCCTAACTCGGCTCCTCTCGCAGCCAACTCGGTGGTGCGAACATTAGACGAAGGCGATGAATTAACTTTCTTTCGGATCCGATCCAAGAAGCACGAGATCATGGTAGCTCCTGACAAGGAGTACCTCCTGGTCGTGATCCAAGACCCCAACTTGTAAAAACATGCTCGCAGGCCGCCAGGGAGAATGGGCACTCAATGATGCGCCCTCGAGCTGCATGGTTATTTATTACTCATGCCGATGGATAGTTACTTTTCTTTGGTCGTTGGTTTGTAGAATACATAATTGAAATCGGGCTGCGTCTTAAACTGCGATGTCCTTGTTAGTAGTTCGAAGCGCAACGACCAACGACAATTGACTATTGACACCAGTCAGTGAAATTCGGAGGTAGAACTTGGCATTCGGTGTTCACTTCACAAGAACCCTCAATTACCGGCAGATGTAATGAATATTGGAGACAAGTCAAGTTTTGTTGTTGTGATCTCCTATCTCCCAATTAGCTATTATAGCTAATACCTATATCTATATTCATATTATATTACTATTATTATATCTGTATTTATATATCATTATCAGTTATCAGTTCCCTATTTGTCCTCCTTGTTTTTTTAATGTATATGCTTGCATCTTAATGAGTTAGAGATACGGAGTTCCCATACACAGGCCGGATATGTTTCATATAGGATTCATTTTAGTCCAGCTACGTAGGGGGCTTCATTTCTGTCGGCTTGAGATTGGGTTCTTGGATACCCAGGTCTACATGATCAGCGCCTCGCATATAAGCGCTCCGTTGCCAGCTGCCTCTCTCCCGCTCGCCATTCCGACTTTCTTCTTCGTCTCCTCCGAAAGTACAACTCTTCGGCTGCTCTCCAGAAGTACCCAATCAGAAGTAGATGACGAGACGAGGCAGCCAAAGAAGCTAATTCTATCTCCACTGCCCAGGCTTCTTGACGGCCGTGGCCGCCGTGCTACTCTTCGGGGTGCGCGTGCTCAGGCCGCCTCCACCAGTGGCTGCAGCCGCCGACGCCACCGAGGTGGGGGTTTTGGGCTTCAGGTTCGCGCGAGGCGTAGCGCCCGGTAACTTTCTCGTCGACAGGCCGCTGCTGGTGCTCTTGCTGCTCGTTGACGAAGACGAGTGGCTCGACACGGAGTTGGACCGTTGAGAGCCTCCAGCTGGCGGCGGTCGCGTTGCGTTGCTGCTACTCGTAGTTTTCAACCCTTTGGTGGCTTTGGCAGGTAGTGGAGGCGGTGGCGTTGGCAGTTGCTGTTGCTGCGGCTTCTCGGTGTCGGACGTGTTCTCGTCGGAAAAGGAGTTGCCCGCGAGTCCAGCGCCTTTGAGAGCAGCCGTGACCGCAGGTAAAGCGCCTTCCGCCGGGTCGGCGACGCAAGCGGGCAACCGCTGCACCCGCTCCACGCCGAGGGTCCTGGCAGAAAAAAAGGGAGAAAGAAGACAGAGAAAGCGAGAGTGGGAGAAGCGCAGTCAGGAGGACAGAAGAGCCAATGAACAACAAAAAAAAATTGAAAGAAAACGGAAGCGAAAGGAGTGCTCTATAAAATCAATAATTCATTACCAGTCCGCGGGCTCCAGCGGAGCTTGCTGGTACATGAGCAAAGCATTCGCGCATTCGGCTTCGATGAAGGCCACACGAGGGGGCACCAGCGCCGGCGGGGCTTGGCCGTTCTCGAGCGCAGGCCAGTCGATAGGAGCGTTGGTTTCGGTGCTAGGAGCAGCGTCCCCTGAGGAAGCAGCTGTGGCGTCCGCGGAGGTGAAGAATGCATGCTTGCGCACTTCGCTAGAGGAACTGGTGCCAAGCCGCAGTTTCAAATCCTAACCGAGGAAGTGGTTGAAGGAAAAAAGAAAGGGGTAGCGTGAAATACATGATAGAAAAGTCAGTCTTCACCTCGCTTGTGCCGTTTACCTCTCAAGTCTCTCTGTTCCCCTGTCTCTATCTTCTACACTGTTTTCTAAAATTCTTTCATGCACGAACACTGACGACGAAGAGAATAGGTCCAGAGTGGGCAAAGATATTGATGTGCGTACGCGTGTAACAATGTGTAACAATGGCCCACCTGAGTGAGCAAAGCGCACACGAAGGCGCCAGCGCTGGCGCTGAGGCCTTGCGGGGGCGCGATTTTGAGGGTGCGAATTTGGCGCTTGATGAGCTTTTTGTCGGTGAGCGAAGACCAGGGGGAGCGGCCCGTCATCATTTCGTGGGCGAGCACGCCGAGGGCCCACCTGCGAAGAAATTAATTACACCAAGCATCCAGAAAAACATACAGAGGAGGAGGTATCATATGAGTTGGCATGTTACTGAAAAGGCGCAATGATTGGAGATCGGTCAACAGACAGCCAAACCAAAATAAAGGCCGACCAGCAACTGCACCAATATTCGAAAAAGAGAGAAGGAAAAGTTACGAAAGTAAGGCTTGTGTCGCATTATCATCTCCTACACGTGAAAAAGGAAACAATCCACATTTCTATCGACTTCACTATTTCCCACGCTCCTCTTTTCATCATCTTCTTTGTTTACCAGTCGGTGTGGCGGCCTCCCATGGATTTGGTGAGCAGTTCTGGCGCCATGTAAATCAAGGACCCAATCGGGGACATGGGCTCTTCTTCCTGCGAGATCTCCTGCGACAAACCAAAGTCGATCAACTTCACGTGGCCCTGCGCGTCCAGCATGATGTTTTCCACCTAGGCAACGGAAAAAGGGGCCGGAAGGAAGGAGGATTATAAATGAAACAAACATAACGAACGACCGAACGACCCAGCTCGTTGTGAGATGCAGAACAGAAGGAAAAAAAGGACATTGACTGAAAAAAAGAAGTGAAGAGACAAAATGAAAAAGACAGAGATGGTAAGATCAAAGTTTTTTTTTTAAAGGCTCACCTTGATGTCACAGTGAATGAAATTGTGGGCGTGCATGTGCTCCAGGCCAAGAGTAATTTCCGCCAGGAGCACGCGCGACTCTTGCTCGCTGAAGCCAGCACCCGACGCGGCGTCCTCTGGCGCGGCGTCGACACGGCGCGTCAAGTGAAAGAACAAGTCTCCGCCGCCGAGGTACCTGCCATTGTAAGTGTCGCACACATGTAGCCCCACGCCCAAGACACACACACACCAAAGGAACAAAGATAACGCAAAAGAAAGAGAGCAGGAAACAAAGCATGAAAACAAGCTCGGTATGAAGAAAGAAGAGCATTTCTCCATTGAATGCAGCGGAGCTAATGCACACACAAGTATTTTAATCTAGATAGTACTCATGATTCAAGAAAGAAGGGAAAGAGCAGAAGCAGAAGGCAAATGAAGGAAAGAATTCGTATACCTCCCCTTCGAAAAGAAAATGGATCGGTATTTCTAGGAGCTTATTATAAACTACAAAAAATAGCGGTTATCATCAGGAATCGCTGTTAGACCCCAAATGCAACAATAAAAAGGCCTAGAAGTATTAGAAAGACTTACTCGGTCACAAAGCAAACGTGTGAAGGCGATTCGAAGGCAGCAAAGCACCGCTGAATGAACTGGCTAGGCGGAATTTCGGTCAAAGCTCTGAGCTCGTTCTTCAGGCGCGCGCGGTCCCTCGGTCTTTTCAGCAGCCTCTTGGAGAGCACTTTCATGGCTACCAAATCTTGCCGCTCCTTGTGCCGCGCCAGCAGCACGTTGGAGTAGCCGCCGCTCCCGAGCCCGTTCAGGACCGTGTACAACCCCGCTGAGTCTAAGGCTTCGCCAACGCTCACGCCGCCACTTCCACCGTTGCCGCCAGCGTGGTTGGGGCCGCTGGTCCCACCACCATCATCGTCCCATGACGACGCCACGTCACGCATCGCCGCAAAGCTTTCCGCGCTCGGCGCGTCCTGACTGCCGGCATGCGGGCGGGCAGGCCTGGCGGCGCCTTCATTGGCTCCCGTAGGACTCGACTCTTCCTCGGGAATGGACACCTCCGCCCACTGCCGCTCGATTTGATCTGCCTTGCTCAAGGCAGACCGCAATTTTTCTTCCAAGTCAATGGACATGAGCCGAGGGTCTAGGTCCCGCGCGCGCTGGAAAGCTGTTGAGGCATCAAAATCAGCGTCGGGCCGTGACGGAGAAGCCCCGAAGCCTTCACGGCCACGCGAATCGTCGCCGTAGCGAGACTCCATACGAGCCACCATGTTTTGAGCTGCTGTCAGTGCGCCCTGCATTAACTTTTCAGCGCCAGCGTCGTTGCCCGAGGAATCATAGAGTGCGGCCCGAGCAGCGAAGAGATTGCTCGGCAACGACCACTTCGACTCGAGCGAAGTAGTGTTGAAAAAGTAAAAGCGCCCAGTAAAAGTGGAGCTCTCAAGCAGTACCCATGGCGCCGGGGAACGTAAGCCAGCGACTGCAATCATTTCGGCATCATCATCAGCGTCCGCCATGATGAATGTTTCCCTGTTCCAGTAAATATACTCTACTCTCCTCCCTCGCCTCGTTACCAATCCTTTATCCTTTATCTTAAATGGAATTTGGTGGTTCGTGGTTCGTGGTTCGTGGTCGTCGTTTTTTATGTACCTACAGTACTACGTACTACAGTACAGAAACTTTTTGAAAATTCTTTCCGACGATTTCGCTCACGCTCTCTCCAGCGG
>Ga0307979_1001676_pt1 | contig 15723 bp, 15 predicted proteins | sample OrgLakmetage1058_FD_201833 | JGI IMG/M metagenome (GOLD analysis project Ga0307979, IMG submission 201833) | Saline water microbial communities from Organic Lake, Antarctica - #1058 | ecosystem: Environmental > Aquatic > Non-marine Saline and Alkaline > Saline | place: Antarctica: Organic Lake...
CGACGGTACGGGCCGTCTTGTTCAGAGAGGTGTGCCGGTTCAAGCAATGACCCACCAAGGCCAGTCCGCCGTGAGGTGTATAGACTTCGGTCTTTGATTGCTGGAGAGTAAAAGTACGCATGGGTTGATGCACTGACTGGGTGAGTGGGCATAATATGCCATTATACCCTCTAAACCCTTGTTATTAAAGACTTTAAGAGTTAATTTGGTCACGTGAAGTCACGGATTCAGGTTTACAATTTCGCGTATAGGAAAAATTGAGTTGGTAGAGCTGAACCGTTACTTCGGCGACCAGAAATGCCGGCGAAATTCGACACTTGAAACCAGACAATCGTGTGTCCACAAGTGGCCTAAAACGTGTAAAAATCGGTTTTAAAAAGGTTTTTAACTTTGCAGCTCATCGGTCATAAATTGTTGAAAAACAGAATTTATGCCGACTAATATCTCTTCTCATCGCGTAAAATTCGCGCCCTCCGCAGGCAGTGGTCACAGGCTCGAATCCTGTCATCCGCTCCAGACAACAATGACCTTGAACCTGGCTCACTTCAACTAAGGTAATACTTGTTCAAATTTATAATTTTTCGCTCTTTCTAAAAAATGGCGGAATGAAGCAGGGCCTCCCACAGCACAGCCACCCACAAGCATAAAATCTTTTTCTGTATTAGTCAGCGTTCGCATTATTGTATGCAATATTAGACTAAGGTCTAATTTAATTCACGTAAAAATGGCTTTAGTTTCTAATATTGTATGTAATGCCGGAGAAGATTGTGGTGGAAAGCAACCGTTGGGTTAGCGCCTCAGTTCCAAGAACTGCCAAAATGGAAGTTCACGATGCCATCAAGCAGCGTATTCTCAACGCGGTTTACTTGCCTCATGAATTTATCCGCGAAGCGCGGGTAGCTCAGGAATTGAAAGTCAGTAGAACACCTGTTCGCGAGGCGTTCAGGGAATTGATATCTGAAGGTTGGCTGGAAGCTATTCCACACCAGGGCGCAAGAGTGTCTGCATGGACCGAAAGAGACGCCCGTGAAGTGTTTGAAATTCGATTGGTACTAGAACCCATGGCTGTTGCTTTAGCATGCAGTAAAATGGATAGGGCACGGCTTGATCACCTTAAGCATTTAGCCAGCCAAATGGAGACTTTGACCGCAAAAGTGGAGACCCATGCTGAATTTCGCAACAGCATTGCTGCACTCAATCATGAGTTTCACAAAGAGCTTATTGCTGGTAGCGACAATTATCGTTTGATGACTACATTGGAAAACATCGTGCGATCGTCGGTAATAAGAAGAAACTTCACAAACTATAAGCCAGAGCATCTTCAACGTAGTATGCGCCACCACCGAGAAATCTTGGACGCTATTGAATCCCGAAACGGGGGCTGGGCTGAAAGCATCATGCGCTCGCACTTGCTTGCAGCATATGATTTGCATATCAACGTATCAGATTTAGAAAATCGTCACCAGCACGCTGAAGACACTTAAACTAATAACTAAAACTCGAATTAAATTAAGGGAAAACAATTATAATGTCCCTAGATAAGCTTACTCTAAAAACCCCATTAAGTGACCTCAAAGTACTCGAACTCGGGCAACTCTTAGCAGGTCCTTATTGTGGCCAGATTTTGGCTGATTTTGGTGCCGATGTAATCAAGATCGAACCCCCTGGCAAAGGTGACTCCATGCGTCAATGGGGTGAAGTCGACGCTGATGGCGAACCCGTGTGGTGGAATGTTATCGGTCGAAACAAGCAGTCCGTGACACTGAATCTTCGCGAGCCGCAAGGCCAAGAGATACTTCGTAACCTGGCCAGTCAGGCCGACATCTTAATTGAAAACTTTCGTCCGGGCACAATGGAACGCTGGGGGTTAGGTTACGACGTTTTGTCTAGGAACAATCCAGGGCTAATTATGGTTCGGGTCACTGGATTTGGTCAGGATGGACCCTATTCTGACCGTGCCGGGTTCGCCTCTGTTTGTGAGGCCATGGGTGGTTTACGCTACATAAGCGGCTATCCCGACCGACCGCCGGTTCGAGTGGGTATTTCAATCGGAGATACTCTAGCCGGAATTCATGGTGCAATCGGTGCGCTGGTCGCCCTTCATCAGCGAGAGCAATCAGGCGAAGGCCAGGTTGTCGACAGTGCAATCTTTGAATCTGTCTTGGGGGTGATGGAAAGTCTGGTGCCTGATTATGATCGGGCCGGCAAGATCCGCGAGCGAAATGGCGGTTCCTTGCCCGGTATCGCGCCCTCCAACGCCTACCCGGCCAGGGACAATCGTGATGTTATCATTGGGGCCAACCAAGACAGTGTTTTCCGGCGTTTATGCGCGGCCATGGGTCAACCTACGCTTGCGGATCACCCAGACTACGCAACCCATCGCGCAAGGGGCGCAAACCAGCAGGCGATTGACGATGCGGTAGCGGCTTGGACTCGTCAGCATGACGCTCAAGAAATCGTGGACAGGCTCGCAGAGGCTGGCGTGCCAGCAGGTTTGATTTTTCGTGCTCCCGATATGTTAACTGATCCACATTTCAATGCCCGAAAATCCATTGTTATGGTGCCAGATCGCAAAGGAAAGCCATTGCCTATGCAGAATGTCTTCCCTCGCCTGACCAAAACGCCGGGTACGATTCGACACGCAGGGCCCGAACTCGGAGAGCACACCAATGAGGTGCTAAAAACTTGGCTCGATATGAATGACGCGCAGTTAGACACGCTGCGTAATTCGTCCATCATCTGAGCTGGAGAGCACCTTTGGAACCAATTATTGTTGTAATCGCATTAATCACCATGATTGCCTTTGGTTTTCCCATATTTTTGGCGCTTGGATTGTCTGGCTTACTCGGACTTTACATGGCACAGGGTAGCCTGGCTTTTTTCTTCGCACCCTCCTCTTTGTTTGGGCAACTCAATAGCTTTGAGCTGATCGCACTCCCATTGTTTATTCTGATGGGCAGCATTCTAGGGGCCACACCGGTTGGATCGAGTCTTTTTCAAGCTGCAGTTCGCTGGTTAAACTGGCTCAAAGGCAGTCTTGCCATATCATCCGTTGGCGCATCGGCCATGTTCGGCGCCGTTTCCGGTGTCAGCCTGGCCGGCGTAGCGGCTGTTGGTTCAATTGCTGTACCTCACATGATAGAGCGTGGTTACAGTCGATCGTTAGCAGCCGGCTCAGTCGTCAGTGCAGGCGCTTTGGCGATGCTAATCCCGCCAAGTGTCCCTTTCATTATTTATGGGTCTGTATCTGGCGTGTCAGTGGCAGATCTCTTCATTGGCGGTATCGTCCCCGGCGTTGTTCTGGCCTTGGCGCTTTGTCTTTACATTTGGGTAAGGGTGCATTTCAACCCTGAAGAGGCCCCTTTCTCCACCCAAACGTTTACCTGGAAAGAGCGTTTCCAAAGCTTAGGAGCAATTTGGCATTCAGCATTACTTGTTATTGCCGTTTTGGGATCTATTTACGCTGGCATCGCTACACCCAGTGAGGCTGCCGGTATCGGTGCGTTTGGTGCACTTCTGATTGCCACGCTGGTATTTCGGTCTTTGAGCTGGAGCAAGTTCCTCTCCATTGTGGCTGAAACGGCCCGCATCAGTGGTGTCATTCTACTCATTATTGGATGTGCGAAGATTTTCGGTGATTACCTCAATTTCGTGCGCGTTCCACAGATACTGTCTGAAATGCTTACTTCCAGCCCACTGCCCCCCTGGGCCATTCTGGTGGCAGTTATGCTCTTACTGGTTCTACTGGGCATGATTGTGGATGCTGTTTCACTGATTGTAGTAACCACACCTGTCCTCTTACCGCTAATTATAGCCCTCGGTTACGACCCTCTGTGGTTCGGCATCGTGCTTGTGCTTAACTTGGAAATTGCTGTGGTGACACCCCCAGTTGGGCTCAATCTGTATGCCCTACGAGGGGTCTGTCCGGAGCTCTCGATCGAAGAAATCATTCGCGCTGCGCTGCCCTTTGTGGCTGTGCAGTTCTTCGTACTGATGTTATTTGTCTTGTTCCCAGGGATTAGCCTCTGGTTGCCAGGACTCTTGTAGCCATGGTGTTTTACTCACTGACACTGTTAACACCATTACAACAAAGCAGTACAACAAAGCAGTACAACAAAGCAGTACAACAAAAACCAAAGGAGACACACCATGCCAATAACACGTCGAGCATTACTAAAGAACACCACCCTGGCGTCTGCCAGCTTCGCCTTAATCGGGGGGCAGAGTCTGCTTGCCGGTCACGCCTCAGCAGCGACGAAGTTCACCGGGGTATATTATATCCCGCCATCCTACGAAGCTCTGAGTTATGGCTCCGACGGGTTTGTTGACTACCTAAAAAAGCAGGGAGGCGACGCTCTAAGCGTTGATTACTACCACTCAGGCCAACTTGTGAAGGCCGATGAGCAACTGCCCGCGCTGCGCGCCGGCGCCATCGACTTCATGTTTCACACGACATCGTATATTACCCGCTCTCTGCCGATTCTGGGCATCACCGGTCTACCCGGCGTGGTTGACGAGCTGTACCGCAATCCGCAGCGCCTCGCCAAAGGCAGCCCTCTTATGGAATTGATTAATGAGGAATTGGCTAAGGACAATATCTACATGCTTACTGCCGGTGGCGGAATTCTTCAACCTGAATTCATCTGGAGCACAGCGGCCAGCCCTATTCGTTCACTCGACGATATTCGTGGTAAAAAAATTCGTATCGTCAGTTTCGAAGCCACTTCAGCACTGAAACCCTTCAACATTGCCGCCGTGCGTATTTCATCATCGGAAACTTACATGGCACTGGAGCGCGGCACCATCGATGCGGCAGTGGCAAACATTTCAACCATTTATGGCCGCAGCCTGCAGGAACAATTAAAAGTGTGTTACGAGCTACCTATGACTTCCTTCACCGTGGCCCCATTCATGCTCCGCTCGCGCTGGGATGCCCTTGAAGGCGATGTTAAGCAGGCCATGGAAGGAGCAGCACAATGGTACGAAGAGAACTTCGCCAGCTACTGTAATGACATCATCTACCCCAATAAATACTGGCCTGCTGTTCAAGAGGCTGGAGTAGAGGTTGTTCTGCCCAGCGACGAAGATCTAGCGACTTACAGAGAAAGCAGCCAGGCCGTATGGGAAGAGTGGAAGGAGCAGGTCGGCAAGGAGGTCGGCGAAAAAGCCATTTCTCTCGCTCTAGGGCAAATCTGAGGGGTGATGTTAATGACCAAGCTCGCAATGCAAGGTTGGGATGGCCTTCTGGCTGTCCTGCGCTGGACCATGTTCGTGGTGCTGATTTTCATGATGCTAACCATCTGCTATGACGTGATCATGCGCTATGTGTTTGTGGCACCCACAAGTTGGAGCTTGGAAATCAACACTTTCCTGTTGGTTTACCTGGCAGTTGTTGGTGCAGGTGAGGCTCAGCGCCATGATGCCCATATTCGTATCACATTTTTCACCCAACGCTTTCCGAAGAGTGGACAGGCTCTGATCACAATGCTCACCAGCGCACTTGGCCTGGTGTTCTGCGCCATCATGGTGTGGCGCGGCAGTCTAATGGCGCATGACGCTTGGGAATATGGTGAGCGGGTGTCCAGTGCTTTTGGCACACACATGGTCTATCCCTATGCACTTATCCCCATCGGCTTTGGCGTACTTGGTTTGCAATTTCTGATTGATATTTTGCGGGTTGGATACGATTTATTCCACCCAAAGAGTGGGGAGGAAATAACGAATGCCTGATTCATTAAGTCATAAATTGATTGCTGCGCACCTAGTCAGCGGAAAAATGACATCCGGTAGCGAAATTGCCCTCAAAATGGATCAATCGCTATTGCAGGATGTTCTAGGCACGCTGGTCATGCTGGAGCTTGATGCAATGGGTATTGAGCGAGTGCACACATCGCCCAGCGTCCAGTACATCGATCACACCCTGATTCAACAGGACAACTTCAATGCTGATGCCCACTTGTTCCTTAAAAGCGCATGCGAGCGTTTGGGCATTTGGTACAGCGGACCTGGTAACGGTATAAGCCACCCCGTGCATATGGAACGCTTTGGCAAACCCGGCGACAGTCTGGTCGGGTGCGACAGCCACACGACTTCAGCGGGAGCCCTAGGTATGTTGGCTATTGGTGCCGGGGGTATTGAGGTGGCAATGGCGATGGCCGGTGAACCTCTGTTTTTAGCTATGCCGAAGGTCATCGGTGTACGTCTGACCGGGGAACTGCCGGATTGGGTCAGCGCCAAGGACGTTGTATTAGAACTGCTACGCCGCTATGGGGTTTCGGGAGCAAAGAACTGCATTCTCGAATATTATGGCCCCGGACTAGCAGCGCTTGATGCCATGGACCGCCATGTGCTGGCGAACATGGGAACGGAAATGGGAGCGACAACCAGCGTATTTCCCAGCGATGACACGACCCTTGAGTTCATGCGGGCGCGGGGCCGCGAATCAGAATGGCAGCCGCTAGCCGCAGATCCTGGCTGTCAGTATGATCAAGACGAACATATTGATCTGTCCAAACTGGAGCCTTTAATTGCCCTTCCCTCTAGCCCGGATAAGGTCGTGCTGGTCAGTGATGTGGCCGGCGAACCCATTTATCAAGCTTATATCGGCTCGTCGGGAAACCCTGGGTATAGCGACTTTGCGGGTGTTGCGGACATTGTCAGGGGTCGCACGATTTCGCCTAATGTATCGCTAGACATTAACCCATCTACTCGCCAGGTTCTGTCGGCGCTGATTGAAGAAGGCCACATGGCTACCTTGATCAAAGCGGGCGCGCGCCTTCATCAACCCGGTTGCAATGGTTGTATTGGAATGGGCCAGGCACCCGCAACGGGTCGTAACAGTTTGCGCACCGTACCGCGCAACTTTCTCGGTCGATCTGGGACGCTCGAAGACTCCGTATTTCTATGCAGTCCGGAGACCGCCGCTGCATCCGCGCTGTACGGTGTAATTACCGATCCGCGCACTCTAGAACGAGCCCACCATCGCCCTAAAGAGCCTAAAAACATGAAGCCTGACGAGCACATGTTCTTTCCACCATTAGCGCTCGAAAAAGCTCGTCGCATCAAGTTACTGGCAACCGACAACACGCCACCCTTGGCTGTGCTCAAACCCTTACCCGATTCCATATGCGCGCCAATATTGTTAAAGGTTGGCGATAACATATCCACAGATGACATCATGCCGGCAGGTGCCCGCGTGCTCCCAATTTGGAGCAACATAGATGCATCAGCGAAACACACTTTTGAAACGGTGGATTCCGGTTACGCCACTCGGGCACGCACGCAGGGGGAAGCTGGCCATATCATCGTCGCCGGTGATAACTACGGTCAGGGTTCAAGCCGGGAAAATGCAGCCCTTGTGCCCAGGGCTTTGGGACTGCAGGTGGTCATTGCCAAAAGCATTGCACGCATACACTGGCAGAATCTGCCCTGCTTCGGCGTATTGCCTCTGACACTCGATAATCCAAAAGACTTGGACCTACTGCAGCAGGGCGATGTTATTCGGATTGACCATCTTCGTGATCAGCTTGCCGCAGGCACTTGTATCACGGCTACCATAAATGAACACCAGAAAATCACATTGACACATGAGCTAAGCACCCGCCAGCAGGCCATTTTTTCATCTGGCGGCGTCATCAACTGGCTCTCGCGGAGAACCGGATCATGAACAGCACTTTTCATCCTCCCAAAACAGTCGATATCGTTGAAGTGGCTCCTCGAGATGGCTTTCAATCCATTCACGAATTATTACCGACAGCCGCCAAGATCCATTGCATTCAAACATTGATCGATTCCGGCATCACTCGCATTGAAATTGGCTCATTTGTTAGTAGCAAGGCCATCCCACAGATGGCGGACATTGGCGACATCGTAGCCGCGTTTTCGGATCATACCGGCATGCGTTTCTCGGCGCTTGTTCCCAACCTCAAGGGTGCCGATAGGGCTCTGGCAAGCGGCATCAAAGAGCTCGTTTTTGTGGTCTCAGTCTCTGAGACTCATAATCAGAGCAACGTGCGCCAAAGCGTGGACAGCTCCTTGGAAGGCCTGAAAACAATCGCCGACCGGCTCAGAAGTGAAAAAAATTCTGTGCGTCTACGGTTGGATTTAGGCACCTGTTTTGATTGTCCCTACGAGGGGGAGATTCAATGGCAACAGGTAGATGCGGTTCTAGATAAAGCTCGGAATATATGCACAGGTATCGAGTTGGAAGTAGCCCTTTGTGACACCACCGGCCGCGCATCACCCTACCAAGTCGCAAATCATTTTATCCGTCTGCGGGAACGCCATGACAGCCCCCCGCTAAAGTGGGCCTTTCACGGTCATGATACATTTGGGATGGGTGTTGCTAATGCCCTATTCGCAGTACAGCATGGCGCAACAGCCTTAGATGCTTCCGCTGCAGGTTTGGGTGGTTGCCCGTTTGCTCCCGGCGCTACTGGAAACACAGCGACAGAGGATCTCATTTATGCACTGCAAGGTGGCCATATTGAAACCGGTGTGAATTTGCCGCTACTTTTGGTGGCGGCCGATGTAATCGCTGCCCTGCCGGGAGGTCAAACGGCCAGCCACCTGCGCAGTGTTCCACGTGAGCGGGTGAATTAACCACCGCAGAGTCCGGCTACTGATAGTCTCATTAGTCAATACGTGCACATAACGGAGCGCCGGAATTAATTGACCACTGCAGTAGTTAATGTAATCCCAAATAACATGGATCAAAAACTGATGGCTCAGTGTGAGGTGGACCCAGTCAGTTGGACAGCCTGAAGGTGCGGTTAAGCTCTGATCCGGCTGTGTACCCGGCCCAAGCTGCCAGGATTATGGGTTGTTGGTAGTACACCTCATCTGGTGCCGGATTATGTTGCCCTCGTCGTTATGTGGCCGCACCTCAGAACGCCTGCAGCACGACAGGTGGCGCTCGTGATCGCGGCCACATAATGATCACAGAGATTTCAGCCACTTCAGCAGCGTGGGGTCGTCACGCTATCGAGGGTTACGATGGGACTCGCCAGGCCCAACCCTTTCGAGCGCGCAGGCCTCAAGCGCCTCGGCCTTCATTTGCAAGGTGATCTTCGCAGCATGGCCATGTGCTTCAAGCTGATTGGCGTACGCCTCAATCTGTTCGCCGAGCCAGCAGGCGCGAATACGGTCGAGGGTGGGGGGCTTGGTGAAGTAACGTTCGAGCATAACAATCTCCATTCCTTATTGGGGGAGTAGAGAGTCTGTCAAAACCGACCTGCTCGTTATGTTGCCGTCTGCACATGAAACATCAGTGCGCTCGTGGTGAGTGTTGCGAAAGCCACGTAACGACGAGGGCAACATAAGTGTGGTAATCAAGACTCTGATGGAATCGAGTCTGGTTATAATGCCGGAGGTATCGGTTGAGCGCCTGTTTCAGGTGGTGTCCGTTTTCGAAAGCAGTGAGGTAGACGCACTCATGTTTGACGCTGCGCCAGAGTCGTTCCACGAAGGTGTTGTCATGGTAGCAACCCTTGCCGTCCATGCTGATACGGATGCTATGCTCCTTGAAAACACCTGTGAAGGTCCCACTGGTAAATTGGACACCCCTGATGGTTCCGGCGTTCTATGGCATAGTAGAGCGAGCAGAGAACGTGGTTCTTCTGGGCCCCAGTGGCGTCGGCAAAAGCCACCTGGCCATCACCTGGGTTATAAAGCCGTCAGCCAAGGCATCAAAACGTGCTTCATTGCTGCGGCCGACATGATTCTGCAACTGGTCATTGCCCGAAAATAGGAGCGCCTGGATCAGTACTTGAAACGCAGCATCTTAGCGCCAAGACTGTTGATCATCGACGAAATCGGCTATCTGCCATTTTGTCGCGAAGAGGCCAATCTGTTCTTTAATGTCATTGCCAAACGCTACGAGCACGGCAGTGTCATCGTCACCAGTAATCTCCCGTTCTCAAAATGGGCCAGTGCCTTCGATGGCGACACGACATTAACCGCTGCGCTATTGGACCGGCTGTTACACCACGCGCACATCGTCCAAATTCGGGGAGAAAGTTATCGATTGAAGGATAAGAAAATGGCGGGTACCGCACCGATCTCAGCAACCAACACTTAAACGCCAAGGGTGGGCCAGTTTTAGATTGGCGATATTGCCGATAAGTGGGTCAGTTTTAAACTGGCGTTGACATGCAGAGCGGATAGCCTATTTTTGTGGTCGCAAAGAGCGCGACAAGCTTTCTCTGAAAATTAACCCTGACAGTATTGATGACCGCCGGCAGTCACTCCAGTAAAGAGTGCGCCAGCTAGTTAGTGCCCATCCAGAGACTAATAACTGGCTGATTTTCAGAAAATAATTCGGAAAAGGTTAAAGAATCCTCTTGGCTTTGGTCTGTTTTAAGTGCAATCCAAAAACATCAAACAACCAAGAGGATCCAGCATGCGAGAGGCCCGCAATGCTCAGGCCAGTATATTCGAAGAGTACTCAAATCACGAGTATGGCGTCAGGCTTCGGAAGCTATCGGAAATTTTGGACAGGCATCCCGGGATTCTGGATCTGGTCGCGGCGGATTTGATCGACCCATCCGTATCGGCTGTGGGGCGGATCGGACTCAGTGCGGAGAGTGTTCTGCGGTGTCTTGTGTTGAGGCAGCAACGGGGTTTCAGCTTTGAACAGTTGGCCTTCCACTTGTCGGATTCGGTGACCTATCGAACGTTTACCCGATTGCCGGCGCACCTGTCACCCAGTCGGTCATGCCTACAATCCACGATTCGCAGCATCACGCCCGAAACGCTGGAAAGGGCGCATCAAGTGCTTACAAGGAGCCTGCTGGACACAGGCATTGCTTCCCTGGATAAGCTGCGCATCGACAGTACCGTGGTGGCCAGCACTATCGCCCCACCCAGTGACAGCCAGTTGTTGAATGATGCCGTTCGCGTGATCAGTCGGCTGCTGGCAAAAAGCAAGGCCGAAACCGGTCTGAAAATACGCTTTACCGACCAGCGAAAAGCCTCAAAATCACTGGCATTTCGCATATTCAACGCGAAAAAAGCGACCAAGAATGAACTCTATCCCGAGTTGTTGAAGATCGTGCGACGGGTATTGAAGCAGGCGGATCGCGGGCAACAGCAGGTCACCGACAGCGCAGACACTTCAGCGCCTCGGCAGCAGAAATGGCTTGATGCTCTGGCGCACTACAGGAGTCTGGCTTCGCGCGTGATTGAACAAGCCGCACGTCGTGTTATTCAGGGTGAGCGGGTTCCCTCTTCGGACAAGATTGTCAGCCTGTTCGAACCCCACACAGACATTATCGTCAAGGGATTCCGCGATGTGCAATACGCAGGTGCAGAATCACCAGGAAGGGATACATGGTCACCGGGAAAGCGGCCATAACGCCGGCCCAGGCCGGGGGCAGCACATGAGCCAGACCCGTGATCACAAAAATGATGCCCGCAGCAAGACCGGAACGCAACGCCAACGCGGGCCACGAAAGGCTGCGGCGGGCGCCAACCGCCACATCAGGCACCCGGCGATAAAGGCGAATGAATATCAGAATGGCGACGAAGGTAGTCAGCGTGCCGGTGATTCGGGTGAAGTCGATACTGGTCAGTACCAGGCTGGTCAGCAGCCAGGCCAGAATACCCAGGGCCGTAGCACTGAGCACACCAGCCAGACCATCGCGCCTTGCGCCAATCAGATAGCCCCCACTCAGCGCCAAGGTGGCCGAGAGCCCCGCAAATGTATGAATCGCACTTTCGGTGGCAAAAGCCGGAGAAAGCTCTAAACCGATGAAGAACAAGGCTATAGCTGTGCCCAGAGGATAGCCCGCCAGCATTCCTGCCGTGCGCGCACTCACGCGCTCAGCCACCAGCGACAGCCCCAGCACGATACCAGTCGAGATGACCAGCTTGGCCAGCTGCCAGCTCAGCGGAACATCTATTCTCTATACTTCCTGTTTACTGATTGAGACGCGTATTGGCTTGGCAGATTAGTCGCTTCATTGGGATGAGCCAAACCATACTTCCGACTTTTAACTTTACGCATTCAGCTGGCTGAGAGGTATCGTTTCATTCCCGGTTTTTCGATGTTGTAACGACCCTTGTGGGTCTGGCTGATGAGGCCATATTCAGAAAGGCGGGTAATCGACCGCTGTACGTTAGACGGGATGCCTTTCACAGAACATTCGCGATCAATTCTGGCGAAGATGTCCTTTGAAAAAGGATTATCCTCGTTGCTTAGCGCCAGGAAGATCAACCTGTCGATTGGTTTCATGCGCTTAGCCAGCTCTTCGAAGTCCTCGGCGGCCTCCAGCAACATCAGAACATGAGCCAGGGCGTCGTCCACATCGGACCGAAAGGTAATCAGGCGAGTGACCAGCTTCATCATCCAATAGGGTGAGTAGTCCAGACTGCTGAATGCCCGTGTCAGGCTTGGAAGCGAGACCGTCACTTCTTGGTCTTGTACCAGTTTCAAGCGCAGGAACGAGATAAAATCTTCGTCCAAATCGGGAAATGGCACGGCTTCCACAAAATGGTAAAAAGGCGATTGCGACTCGTTAAATAACAGGTTCATGTAGTGCCTGGATGAACCTGTAAAGATGCTTTTCACTCGACCTTGGCGTTTGTCCAGCATGGTTCGCAGTGTATGTGTCAACGCATCAAACTGGGCGGATGTGGCCAAATGCTGTACTTCGTCTACCAGCAGAAGAATGCGCTTCTTTCCAGCTTTAGCCTCCAACTGTGACAGCAGCTGATCCAGGTAAGCGAGATCTTGATTGGCTGGAGCGGTTGGAGCATCCGCGAATTCAATTTCCATTTTACCAAGAAGGTCATTACTGATAGCAGTTTTTTTTATTTTGGTAGAAAACAGCCGATTGAATGCCCCGTGTTTGTCCAGGGCTGCAATGGCTTCTTCTAGCGCCTGTATCAGGCCGGTCTGTGGTGCGTTGATGTTCTGCCAGAGGCTGGCGTACACAGGAACGTAACCGGCTTTCTGCGCTTCTGGCGCGAGATCTTGCAGAATAAACAGGGTTTTGCCTTTCCGTCGCGGAGCAACAATGGCGAAACTGGATGAAATACCTATGTCCAGCAGGTTGAGATAGTGCTGGGCTAAAGTCGCTCGGGTAAAGTGCCAGTCGTTCATTATCGCTCCTTCGTATTCGATATTACTCACGTTTATCTTCACTTTGTGTAATTACACATGTTATAGATAATTAAGCGTAATTGGAATGGATGGGCTTCCTCAAACCGCCAAATCTTTACTGACAACGCCCGCCTCTTCAAGCCAGGCCAGGTAGGCAATTCTGCGGCCGGATATCCCGGGTTTAAGGTTGTAACGTACTGGCGCGCCAAGCGGGTCAACATGGCAGAATTACTTACTGCCATTTAGGCAAGATTGACCAGATTAAAGCGCTGATTGGCAGCCGTTTCACTGGTCTTGCGACGACTCTTCAGTAGTAGTGTTATCGGAATGCGCAGAAAACCTCGGCCTTCAGGCCGGGGATGAATAGCGCGGACACCGCAGGTGTCCCTCTCGTTAGCAACATTCTCATTCCGGCGTTTGCTGCTGCTCAATGTACTGGCGAGTAATGCTAATGGGTGCACCACCACAACTGCCAGCGAAGTAAGACGGCGACCATAAGGCATTACCCCATAAACTTTTCTTAAGTGTCTCGTACTTTTTCTTCCGAATCATTCGGCTTGAAACACCCTTGAGACTATTTGCCAGTTTGGATACAAAGACCTTTGGTGGATAAGTCACCAGTAATCTCAGCCGTGAACACGCCGCGACGATATTTCGTCACAAATACCAAATGAACGTGCATCCTAAAAACGCAGTGTCGCCCGTGCCTAATATCATTGTTTTTTTCCATGGACCAACCATAATTGAGCGATGAAACGCCTTCAAACATTCAAATTTCAGATTGAACCAAACGGTGAGCAAATCCGCGCCATGCGTCAGTACGCGGGTAATGCTCGCAAGATTTGGAATTTGGCGTTGAATCGTCAGCAAGAGCTACATACGGCCGGTGAAAAATTCACCAACAGCTTTGGCACGAATAATTGGCTGCCAGCGTGGAAGCAGGAATTCTCGTACTTGTGCGACTCTCCCTCACAAACACTACAATAAGTCACAAAAGACCTGGCCGCTGCGTACAAGAACTTCTTTGAGAAGCGTGCCGATTTTCCACAATTCAAGAAAAAAAGTAGGTCGTCAGACAGCTTTCGCTTTCCGCAAGGTTTCGAGATTGACGAAGCCAATCGACGTATTCGACTCCCAAAGTTAGGCTGGATTCGCTACCGCAAGAGCCGTGGCATCATCGGACTGGCAAAGAACATCACCGTTTCCTGTGTGGCTGGCAAGTGGTACGCCAGCATTCAGACCGAGCGCGAAGTGGGGCAGCCAATACATCCATCAACGTCGATAGTCGGCCTCGATGCGGGTATCACGCTCTTTGCAACGCTTTCTGACGGCACGATGTTCGAGCCGGTCAATGCGCTGCGTACCCGCGCTGCGAAGATAGCAGAGTATCAGCGACGCATGAGCCGCAAGGTCACATTCAGCCGCAATTGGAAAAAAGCGAAGGCCCGTATCACCCAGTTGCATCAACGGGTTGCTCATACCCGCAATGACTTTCTCCACAAGACCTCTAACATCATCAGCAAAAATCACGCGGTGGTCGTCATCGAAGATCTGAACGTCACGAATATGAGCAAGTCAGCAAGCGGCACACTGGAGGCACCAGGACGACGCGTAAAGGCAAAATCCGGCCTTAATAAGTCGATTCTCGATCAGGGCTGGGGCGAGTTCCGCCGCCAGCTGGAATACAAGCAGGCGTGGCTGGGCGGTGAAGTGTTTGCCGTCAACCCTTGCAACACCAGCCGGACGTGTCCGGCCTGCGGTCATATTTGTGCAGAGAATCGCAAGACTCAATCGCAATTCGAATGTGTCGAATGTGGGCACGCTGAACATGCAGACCTCAACGCCGCCATCAATATTCTAAGGGCAGGTCATGCCCGGTTAGCCTGTGAAGTGAACGGTGCGGTAATGCCGTCAGCAACAGGAACCCACCGAAGCGACTCAAGGATGGCTCAACGCCATGCCTGAGCGCAGTAGGAATCCCCGTCCTTCAGGGCGGGGAGGATGTCAAGTTCCGTCATTACGTCGCAACTCGATGGACACACCCAAAACGTCGAATCCAGTGCTGGTCAGGGAAGACTATAACGGATAAGTGCCCGCATGCCTGGGAACCAGGAGGCATCTCGGCGAGCAGGTTTTCCCGCTCTACAGCTCGACATTCCTAATACTGGCGACCATGCAAGACAAGCCGGGAGAATAACCATTGCCCTCTCTTTGCGTGGTTAGCCGGTAGAATTTCATCATTTAGCGCGGGAGACCCCGTCCTTCAGGGCGAGGTAGTTGACTTCTGTAAAAGGTCAGCGTGTTCTGACCCAAAAACCCACAGTGAGATTACCCCCTCTGCTCTAATCATCCTCGTCCCAAGTCACTCTGCACATGAAGCGGATTTCTGATGAGTAAAGTACAAACCCTCTTATTTTTAATGTGTATCTCCCTCATCCCGACCGTCAGCGCCGATGTTTGGGCCGAGCGAGAGGCGCTCGCCAATGTAGCGACTGAGCTTTCAGCTCTGGAGGCTCTGGTTATGACCGCCATGGCCCGCCGAGATTCGAATAACCGCACTCAATTCGATTACCAAATTCTGTTAGATGACATGCGCAAAATCCGAGCTGGGATTGCCCATC
>Ga0307979_1001677_pt1 | contig 15722 bp, 15 predicted proteins | sample OrgLakmetage1058_FD_201833 | JGI IMG/M metagenome (GOLD analysis project Ga0307979, IMG submission 201833) | Saline water microbial communities from Organic Lake, Antarctica - #1058 | ecosystem: Environmental > Aquatic > Non-marine Saline and Alkaline > Saline | place: Antarctica: Organic Lake...
CCCCTCTCCCTCCTGAATCATTCCGCACTTGCTTTGTTTGCGCAACGCACGCGCATTCCCACTTCTGCCCGCAGCATTGGCTTCTGTGCCATTTGGGTTTGTATTAGTTCGAGTTCGAGTTCGAGGGGCGAATTTGAAACGAAACCCGGGAGAAACCTGGAAAATCAAGGTTCTTCGTTTCCGCTTGGGAAACAGAAACAATCATTCAGCCATCCAGGCCCGTTTCATGAGAAACGAAACAATTATGTCGTGCTTTTCCCCCGGTTTCTCGTCCACTTCGGTGCACCCGGGAAACAATTCCAGAAAAGTCCATGTTTCGTTTCTTCCTATTTTCCGTGTTTCAACTTCTTCCCTAATTGCCATGAGATGAAGTGCATGATTTGGTCCTTCCGAAAAACGAAAAACGAATACCTTTGAGCCAATCAGGGCCCAGCAGATTTTCTCGTTTTTCGTTTTTCGTGAACGGCCTTAGTGAAATTTCACTAACAGTGAAATCCGTGAAAGCCTCTACACTGTATCTGTAGTAGCGTAGTAGCACCTTCTTGGCCTTGGTAGCACGGTAGCACCCTGGGTAGCACGTTGTTTGGCTACTAAATGCCAGATAGCTCCTAGTTGTCTCACCTCGCAAGAAAGTGTCCTATTGAATCGTATGAACTCAACGTGATTGCAGGTTTCGTATTATTCCGTCTGCTGCAAGGCCGTACAAAGGACAGTCTGCACGACTGTGAAGATGAGCGATCTCTGCCTCCGCCGACTCAAGCGTGAGCTACAGGTATTCATCTGTTTGTAGTGCTTAGTTATTCGTACATCGCAGTGCTTTGGATTGTGGCTATGCGCTAACGTCGAGCTCATAGTCGACTACTCTCTGTATATTAAGTTCTTCTTGTATCATGTATGCCTCTTTCCTTTGCTTCCTGTTTTGCACATTCAGAGCCTCCGAAAGAACCCTATTGAAAACATCGAAGCTCTGCCGCTTGAAAGTAATCTTCGCGAATGGCATTACGTCATTAAAGGAACCCCGGGTACTCCCTATGAAGGGGGTTACTACCACGGCAAACTTGAATTTAGCAAAGAATACCCGATGAAGCCGCCAGGGATTCGGTGAGAACAATAGCCTTCTGGTTTTACTATTTCTCATCTCCTGTGCTGATATATGATGGTTCGCTGTGTTGCCTGTTCTAGGTTATTGACGCCATCTGGACGCTTCAAAGATGGGCAGAAGTTATGTTTCTCGTTTAGTGATTTCCATCCAGGTACAATTTTAGACTTTTTTTAAAATAATTCGGGGGTGATTGAGGTCATGATTTATCCTCCTTGGTGCCATTTCTAATGACTTCGATTGTCGTTTTTGTTGCCTTGATGTTGATGAACCAGAGTCTTGGAACCCGATGTGGTCTGTGTCAACAATATTGTTGGGGTTTCAGAGCTTTATGCTCGAAACTGACCGGACCCTTGGCAGTGTGGAGGCGACTGTGCGACAGCGCAAAGCATACGCCGACGCTAGCCTCGCCTACAATGTGAAGGACCCCAACTTTTGTGAGCTCTTCCCCCATCTCGTTGACGAGCACAACGCGAATCAGGCGCGGCGCCGAGCACAGGGTGTTGAGGGTGCGCGCCTGGAGGACGATAGGGGGGCAAGCGCCATGGCAGACGCAGCTGATATGGCGGGACCATCGTCGACGATGATTCTCGCGAGTGTCACCATCTCATTTGCGCTGCTAGCAGTCTTACTCAGGCTGTTTTTCTGATATGGTGGATTCTATGGGCCGTACTCGCCTTCTTGGCCCTGTACATACATTCCAATGGCACATATATGTCATCCGCTGTGAACGGCTGCGGATCGCTTAGTGTTGTCTAGAACAAAACTGATTGGGTTGGATGTTCTCGTGCCCTCGTGCCATCTTGTTATGCGCAAATGAACAAAGCGACTATTACCACGGCCGCTCAGCCGAGCTCGAGTTCGAGGTGGATCTCCTTCTCCTGGTCATGTCTTTATCTCGCCGCACTTCCATTCTATCATCATCAACCGCAACCGAGATCAGTAAGGAATCCATCGTAGAATAACCTTTGGATTAGATTAGATTATATTATATTATACTCCCCCAGTGTAAAGAAAGACAAGGGCAGAAATAGCACGCTCTCGGAGGTGATGTGTATTTGTACTTGTTGCATGTATCCTTGGCTGGGTATGGGTATTACGATATATCGTATCGTCAAAATTTGCCGTATTTATCGAAATAACGTAAAACGTGGACGCGGCGTTTTTTTGGCCGTAATAATTTCGCCAGTGACCCAAGCAAGGCAAGGAAGGTGCATAATGGCATCGATTTGGGATATTGGCGCTGTGCGAGCGAGGCGAAGATGACGCAAAGCGTTTCGTTTAATGTTTGGGCTTGAATTGCCGAGTGAAATTGGTGGGCGCCTGGAACCCTGGAACGGGACGCAAGCGCTCGCGAACTGTGCGAGAATTGATAGTGAAAGCGTGGCGAACTGCTCTGAGAAATTCAGTGAAGAAATCAAGGTTCATCTCGCTTGATTCCGCAGCGAATCCTACGCAAAAAAGCAGCAAGGATCAGATAAGCTTATAGCGAACGAGCGTACGGAAGAATCAAGGATCGAAACTGCGATGGGTGTCGAGAGTAGAGCTGTGCGCTCATCGTCTTCTCGGGATGTGAGCTCTCATTCAGCAACCGGTAGCACCGAGAGTGCATTCGCCTCTGCGAATAGTACCTATCTCTCCGTGGCCACTGCCGACTTAATATTTAGAGGTGCTCTGCTAACTAGCTTGGTCGATTCCCCGCGCCTAAAGCGCGTAATCGAACTCTCCAAGCTCGTGCTGTCGTCGTATAGGATTCCAGACCGTAAAGCAATGAACGGTACTTATCTTCCAGAGGCCTACGCTACTCGCGCGCGGAAACGAGATACCAGACCTTTGGAATTTGCCACGATAAGTTGCTTGGTGTGCTTAATTTCATCCATTTACTTGCTTTTGTAGTGCATGAATTGGTCCTTCGTTCATGCCGCCTGCTTCTGTTCTCACCACTTGTGCACTTCTCTCTCTTTTGTTTCAACTTTTGCTAGATATTCGGGATTTGCCACCAGGGCTGCCTAGGGCTGCCTCGGAATAGAGTAGGTATATTCAAATTTGTTTTCTGGTAATTCCCTTTTTCTAGAAGCCCTCAGCGCACAGAGCCTTGAAGGCGTTGAAAACCTGGTCTCTTTGGAATTTGTATGCCGTATGCCTTCTAGAGACCCTAGAGATCTTCCTGTAGCAGTTCAGCTGCTATATTGCTACTGTATTTGCCGCTTCACTGTTTGGCGATATTCTAGTTGCCGTTATTTCGATATATCGTCACTTTTGACGAAATCGAAACGAACGATCGTTTACGAAAAACGGGCGTAATCCTCAGCCAAGCATGTATCTGCGCGCTCCAGAAGGCTCTGGCTCTATCTGGCGTGTTCCCTCCGATCAAGTCGGCGGGGTCTGAGTGCCCAATGTGTTTCACGTCCCAGGTACACAAGGCATTTCTCCGGGCTAATTTTTGCCCCAGTAGGGCACCGGCTCAATGTTCTTGTCAGGCTGTCAGGCGGCGGGCGCCAGCCGCTCTCAGCATCGCCTGTCCTCTTTCTTTCTGGATCAGGTGGATATCTCAATAGAAATTGGAATTGGAATTCGCTTTCAAAATCAAACATCCAGGCTAATTCAGGAAAATGAAAGTAGCGGAAATAATAACGAGGTAAAGCGCCAAGGGCCAAAGGGCCATGGGCTGAGCTTACTAAGAGGAGTTCTCTTCAATCCCGTTCTGGAGGATTCATCAAAACATCAAAATCAAAACGCAGCTCTATGCTATTTGTTGTTGTTTCTTTGCAATTGGGGAGTATAACCTAATCCAATCTAATCCATTCGCCATTCGCCCATTCGCCTAGCTAGAACACGAGAACCGAGACCTTGAGAAGGAGAACAAGAACAAGCAAGCCAAAGAGAGGTCCAAGGAACAAGCAACAAGAACAAACGAGAAGCGAAGCGCGCCGAGTCGCAGACAAACTTTACACTTTACACATCTTCGCTGTTTCGTGCTTCGTACTTGGTACTTCGCACTTCCGATCTCGCACAGTCGCACAAAGGCGCAAGGTTCCAAGACCAAGACCAGCGCAAGCGAAAGATAAAGCGATGGGCTGAGTTTAAAAGTTAAAAGTGCGCCTAATCCTTATTTGCCTACCTGGGAATTTATATTACTTATCCTCTTAATGTCTTCGTCTTCGTATTTCACCTTCCAATTTCAAAAACAAGAACTAAAGAACTGCAAACTACGCTATACCCGGATTTGCATGTAAATCCACCCTCGATATTTGTGCCCATCCGAGATTCGATCTGCGTCAAGTTATGATACAAACCCAAAAAGGAAGAGCTTTTCAATTAACCCTCAAGGACTCGGATTTCGATATCACTTTTCGTCTTGCAGCTCGTCGTGAAAGCGCATGACCTCTTGAAACATCATGCGCTTCAGGTTCGACTCCGTCAACTCCATGGCCTCGATGTCGTCCGTGTCCACGAGAATGGACGAAAGCTTTTCATACTCGGGCGCCTCCCGCACCGCAGCCAAGTACGGGTGAGCGAGTGCGCCCGCAGCGTCGATGCGTTTGCGTGGGTCCACCGTCAAGAGGCCCTGCAGGAGGCTGAGGGCATCCATGGAGGCACCGGGAAACTTGGCGCCGAGGTCTTGGCCCGAGCGCTTGGGAAGCACGTTGAGCACGAAGTTGCGGGCCTTGTCGTTGGTCACGTACCAAATGTCATCTGCCGTGGGTGTGCCCAAGAAATCGTTGATTTTCTCGAGCTGCATGACGAAGTTGTCACCGTTTAAGAGGGGTCGCCGGCAGAGCAGCTCTCCGAAAATGCACCCGAGGGACCATAAGTCAATCTCAGAACCATATCGTGTGTGGCCCAGAAGGACTTCAGGGGCGCGGTACCACCGGGTCACCACATAGAGAGTTCGGGCCTCGCTTGTGGCTTCGCTATCTCCGTCTTCCTCTTCAATAATCCGGCTTAAACCAAAGTCGCAAATTTTCACGTCGCAGCTTTCAAGGTCAATGAGAAGGTTCGCGGGTTTGAGGTCTCTGTGCACAACTCCTGCCGAGTGCAAATAATTGAGGCCCGCAAGGCACTGGTATAAGATCCACTGAGTTTGGTCCTGTTGAACAATTTGCAAAGAATATGAAAGAGTGAGCTCATCATATGATCCACCGTATCCTATAGTGAGCTAACATGAACACCGTACTGCGGTCGAACCTCAGACAGGGGGGTCTTGCTGAAGACTATCGACTGCAAATCTTGGTCCATGCGATTGGTGACAATGTACACGTCTTTGAAGTGTTCTAGGCTTGGCGGTCGGAGCAAGTCGTAGAGCCCGAGCACATTGGGATGGTTCAAACTTCGCATCAGTCGAATCTCGCGGAGGATCCGCTTCGCATCCGTGACATCGTCAAACGCTCCTCGCACCTTTTTGATTGCCACTGGCTTGCCGCCTTGCTCATCTACTGCCCCCGCCACACAACCATACGCGCCTTGTCCAAGCTTCTTTTTGATCACGTATCGCTTAGGGCACACGAAGACTTCCTCCGTCTTTGGGCAGACAGCAGTTACCAAGTCACTGACTCTTTCAATCGCCGCATGTAAGGACGCCTTCCAATGTGCGCATAATTCGGGCGTTTCCGCTTTAACCTGGGAGATTAGTGAATATGGTGCAGTGCAACAAGCGTTAGTATGGCAAACGAGTTACCTCGCAACGCCGCCGCAATATTAAAAAAAGACTTGCTCTCGTCAAATGATTGCTGGTTTACCTTGAGAGCTTTGCCGCCGGCGAAGATAACTTGAAAGCCAGTAGCGTCGCCCGATGATAGAGCTCCAACGGTAGACGACGAGTTGAGCACAAGCTCCCCTCGCGCTTTGTCCTCGCCAGGTGAGTTGAAATACATGAGCGTGTCTCCACGCAACTAACATGATGCAAAGTGATGCGCAATGTACGAGGATGTAAACGTTACACGGAAACTTGCGCCTCAAAGCGATGATGAACTATTCTGATTAGACCCAAGCGTGGGCGTGGGTATTGCATCGAAGGTAAGATTCTTATTAAACAACACCTCGAAGTAACGTTTGCTCCAGCGCATGCCGCCCTTCTTCTCCAACCAGCCAGCGTATGACACGTCGACCGCGAGGGCTTCCGCATCCATAGCTGCCATGATTATTCAAAGTTGAGGCAAGGCGCCCAAGTATTGAGGCGATGGCGTGGGTCCTGGGCCTGGTAAGATCACTCGGATCTAAGAGCACGTGCTACTCCGCTTATTTCCCCTTCAAAAGTCAAACAACCACAACCACAACATCATTATTCCATCTCGAGCAGTCGAGCAGTACGAATCAAGGTTCGTAAAAATAAGTAATGGTTTTGATCCAAATAAGTAAATAATTACGGTCTGTAAGTAAGTACTTCAAAGCTGCAGTTCCGTGATGTACACTCTATTTCAACACCCAGATGGCAAATAGGAGTGACGGACATGCCTTTTTTCGAAGCCCCCCCCCCGAGAGGCCGGAAATAGAAGGCTAACAGGAAGAGATAAAAAGCAAAACAGCTCAAACTAAGAAATTAATCAGGCTCACATGCCAGACTTCTCAGGCCTCCCCGCGATCGAGGGGTGGATTTATTACATAACATGCAGGGTGCCATGGTGCCATCTAATCCGCGTCTATGGAGCCTAATGTGCTAATGCGCCGGACTGAAAGCCAGGCGCGGGCTAAATATATCTATCGTAAGCGGCCTCTTCGTTCGTCTTCGCAATTCGGAGCACGAATTTTTGTTCACACAGGCCCCGAAGGAAACGGCGGAAATACAAAAAAAAACAGCTTTCACTAGATAAGATTAGATTGGATTAGATTATACTCCCCAATTGCAAAGAAACACCGACAAATAGAATAAACTAGAAGAGGGTCTAATACTAGAAGAGAAGCTAACTGTCTCTTCCGGTTTGAAAAAACAATATGCCTTGTTTTTGCCAGCCCCGAGTTGCTATTTAGCACGTAGCGGACGATGGGGGGGGGGGGTCTATGTCGATATGTGAGCAGTGGGGTTTACTGCTCACATATCGACGGTCTATTCCCCCTGGAGGAGGACTGGATTTGGTAACTAGCAGACTACAGGATTTTGATGAAAGAGGCCGCTAGATTGGATTGGACTGGATTGGATTAGATTAGATTAGATTAGATTAGATTGGATTGGATTAGATTAGATTGGATTAGATTAGATTAGATTAGATTAGATTAGATTAGATTATACTCCCCAACTGCAAAGAAACAACAACAACAACAAGTAGCATAGAACTGTTTTATAATGAATCCTCCAGAACAAGTCTGACTGGGCTGATTGTCAATTACGTAATGCAATGTTCATCTTTACTCGCATTTATACTGCAGAATCAATTCTCGGAAGGAGGCATAGGTTTCGTTAATGATAGCAGTACGAATTCCGAGCCTGGCTTCCAGTCCGGCCCGAGAGACTCCATAGACGCGGACTAGATGACGCACTAACCGTTATTTACTGAATCCTGTCCCCCGCCACGAGTAGAGATGTGTGAAAAGAACTGCATGCGATAAGTGTTTTATTTGTTTCATTGAACTATGACATGCAGGAGTAGTGTACTTGTGTACTTAGAGGGCGCCCTTTCGACATTAGGAATCCGCAGCTTCGGTCACCTCGGCGCGTCACCAGAGTTACACCTGAGGAGAAGCGGAGGTTCCTTGCTCGGCATGCCCAGGAGACTAAACAACGGCGCCCTCTCTTCAATGCACAAACGGACGCAAAAACGGCTCAAGTCTGATTTCGTAATTATTTGAGACAGGCCCCTCGGGGCCGGAATTAAAAGGCTAGCAGGTAGAGATAGAATTATTTCACGAGCAGTTTCAACTTTAGAGGGCTGTGGAATTATTATGCTTCCTGCTCTCTCCACACTATTCTCTTTGCGATTTGGACTTGGGCGTAACGCACGCGCGTACATTTTATCTGCTCACAGCATTGGCTTCTGTGTCATTTGGGTTTGTGTTAGTTCGAGTTTAAGTCCGTAAGAGGGCGGAGGGTGCGCAGCTGCCAAGTAAGACTGGGAATTATGTCGCCTATTCGCGTATTCTGGTCAACACCCATGTGTTGGCCTTGCTCAAAGCCCAACCCATGTCCTTATACTAGACTACAATTTTTCTTGCGTACTGTCAGTCTCAAATCACGCAAACGTAGTGCGCACTCATATCATTTACAAGAACAAAAATATGGACCGAAAACGATGGTGATGAATACGTTACACTTCCATGACCATGCCCTTATGGCCTTCGGTGCGAATTGCGGGCCATAAAATTGTTCACGGAACACACCGAAATACTTCTCAGAGAAGTCTAGTCGCGTAATGGTGGACCGCAATAACGGAAGGCACGGAGATTTCGGATGACCGCGCGTTTCGGAAAATGCCCGTAATTAACTCGTACTCAAGCCTATGACTCTCAGCTGTAATTTTTAGCTAAGCTAAGAGCTAATTTATTCTTCAAGAATCGAAATTATCTAGTATGAACTAGCAAAACATCAAATGAGCTATTCTGTATTTAATCCATACCGCTATCCGCAGTTCAGGTTTTCGTTGCCATCTTTCCCTTCCTCTTAAATTGTTGAAGCTAAAAATAAGCGAGTCGAGCCGGCGAGAGCATGAGAGAGGAAGTCTAAGTGAAATTCGAAATCAATCTTGTTTTCTTCTCGGTTCTGGTTACCCTAAAGGGGATTCAGTAGAACCGTCACAGCTGCAGCTGGGGACAGGCGCTTGGGTGGACGTCCCGTTGCCTGTGCTTTTTGAGGTGCCGAATCAACGCTATTAGGCACTTTGCTGGTTTGCTGCATCAGAGCTGACACCCAAGTGGCCCTTCTTTGCGAGAATGCGGTAGGTGGAACGTAGAGCGCCCCGGTCACAATAGCAGCCGCGCAAGTGGCGCTTGCCGCTGTCCGCGACGTAGCCCTCGCGGCCGTGCACGATGCGGTGGTTGTCGAAGATCACGCAATTGCCCGCTTGCGCGCGGAATTTAATCATGAAGCGCTCGTGCTGCATGAGCTTCAGGAACTTGATAAAGGCCGGGTAGTAAGAGTCCAACAGGTCCTGGGGCAGATCCATCGCATCCTGAAGATGCTGCGAAATAGTGACACCAGTCACCCGCCCATCCGGATCGGTTTCGATCACACGCTGGTGGGCGCGGTAATCCCTGTTATCGTGGCGATAAAAAAACGGAATTTTGTACTCTGCAAGCAGGCGGAATGCCTCTGGGTCCTCCTCGCGAAATGCTTCGGCCACGGCGGCCCCATCGAGAAATAGTGAAAGCCCGCCATCTACGGTATTTTCAAGGCAGTGTAGGAATTGCATGCCAGGGGCGGCCTCTTCGCCGGGCAGGTCAGTGTGCATTTCCAAGGGCCCAGCAGTGAAAGCCAAGTTCGTTGGCGCAATTTCGACTTTCACATCATAAAATTGCCCTTCCGCAGACGGCGTGATTGGCCCGATGACGTTCACGAGGCGCGGCAGGCTGTCTTGGTCCGATGCCATGTCAGTGACAATAACGATGCCGTCTTCGATGAGAGCGCGGGTCAGTCGCGCACGAGCGTCCGGATCTTTCAGTGCAGATTCTTGCGGCACGCGAGTGATATTCGGCACATGATCCGAGTACCACAGTTTTCGCGGCAGACACGCGGGGTCTTCTGCGCGCCCACGCTTGTTGAAAGTCTCAAGCACAGTGAGTGGGATGTGGCTGACCTTACTATCTTCGGCCTGCCACTCGATCACAAGCGCGTCGCCCTCCAGACGCGCAGCACGAGCGCACGGCAACTCTGGTAGAGAGGCGACATCAAAAGTTCGTTCGCGGGTTTGGTCGTCAATGCAGCTAGGGCACGCATCGCGCAGCCAGCAGTAATTGAAATAGGTATTCCCCGACGAGAGGGGAACGGTCAGGCCACTCTTGTTCAAGCTAACTTCAGACATGGTAAAACTCTGGTTATTCAGTTTCAAAAGAAGGGGATATGGTCACGCTGGCGATGACGAGCTGTTTGTCGAGGCAGGTCGCGACGGGCTTGTAGGTGGTGATGGTGTCGCAGATCTTGGGGGAACAACGTCAAAACGTCAAAACCTCTGCATCCATCGATAAACCTCTGCGGTCGTCTGCACCTGTACCCCCCTGTACAGACCAAGCGGAAATTTCAACGGACAAAGCAGTCATGGGTCACGAAGTCACAAACAACTCCACGCCACCCACCGTCTTCTGAGATGCCATAATTTTGCGTTTTTGCGTGCAGGATCGCCAGTCCGTGCTTTAGACGAGTGAGGGGATCTGTTTAAGATGTTGGATACCGGATATCCGTGGTTGCTATCCTCCACTTCGGCAATGGGAAAAATCCGAATACTCCCTAGGGGGTGGTACAGAGCCAGTGGAATATCTAGCAGTGTAACGACTGAATGGGGCCCATGGCTCAAAGGAACTGATAGACGGCACGGGGCACGAGGCACCAAGGACTCAGCGAGCCTAAGCAAGCGGAGAATCCTCACACCCAACAAACAATCTACGATTGTATTTGTGACCAAAACCACGACGAGACGAGAAGCCGATTACCGAGCGCCATGTGCGCATAGGGGGGTATTCCGAATTCCAATGGCGTTTGGCACTGGAGATACGAGATATAACTCCCCATTCAAGGGAGTGGTAATTTCCTTTTCGATATCTATCATCCGAACTCGAACTCGGGCTAATACAAACCCAAATGGCACAGAAGCCAATGCTGCGAGCAGAAGTGGGAATGCGCGTGCGTTGCGCAAACAAAGCAAGTGCGGGATGATTCAGGAGCGAGAGGGGCATTGGCCAAATTCCTCGAAAAAGTTGCAAAAGCGAGGTATTTGTGGGTATTGCGCACTCCGCAGAACAATAAAGAGGAAGGCGCGCGAGCAAAGAAGCTCGTGACATGCGGAACACGATGTCCACTCGGCAGAGGTCAAAGTGTGCCTTTCAGCGCGCAAGGCGCCTATTGTTCTGCCCCTGAGCCATAAAAGGCTTTGACGGGACAGGAACTCCTTTCTCGTTCGCTGAGTGGCAGTGAATAGAAAAGCCCCCCTCAAAATACAAACAACATCATGTAATTGGGCCGCTTGTGGCCTCGTGGTCCCTCCCTATCAAAGAGCTAAACCCATATATCTTCCATCAAACGCCTCGGACCACGGACGCTAGTCGTGGTCGTCCTCCAGCGTTTTTCGAAACCCTCGCAAGGCCTTCAACCTTGAGAGCAAGTCGACTGCGTATACCCCGAAGACCCTCATCCATCAGTCCATCAATCCACCATCCGCTATCGCCATGCACTTGAGTTCCAGGAGAAATTAAATTATGAATCATGAACTCCCTTGTTCTGGGAGATTAATTAATCACCAATACTCGAACTAATACAAACCCAAATGGCACAGAAGCCAATGCTGCGGGCACAAGTGGGAATGCGCGTGCGTTGCGCAAACAAAGCAAGTGCGGGATGATTCAGGAGCGAGAGGGGCATTGGCCAAATTCCTCGAAAAAGTTGCAAAAGCGAGGTATTTGTGGGTATTGCGCACTCCGCAGAACAATAAAGAGGAAGGCGCGCGAGCAAAGAAGCTCGTGACATGCGGAACACGATGTCCACTCGGCAGAGGTCAAAGTGTGCCTTTCAGCGCGCAAGGCGCCTATTGTTCTGCCCCTGAGCCATAAAAGGCTTTGACGGGACAGGAACTCCTTTCTCGTTCGCTGAGTGGCAGTGAATAGAAAAGCCCCCCTCAAAATACAAACAACATCATGTAATTGGGCCGCTTCTAGTGGTCCCTCCCTATCAAAGAGCTAAACCCATATATCTTCCATCAAACGCCTCGGACCACGGACGCTAGTCGTGGTCGTCCTCCAGCGTTTTTCGAAACCCTCGCAAGGCCTTCAACCTTGAGAGCAAGTCGACTGCGTATACCCCGAAGAGTGCAGATACGAAGCGTTCTGGTATTTCTTATGTTCGTTTACAATTGAAGAGCAGGAGTATAATTCTATCTAATCATCTCCTAATCCCAATTCTGAGTTAACCGACCCCTCGACTTCGACCAATAAGTGGATTTAGTTGTAGCCAACCACTTTGGTATTTCAAGATTTCAAGAATCAATAAAACCAAGTTTCTACGCTTGTTCATAGAAGTCCCTTTTGCTCCCTGTTGAAGAGCTATGATCGAGGTCCCCATGGCGATGGGCGTATCGTCTTTTATGGGCGCCATCGACGTGACGAGGTTCATCGCGAAGCAGCAAAGGCGACGTCACTAAACTGAAAAATCTGCTAAAGGCATCGTTTTGGCTTGGAACTGGACGGGTACGGGAGGGCGCGTAGACAAAAGCAGGCGCAGCAGCATCGACGCCCTTCTGTAAGCTTGCTAACAGTGCTGGCTCTTCGGTCGGCATAGCCACGAGCCGCGTCATGAAGCTCATGTAACCGCCGTCGAGGGCGTTCGAAAAGCCGAGCACGTCGCTCGAGTTGACCGTCACCGTAAAGGTCGAGTAGTCGAGCCCTGCGCGCGCATTCAGCGCCGTGGCCAGTGCCGCTTGCCGCATGTGGCCTGGTCGCGGCACCATGTCCTCTGGCACCAGACGCCACGGCCAATAGGTTGGGCGCGAAGGCTGGTACAAATCGCTTCCGTCGCCACCGTCGAATATCACTGGAATGCAGCCTGACAGCACCGAGATAGAAAAGTGCGAGCGCGTCAGGGTGTCACCAGGAGGCTCCAGGCAAAACACCGAGTTGGCTGCCAGCATCCAAATGCGCTCAGCATTCTGGTGCAGCACCAGGGCTTCGCACGCTGCTTCCTGCCCAACGGCGCAGATGCCGCATGCGTCAGCGGTGCAGATGCCTCCTTGCCGTTGCATGGCCTTGACCACCAGGCCGCGCAGCCGGTTGGCCTGCCCTTGCCGCCCCGTGTTGGATTGCCGCCCTCTTGATAGGCTGCCAGAGAAGAGGGCAAGAATGGGCCGAGGGTCGGTGAGAGACGAGTTTTTGTGGTACTCTCTCGCCTCGGTGACAGACACGGGGTAAGGCAGGGCCACGATGCGAAACCCGAGCCCCCGCGCGCGCCTCATAATGTTGAAACCATTGGAGCTCCAGCCAGCGGGCATCAACTGCATCTCATCCTCGTGCATGTTTGATTCAATGGCGCCAATCACAACGCGCTCCTGGAACTCGGGAGGCTGTTGCATCAAACTGTGCAACATGCCGATGTTCCAAGTGGCATCAAACACGTAGGAATACTGCACCACAATCAACGGCCAGGCTTCTTTCCCTACAGCAGTGCTGTTCCGTTTAAAAGCTCGGCGAATCTAATTCACACACGCCGAATGAAACACACAAGTCCAAGAAAAGGCCCATGTTAGTTGCGCCTCGAGCACGATTGTATGCAAGAAAAAGCACCTAAAGGATGAGGGATACTCTCACCTTGTCCCAGAAAGACCGGTGCCGCTTTTCCCTTTCAATGTCGCTCATGAACTTCTCCTCGCCATCAGCCGCGTCCCAGGGATTCACCGAGCGGAAACCTACCGAAACAAAAGAAGGATTAATCCGATAAGTTACTCACACATCCCTGCCGAGTACTGTAAATATTTCGCAAAAAGAAATTACAAACAAAGATAGATAAAACGCGCACCAACGATGGCCGTGCATTGTTTACCTGTGCTGTGAAGGTACAGCGAGGGCACGACCACGACATCCGCGATGGCGCTGCACTCGTCGAAGGAGTGGGCAGAGGCAGGTTTCGTGGACATGGGCCGGCATGCGAGGAGGTCCGCGCGCCACCGCCGCAGCATGGTGGCCTCCAGCGCGAACTCATTGAACCACGGCCACGGGTAACTCGACTGCTGCCAGCTCGAATAAGTGCACACTGTCTTGTTTGGTTTCTCGTCATCAGGAGCCTTCGCTGGCTTGAGCCAATGGCGGTACGGGCACCTCGGGCTGGGGCCACACCAGTCGTGGTCCGACGTCTCAGTTACTCTGTGGAAGGACAGTTCAGCCAGCGAAAAATGAAGGTGCTGACAAAGGTGTCAACACTTTATGTAATTCTCGGATACGAATCGACCTACATGCATGATTCAACATCAAACCAAGTAAAAAGACAGTGAACCCTATAGTACTCACTTCACTGCATGCACTCCGTGAAAGCGGCATGTTTGCAGCGAGCCCGAGAACGAAAAGAAAGCACATGATGCGCGTGCAGCACATTCCCCTTGGCATTTTCGCGGCGAGCCCATGGAGTAAACGATTTCACTCTCTGCCTCACCTGGTGGGTCCCTGTAAAGACACTTCTCAGCCGCGGGCGAGCGGTGCTCTTCCCAGGCATCGTTGTTGCGAGCCTTATCGCCCTCGGCTGTCTTCACTTCGATCAACCCATTCATAAAGGGCGCGACAAACACAACGGGCAGCTCCTGATGGTGTGCACAGGCAGGCGGGCCTGAGACATACCGTTCGGTCCTGTCAGACATGAGTGCAGCGAGACCGTCGCTACGGCGCCGGTCGTCGTCGGATTCTTGGCTCCATCTCTTGACGGCATTGGACGGTAGCATTGCCTGAGGTTTAACGGCAGCGGCTCCGGGAAATTTGCGAAGCATAATGCCGCCGTCTCGCTTGACGTTAATGAGCTCGAGACTCTTGAGGCTAGCAATAACACGGCCTTCTACCCTACCTGGGTAAACCGCGCCCCACTTCGCAAGGTCGGTTGAGTAAATCGGCTTGAGCGGGTGCTCTTCCCAGATCGCTTGCATCGTTTCGTAACACAGCCTCAACATCTCGAAGTTGACGTTCCCACGAATTACGTTAGGCAAAGCCTCGAAGTCAACCTTAGAGAGGAACTTATCGGCTGCATCACTAGGCAGTAAGCGCCGCCGCTGTAAAGCGTCACTTTCGCTGCTAGAGGCGATCTGGAGAGTACAAATGCCAGACTCCCAGAAAAAAAACTCGACACAGTTTTTGGTTTCAGCGCAGCTATGCTGGCAGCCTCGAGCGTGCTTGCTATAAAATGGCTCATGCGTATCAGTAGGAGGCGTCCCCATTCCATATTTGAGGCAGGTTGTTGCTCCTTGAGGCACCTGAAGGGGCGTTCAGAGGAAAAAACGAAATAGCATTTAAGGAACTCAAATTGCTTCTTTCCCTGACACTCGTGCTAAGTCTTTCGATTCCACCGCACCTGAACATGCAAACTTTGTCCTCCAATCAAACATAGAAGTGCTAGCAGCGCTGCTGGAAGTTGATAATTGCAAATTCCGACTAAGGTCTTCATGGGGCGCATCCTCCGCGTGAACAGATCGTTGGTTCAACTTTTTGTATGGATGTGGCAAGACTATGTAGAACGCATCCAAATTGGTTGAACTCCTGTGGAAGGAGTGGCTACAAGATTTGGATCATTCTCGCAGTGTCTCTTGCTCAGAAGGCTGAGAGACCATGAGCTAGCCTTGAGGGTACGAAGAGGCGTGCCATCATTGCGTCGCAGTCGCAAGTAGTAAGTAGCGTGTTGCAAGAACTCAGGAACGATGCGATGTGAGACTTTAGGGGCTTTTCACATAAGGGGGGGTGCAATTCTCATTTTGGGCCCATATGGGAGGGGGCATATTCGAAATTCCTCATGTGGGGGGGTGCA
>Ga0307979_1001678_pt1 | contig 15717 bp, 18 predicted proteins | sample OrgLakmetage1058_FD_201833 | JGI IMG/M metagenome (GOLD analysis project Ga0307979, IMG submission 201833) | Saline water microbial communities from Organic Lake, Antarctica - #1058 | ecosystem: Environmental > Aquatic > Non-marine Saline and Alkaline > Saline | place: Antarctica: Organic Lake...
GCACTCGAAGCGTTTATAGCTTCGAAGGAGGTGCTGGTCCGCCGCCCAGCACCTCCCGGCATTCGCCCATTTTTGGAAATAAACGGTCAGTACAGGGGATGGGCTTAAATTGGCTAAATTTAACGTTAAATTTAACGCTAAATTTAGCGCTAAATTTAAGCCCCCGGGGCTTCCTGGGTCGGCCGCGTCTTGGTGGTGGAATTTAGTGCCGACTTAGTGGGCTTAAATTGGCTAAATTTAACGTTAAATTTAACGCTAAAATTAACGCTAAATTTAAGCCCCCGGGGCTTCCTGGGTCGGCCGCGTCTTGGTGGTGGAATTTAGTGCTGGCTATTTAGAGCACTAAATGGATTTAAGCTCCACTGGGGTGTGCTCTCTCGGTAATAGTAAGTTATTTTGCGAAAAAAGAACTCGAACTAAAACTATTACTAACCCAAACGGCACAGATGTGATACAGAAAAACCCCAAAACCACTACCCACACACTACTATCAAATTTGCATATAATTCCAATAGAGATACCACTGAAAAACGCGGGGATTTTCTGCAACAAGAACCCAATGCTGCGGGCAGAAGTGGGAATGCGCGTGCTTTGCGCAAACAAAGCAAGTGCGGAATGAGAATGATTCAGGAGGGAGAGGGGCATTGGCCAAGTTCCTCGGAAAATTTGCTAAAAGCGAGGTATTTGTGGGTGTTGCGCACTCCGCAGAACAATAAAGAGGAAGGCACGCGAGCAAAGAAGCACGTGACATGTGGAACACGAGGTTCACTCGGCAGAGGTCAAAGTGTGCCTTTTAGCGCGCAAGGCGCCTATTGTTCTGCCCCTGAGCCATAAGAGGCTTTGACGGGACAGGAACTCCTCCCTCGTCCGCAGAGTGGCAGTGACTAGAAAAGCCCCCCCCCTCAAAAATACAAACAACCACATGCAAGCGGGCCGCTTGTGGCCTAGCCGCCCCTCCCTATCAAAGAGCTAAAAACATAGGTATATCTTCCATCAAACACCACGGACGCTAGTCGTGGTCGTCCTCCAGCGTTTTTCGGAACCCTCGCAAGGCCCTTCGCAAGTAGTCTGCGTATACCCCGAAGAGTGCAGTCGAGCCGTCCTGCAAGTGAGAGTTTATCTCTAAAAAAACTTGATTGCGCCATTGCCGCAATGGCAGCAGCAGCAGCAGCAGCAGCAGCAGCAGCGCAGCAGCTAAGTGAAATAGTAAATAGTAACTCATTAGTCCTCGGTCCTCGTCTCTCGTCTACGTACAGTGCCCTCTGAGTTTAGAGACTTGAGGCGTCGAGGCCCGAGTTCGAGTTGAGGCAATAGTTTAGCTAGCCTTAAACTATTATTTATGAATGGTCCATGAGTGGAAAATTGAAAGCTGGAAACTAGAAAGGCATTCCGCTTTATTCTTGCGATGTCCTCTCTTCTTTGCTTCTTTGATCTTTGAGTTTGAAGCAAGGCGCAAGGTTGGTGGTGGTGGTGTTTGGTTGGGGTGATCAATCTCCTATTTTCTACATTCTACTTCCCAATTCCCAATGGCGATGGCTCTCCGCTCTGCGGCGCCTCTCTTTTCATTCAGGAGATGGTGCTAGCACAGACGCGGCGCCCTACGCCCGACGTCATCTCAAAATGAACGAACTGCGCCAGGCATTTGGATTTAGGAGATCGACCGGCGGTTCCGAAAGACTTGGGCATGCACCTAGCTCATCAATTGAGCGTACGAGAAGTCAGAAGTGCCCACAGAGATCATGCGCCGCGGACCATATCAAAATAATTTGTTTTCCCTTGCACTCCATTTCCAGTCACTTATTCATTTGGGTGCTAGCCAGGAGATGGAGATGGAAATGCGACTAACGTTGACGTCTAACACATCAAGTGCGCGAAGTACAGCAGGCGCACGAACAAGCGGGCATGGCGATAATCTACTCCTAATTTACTTATTCCTTACATCCTCCAAATCTCTAGCCGCTTCGCCACTTCCCCATTTCCATTTCGAAACCAGGAGCTAGCTGCACCGCCCTAAGCACTATTGAAGCGCAGCCTTTTAGGCCTTGACAATTCGCACAGAGAGGGGGCCGACGCGAGTCTCAGTGGAATGAGCAACGAGGGGAAAGAGTAGGCCGCCCACGAAGAGAAGGACGAGGCAATCGACGATCATGAAGTCGGTGAGCAACGAGAACGCATGCCCTAAGAGGAGAGGCAAAGTGAGGGACACGGAGACAGGCCAAGCTCTTCTGTGGTGGGTGTGCCGCTTACAGGGAGCCACTTCAAGGCTCGATCGCCACCCTAATTCAGCGATAGCGCGGGAAGTGAGGCCTGACACGACGCAAGGCAGCGCATTTCCGAGCTTACGACCGATGACTAAGACTCGGGGCGCTCGAGCTGCGAGAAGGCGTGACGCATTCACGACTCGAAGGCCCAGGCCCAAGGGCTGCATAATCAATTGATTCCTCCCTGTAAGTCTCGATGCTAACCGCAAGGTGGCTGCTTCCGTTAAATCAACCAATTGAAGGCTCAAGGCAAGAAGTCGAGCAATAATCCAAGGGTCTTTCACTGTCGTGGGAGGCGGGTCGGAAGAGGAGGAAGGTGAAGATGGAGAGGAGCTGCCGCTACCACCACTACCACCACCACTGCTGCTGCTGCCACCCACCTTCCGCCAGTGTTTAAGCTCCTTCTGAACGCCCATCACTGCAGGGCGTAACCTCGGCTGAAGTTGCAGAGAAGCGGCAAGAGAGTGCTCCGCGGCGTCGAGTCTTTTGGCTCGGAGTTCGAGCTGGCTCACCATCATGTAACCCACTGCGAAGTTGTTCTCGGCCTCGTATGTCGTCACGTCATGGGCATCGAGAAAAGTATGCAGCACCACGAGAGCATCGCTCACGAAGTTCATTTGGTCTAATAGGCCAGCTAAGTTGATGTGCAAGCTCGATCGAACGGCGTGGGCATCCAGTGGTAGGACTGACAGTGCTTTCCGGTAGCAGTCTATGGTGCGAGGGACATTCCCATAGTGGCGCCACACGTGCCCTAGCTGTTCCCACGCCTCAAAGTCACGATCATCCTCGCCCAGGCGCTCCTCTAGCGATGTGCGCACTTCCTCAACGCCGCTGCTGACGCCTGGGGACCTCAGAAACATCTCATGAAACACCAGTGGCGACTTAAGAGGGTACGCGAACTCACCACGATTTGCGACACCTTCCAGTCGATCGAAAGAGGTCACGAGCGACTCCAGCTGAACCATACCAGCCTGATTGGTTTCAAAAGAAACAGAGCAAGGATGAAAAGATTATTAGGATAAACTCAATCTGCTCGTCAATTGAGGCTAAGGCTCTGAATAGAGAAGAAATAAGCGATCAAGACGGCACAGAGAAAAGTCTAGCACAGTATTAGTCGACGAACGGGACGCACGGGATCTTGGAGCAAATGGAGCACATCTTGGTCTAGAGGCTGAGCTACGCCGCCGCTCATCGCCTCAAAGGAAGCCGCGTCCATGTAAGCCAGCCCGCCTTCATAGAGCCCACCTGGCCCTCCTATTGCGTAGTAGTCTCCGTACTCCAGCGGCATTCCTAGCGTGTAATACCCATGCCCGTAGTACGCCTCCTCTGGAAATGACCCATATTCATGGCCTCCAGGCCAAGGCTCCAACCACGGAGCGCCCCTCTGCGCTACGGTAGCTGGGGAGACTGCTGGTGCCCCAGTGTTTGAGGCTGCCGCAGCTCGACGAGGGCGTTTCTCTCCCGGGCTCTTGTTTGCTTTGGAGGTGCTTTTCTTGCCTTTGCGTTTGGTGCGTTTGCCTGACCCTGTCACGCCCTCCCCTACACCGGAAGGAACGTTCAATACCGAACCCCCCGTATCTGCACTGCTGGTAGGCAAGGATTTGGCCTCTAGTGGTGGCTCCAGCTCTGTAGGTCTGACGTGCTTTGTCTCAGGATCGTCAGTAGGTTCCTCACCTACCACTTCGTTGCTTGAGCTACTCCTCGCTGTAGCCTCGGGCGGTAAAGACACAAGCCACTGCGTACGCCCTGATAGGTAAAGACCACATGTAGCAAATTCGATGCGAGACACAGTGAGGTGAAGATCTTTGTTAACATGAAGTAATTGCGCGAAGGTCACGATCGTATGGAAGAACTTTGCGGATTAGCATCCAAAAAGAGAGCGAGTGTTAGGTCGAAACACACACATACACACTTCAGATCTGTAGTTCACAGTCTTAACCGCCTCACTCTTTTCACCTCCTTTCTTGCAACCTTATAGTTTTACATGACAGCCTCGGGTGGTGAGAGAACTTTCATAAAATTTTATGAAAAGCTATATCAGGATACGTTAGCACTTCGCACTGAATATCTTCCAAGTTACTTTACCTGACAACGCGTTATGGTAATAGGGTCGGCCCGTCCCTTCATCAAAGTATTCAGTCCAAACTACACCATCGATATCTCGAACAGATCCAATGGCTGTAGCACGCAGTGTTAGCAACCGGGAATTGTGAGGCTAACTGCGATAACAGTGTCAACAACAACTCCACGAAATCCTTTTGATAAGGTAAATCAACATTAAATTTCTCAAGTAGAATGCTTACCCTCATCGATGGCGGAATCAACGGAAGCAAATGATTTTGATGCTAGCAAAGCTACCACCACTACATGGAACATTGTAAGCCTGCGTAGTACCGCCATGGTTGTGCTCACATGCTCTCTTCTACACTTAGCTTTCTTTGCTTTGGAAAGGCTTTGGAACAGCGCGGAACAGCCGAACAACGAACAACGAACAACCACACAACCACTCCCAAATTTATTTCGGAGGCATTATATTAGGTCCACCGGACTACGTTTTGGTCGTTTTGGTCTTTTGGTCTCGTGTGCTCGTGTGCTCGTGTGTGGCGTTGTTAGTTTTAGCGTTTTAGCTCCGCACTCTTAGGTCCTGTAGTGGCGTTGTGGCCCTTGGACACTTGGGCCCCGTGCTGCATTAAGCACAGCTGCGGACTGTGAATCTCCTTGCCATCGCACCCTCGTTCTATTCGTGAATCGTCGACATTTCTAGTATCTATTCAAAGTAATTATTGTCCGGTTACGCTAGTTGGGAGCGAAATTAGGCCAGGATTGGTCGGTGCCTTGTAGGGTGCAAAACAAGTATTTTTTTAATTTTCTAAGCTAGCCAGACAGTTCCTTATTAAAATGTCATCGGCTCATGACGACGGCCTGTACGGGCAATTTTACGCCGACTACTCTACACGTGAAGAGCGCGAGGTCGCTGAGCAGGAGCTTCTCTATTCAGTGCTAGATGAAGCTCAGGAAGCAGCTGACGCTGCAAAAGCGAACAGAGAGGACGGAGACGAGGAACCAGCTACAGAGCTCTTGTCGTTCACGGATCCGCATTTCGTTGCGGGCGGCGCCAGTCTTTACCGCAACCCATTTCAGCCTCCTCGAGGCGCCATGCCGGCAGAGATGATCGAATGGAATCGGCTTTCGAAACTCGAAGTCGAAGGCACAACAACGCCCACTTTATTTGGACCAGGCGTGCCAGGGGTGCCAGAAGAACCCACGTCACTGGTTGTCCAAGGAGCTCTCAGAAACTGCTGGTAGGTGCGGGGTGGCCTCATTCTCAACTCGTGCGACTTGTAGGATTACTAGCGCTAAACTACCGATTTTAGTTGCTCTGCACTTTGCAAAAAAAAAACCCGATTGAGCAGGTTTATTGGGGCGGCGGCCGTGCTAGCTACTAAGGCCTCGCTCGTGAAGGCGCTCTTCGTTTCTGATTCTGACGTATTTGGCAGCCGAGGCTTTCACACTCTTCGCTTCTTCAAATGCGGCTTACCGAGGTACTTTGCCGCAGGACTCCTGACTTGAATCCTAATTTCATAAAAGGCGCTTCGACACTTCTCTCACTATTTACCTCTTCTTACTGCTACCGTCAACCCACACTACATGTGATGTCTCCTAGGTACGTGCATGTGGACGATCTGGTGCCCTGTAACCGTGCTGGACGCGTGCACTATGCGCGTACCTTCGAGCCTAACGAGACATGGCTTATGCTGGCCGAGAAAGCTTACGCAAAGCTGCACGGGTGCTATGAAAACTTGACTCTGGGGTCCCTTGAGAGCGGGTTGAGGGATATGACGGGTTGGCCTACCTTGAAGCACGATTTGAATGACCCAGCGGTGGAGGAAGGAGACGTGTGGGAGAAGCTCAAGGGATACACGGAATATCCTGGGTGGCTCCTGGCGCTGGAGTACGGTCTCAGTGGCACTCCAGGTGATGGCGTGTTGTCAGGCCACGCTTATGGTGTGATGGAGATGGTGGAGGTGCACGCTGATGCGACGGCGCAATTCGATGCGCTGGACGTTCGTATGGTGCGTCTCCACAACCCGTGGGGTATGGCGGAGTGGTCAGGTGATTGGTCGAAAGGCAGCGAACAATGGTCCAACTACCCTGAGATCGCGAGGCAACTCAACCGCAATGCCTCAGGCGGGGTAGTTGCGCCTGCTACCGAAGGCGAGAAGAAAAAGAGCAAGAAGGGCAAGGCAAAGAGCGAGTACGAGTTGGCGGCAGATGCAGCGATTGAGGCCTCTGAAGCAGCCAAAGAGGCCGCATCTCTCTGGATGTCGTGGGAGGATGTGATGGATCACTTCACTTGCGCCTATGCCGCCATCAACGTGCGCCCGAAAGAAGCAGAAAGTAGCGGCGGCAAAGCGAAGAGTGGCGGGAGCGGTGAAGGCGGGAGCGCGCACCGAATCCGAGGGCGCTGGGTGCCGGGGGACAGCAAGTCAGGGGCGGGAGGCAGCCCAGAGCACGTGTCGTGGCCTCAGAACCCTCAGTACATGGTGGAGGTGCCCGAAAACGACACGAAGGTGGCGGTGACCCTCTCCACCGAAGATACGCGATTTCAGTCGCTCCCTGGAGACGACGCCGTCCCCTGCGGTTGCATTGGCTTTGTGGTGATGAAGTTGACGGGCGCCAAGGTTCGGAGCACCAAATTTCACCCCCTCAAAATGAGAGCGCAATCGTCGGGTTTCTCCGTGGCATCCTCCATGAGCGGCGTGTGCACCCTCAAAGCGGGCCGTTACGCGATCGTTCCGTCGACCTTCCACCCCGAGAGTGAAGCGCGCAACTTTGTGCTGGAGGTGTTTGGGAGCAAGGCGCTCAAGATGCAGGAGGGCGATGCGGTGGTGGATGCGGACCGTTTGGACGAATCAGACGACGAGGAGCTCGGTCCCATCGATGGCCTCGGAGTGGAGCAGGTGGCGCCCGCGGTGCCTGACCCCGAGAACAGCGGCAAGGAGCTGGAAGCGCTGTCGTCGCAGGCGGGTGAGCTGGCCTCCCTCATGAAGACCCTCATCGGCGACATCAAAGCCCTCGAAGAGCGGGTTGACGTCCTCGCACCTCGCGAACCGGCTCCTTAATTGGGCTTACTCGGCGAGTTTGCCGTATGGCCACCGCAGCTGATATACGGGTTCGTAGATTTTTGCTGCTTTCCTTGCTTCCTATGGATACAATTGCCATTTGAGTAGAGCTCATTTGATTCCAGATGCATTGTAAATAGGAGCCGGGGAGGTGAAAGTAGGAGCTCGTATGGGACTAATTTGGCGCTTTGCGCGAAGCAAGCCGATAACAATTAATATGTAGCCCGCTTATCTATTGTACTTGCGATTTCGAGGCACGAGCAACGAACAACGAGCAACGAGAAGGTCGTATTTCGAAAGCCAAAAAAGCGAGACATTCTCTTTACAAATATATATTTGTATTAATTATGAATTGTGACTTATAGGACACCCAGTTCTTATTTATAGTGTTTAGTGTTTATCGATACTCGATACGGGCAATGGGTTTTTGCTCGGTAAAACGATTAAAGTATACAAAGAAGCACAGCACACCCCTTCAGAAGCACGCAGCAAGAGCACTCAGCATGCCTCTTCTGACCACAAAACCAGCAAGCTGAGGGGGAATGCCCTGCTACTTCGATGGCAAAATCGGCCATGGCGCGCGTCTGAAAGCAATGAACCTCACAGGAAATTTCCCTAAATCAGAACAGCTCCATGGCATGCGTCTCGTCAATCAGAAGATCCGCGCGCACCGCTGCTTCTACTTCCTCCTCTACGTAGTCAAGTGCCTCCCCTCTTCGTCTTTCTACGGCGCGCTAGTTCCCCCCTCTGAGGATGCGCCTGCGTCATCCGACTCCACCACCACCTTGGCCGACTCCTGCGCGGCCGCGGCCTGGCGCACCGGCGCAAAGTACGGGTGGGCCATAGCCTCTTCGGCGGTTAGGCGCTCCTGGTGGTCGTACTTGAGGAGGGCAGCGACGAACGACAAGGCCTCGTCGCTGCACAGATGGCTGTTGTCGGGGGTCACGAACTTGGCCCAGGGCTTGGCGGTGTGGCGCCCAATCAAACCGTCGAACTGCTGGTCCAGCTCTAAGTCGTAGTGGTCCAAATAGGCAAACAGCTCGTCGGTGCCCAGCACCTTTTGATTAAAATAAACACACGAGAGGCATACATATACTTAAAGGGAGAGAAGTAGTGTGCGCGAGAGAGCATTTAGGCTGCATCATTCATCCACAAATGCAAGCCTTCCAAGCTTGCTTGTAAGTAGATACAAAGTATGGCCTGAAATCTTTCACAAAGTTCAAGAGACTTATTGCAGAAATTGAGAAGAGAGGAGTAGCTTCATGGCCAAACCTTGGCGATTTTGACAAGTTGGTCGTAGTTGTCGTGTCCGTGAAAGAAGGGCTCTTTTCGGAAGATCATGCCGGCAAACATGCACCCGAGCGACCACATGTCGAGCGAGTAGTCGTATTTCTGGAAGTCCACTAGGAGCTCGGGCCCTTTGAAATAGCGCGACGCCACTCGCACGTTGTACTCTCGCTCTGAAGGAGGTTCGAACACATAGAGTTGCCAGAAGAAGGGGCGAGAAATCAAGGACATAGAGAAAACCCATACAAGTTATTTCAAAAAAGGATTCTAAAAAAAATAAATTGTACCGAGGATTTGAAACAACTTCGCCTGCGAAAAGACAAGAGAAATGTTAGGTCTAGAAGGCCCACTGTCGGCCACCTGTCTATCGCCTCTTACCCTGGTGGTAGAACTCCGCAAGCCCCCAGTCGATGAGCCGCAATTGTCGCTTCTCGTGGTCGATCATCACGTTGTGTGGCTTAACATCCCGGTGCATGATGCCGTTCGAGTGGCAGTAATCGAGCGCCTTGAGCAGCTCGTTGATGTAGTACCGGATGTCGAAGTCCGTCAAGGTGGGGTACAGCACTTTGAAGTCCACGTTGTCCACGTGTTCAAAGATGAGGCTCGGGGTCTTGCTCTGAGGATCGCGAACCACATCCAACAGCTGAATGATGTTCTTGCCGCCGCATAAGTTCTAATGACACACACAAAAGCAAAGAACAAATCACACGAAGCCCACAAGTTACAAAGCAACAGAGTTACTTTTATTGCTAGTCAGATTGGCACGGGTGAATGGAGCGCGTACGAAAAAAAATACAGAAAATGGCTGCGGCTGAGGAATGCTCACCTGTAATATCTTGATCTCGCGCTTGATTTTTTTCTTTTTCACCTGCCGAGATGGAAATCAAGAACCAAATATAATTCATAGCACACACCTAGCTTGGTGGCAGAGGACAGGAATCATGGAAGACAATTGTATTATCGAAGGAATTAACAATTCGGTGGAACAAAGCATCCTAGAGTGAGAAGCATACCGGCTTGAGAATCTTCACCACACAACGCGTGTTGTTCATGACGTTCATGCCTTCAAACACCTGACGTATGATTTTAAAGCAGTGACGCAAACTTATTACTACGGTAAAACTTAAGAGCTCTAAGGACAGGTTAAACACCTGGAACTAGGAAACTTTTGCACAATTGAATTCAAGTTATGAATCGAAGCAGCGCCCTGGGAGTTCAAATACCTCGGAGTATTTGCCGCGCCCGATTTTGCGGATAACTTCGTAGTCTTCTTGGTCTCCCCAATTCAATTGCAAAGCCTGATGCAAGCAGGGCAAGCAGGCACGTGAGCATTCGAGAAGTAGAAAGGCGGCAGAGGCAGCAGCCGGAGATAAGGGTAGGACAGAAAAGTGAGAGAAGGGAGCGGGAGATGGATTGGCAAGAGCGCTACGAAAGCTGTGACGCAGAATAATTTTCTACATTGAGAATCTAACTATGGAGAATTCCTCGAGACAAATAGCCTTAAACAATAATTATGCACGAAGAATCCTAGCTAGAGAAGGTTCGGTCAGGACCTCATAGTCCCAATAATCGCGAGGCCGCAGCGTATTTACATCCGTGTACACGCGCGCCTTAGAGACGCTCATCTGAAGCAGGAACAAAAAAAGAAGTGAAATAAAAAGGCTTGCTATGGTAGCGAGGGATACAAGGCCACTAGAGCTGTGCAATGTACGTTTTGGAGTTGATTGCTTCGAACGCCGCGCTCCAAATTGTCGATGCTTCCTCGCCCACCAAAAAAAAATGTTCGCGCAGCTCTGGAAATCTAGTAAAATATATCATATTAGGCAAAATTAGCTTCGCCTCCTTTTCATGCTCAGATCATCAGGCAGCTTTGACTCTGAACTCGAGGACCCATTACGTAAGTTGAGTACCACAACAAGACCTCTGCCTAGCCCTTCGTCTAGTTTAATGGCTTCGTCAGCGGCCGTTGCCGAGGATGGCCTGAGCATTCAGAATGTAGCAACCCTCGACCCGTCGAAGCTTACGCCTTTGACCCAGGATGTCATCTCTCGCCAGGTGCGCTTCTGAGGACCTTCAAGACAAGCTCACATTCCTCGCTTAAATTGAAATCAGACCTTCACATTGCATCTCGACATTCACTTTCAGGCGACTATCAACATTGGTACGATTGGACATGTGGCGCACGGCAAGTCGACTGTCGTGAAGGCCATCTCAACCGTGCAGACGGTCAGTCTTACCACGCACTTTCGTGCGCTTTCCGTCCATTTATCACTCACTCTCTCGACAATGTCTTCTACTGCAGGTGCGTTTCAAGAACGAGCTTGAGCGGAACATCACTATCAAGCTGGGTTATGCCAACGCCAAGATTTACCGGTACGACGTCAATGTTTCTATAAGTAGGCCCTATTGATGAATAGAAGTCCTTGCATGTGCTACTGCCAACCTCCTCCTCACACTTACCCTCTCCCTACCGCTTGCGAATAGGTGCGACGAGCTTGAAGATGGCCCAGGCAATTACCGCAGCAAGGGCTCCAGCACGCCCGACGTGTTTGAGGAGAGCGGCAAGACGTGGCGCTTGCAGCGGCATGTGAGCTTCGTGGACTGCCCCGGGCACGACATTCTCATGGCCACAATGTTGAACGGCGCGGCGGTGATGGACGCCGCCATGCTTCTAGTGGCAGGGAACGAGCCTTGCCCGCAGCCGCAAACCTCGGAGCACTTGGCGGCGGTGGAGATCATGCGGCTGGGGAATATTATCATTCTCCAGAACAAAGTGGACTTGGTGAAGCAAGATGCCGCCCTCGCGCAGCAGGAGCAAATTCGCAAGTTTGTGGCTGGCACTGTGGCCGACCAAGCGCCCATCATTCCCATCAGTGCTGTACTCAAGTACAACATTGACGTGGTGGTGGAGTACATCGTGCATCGTGTGCCGGTGCCAGTGCGCGATTTCACTTCGGTGCCTCGCCTCATTGTCATCCGGTCTTTTGACGTAAATAAGGTAATGCTTTCAGAACAGTAGATGAGGCATAAAGGTTATGCGCCCTGGCCCTTTTTGAGCCATTTCTAGATATATTTGACTCCCTAGTACCCTTTTAAATGCCATTTCATCGTAATTGTTGTCGTTGGTTCAAATGCAAACCATTCTTGTCTTGTGTGACCCCTTTTAGCCCGGCGAGGACGTGGAGAACCTCAAAGGCGGGGTGGCCGGCGGGTCCATCCTTCAGGGAGTGCTGCGGCTCGACGACGAGATTGAAGTGCGCCCCGGGATCGTCTCGAAGGATGCGGCCGGTGGGGTGAGCATTGCCCCCATTTACAGCCGCATCATCTCCTTGTACGCGGAGCACAACGACCTCAAGTATGCGGTGCCGGGCGGTCTCATCGGTGTTGGCACCAAGATTGACCCTACCCTGACCCGCGCCGATCGCCTTGTTGGGCAAGTGCTGGGGCTCAGGGGCCACCTCCCGGAAGTGTTCACCGAAGTAGAAATCAGCTTTTACCTGCTGCGGCGGCTGCTAGGGGTGAAGACTGTCGAAGGTGGGAAGCAGGCGCGGGTTGAGAAGTTGACCAAGCAGGAAATTCTCATGGTGAACATCGGCAGCACGGCAACGGGAGGCAAGGTGCTTGCGGTGAAGAAAAACGACAGCGACGTGGAGCTGGCCAAGATTCAGCTGACGCAGCCCGTGTGCACGCAAGAAGGCGAAAAGATTGCTCTGAGCCGCCGCGTTGACAAGCACTGGCGGCTCATCGGCTGGGGGCAGATTCGCAAGGGGACCATGATCGAAATTCCGTCCAACTAAGGCTACTGAGCAGGATGATTGCTATGATTGCTTTGCATACGCGCGAAGAAGTGATGTTCGTGCCTGTCAATTAGTTCCTTGGCGCTTTTCATCTGAAGCTTTTTCGCCTTTTTTGTGAGCCCCCCCGAGGGGGGAGCCTTTTTTCGATTGAGCTGACTAGTGATTCCGCATGTTCTCTGGATTTAGGAATCGAATCGCAGCTCACTGCCATTAACCCATCAACCAAATATTTGGATCCTTATCTCCTAGAATTAAAAGCAAAAGTTCAAAGGGCGCTGCTAACCACTAAAAGCTAAAAGTCTGAAAGCTAGAAGACTAAAAGCCAAATACGAACGAGTAAATGCATTTCGAATAACATCTCTATCCAGGAAACCCAGGCAGCTTCTTGGTGTTGAAGTTCACCATAGGATTAAGAAGAAAAGCGGCTTGCGGCTTGTAGCTTATATAACAGTAAGACTTGAGACTTGGAGCATAGAGGTCGACTTGAGGCACAACGAACAGACCAACAGAACAAGAATTTTTGACCTACATGGGCTAAGGCACCACATTGGTTTAATAGGGGGAATCCCGCCCTCGCTTTCCTTAAACTATTTCGAATCCTGTTTTCTCTTATTTACAATGCCTTTCGTCGCCCATCAAATCGGAGATTTTGAGTTGTTTCTGCACACAGATCCTGAAAACGAATGTCGCATTCCTCACGCAAAAGTGCTTGCTTGGACAGCTACTGCAGACGCGAACTATTTCTGGTTCTGAATAGTGTAGATATAATTGAGCTTCACTCGTCTTCATCTTCGTCATCTAATTCGCCCCTCGCCATTTTTTCGCGCATTTCTTTCACTCTCTGGAATTCGTTGTAATGGGCTGCACGCTTGTCCTGTCCATGCACATGTACGCAGCGTTACAACTAAAGGGTCAGTGCACGATCCAACAAGCAAAACAGATGCAAATCATTACCTTGAAGACTTTCTTTTTGTTGGCATCTGAGTGTTTCTCCGCTCCCACCACGAGCTCGCCTGCTTCCGCCTCCTGCGCTGCATGTTCGAGCTTGCCCTCGAGCGCCGCCCACTGACTCGAGAGATCTCCCGGAGGAGCGTTTGGTGGCGGGCTCGCTCTTGCGTCCGCCACATCCTCACCTCCTCGTAGCACTCCTTCGCCTTTTTCGTTTTCTGCACTCAGTGAGTCGCCTTCTTCTTCGAGGTCTTCGTTGTCTAAGTACGCAAAAGGAGTGTCGGGTTCGTCGATCTTCATTCGCGTGCCCCGCAACTTATCGTGCTCTGCAATCACCTATGAATTAAAAGCCCTGGTTCAATTGCACTCGCTACTATCACTTCCTTCATTTATTTAGAATATAAATGCTAGTCTCTTTCCAACTTCACTCATGTTGTAAACTCTCAAGTCGATTTTTCCGTAAGACATTCTTTAGAAACGATTAGTACACGAAGCATGATAAATGTCAGACCTCTTCGTCCCATGTAATAGAAGGTGCTTTTGTCTCTTGCGCGGCCATGGCTCTCAGTCGTAAGCTAGGCTCACGAACGATAAATGTGCTGTCTCGAAGAGTCGAGTGTCAGAATGCGAAACAACTTCAGCTTCAGCTCTTCAGCTCTTGTTTGTTTGCAGCTTTTAGCTCTCTCCTCATCTCGGATCCTGGCATCTTCTGCGCAACTGTTCGGGTTCAAATTCTGTATCACAAGAATTCAAGAACCACATTCTTGGATTATTTATGAAATCGTACCATCCCTCGCCCAAAATCCGAGGTGATTTTCGCCGTCCTAGCGTACCATCATATTTTGGGAGCACTCAAGGTAGTTCCTCGCCCTCAACACCTTGAAGGAGTACATCCATCGAGCCACCTAAGCGAAGGCATCCCCTAGATCTCGACTCTTTTATGCTCTTACGTGTCATTGATAGATGCCCTCTCCAATTACGCCTATCTCACATTACCAACCAATCCTATTGTTGCTTTGCCCTCCCTCAGATGTTCGAGAAGCAGGTAGTCATCGATGGTAAGGGCCACCTCCTCGGTCGCCTGGCCTCCGTTGTAGCTAAGGAATTGCTCAATGGCCAATCGATTGTCGTGGTGCGCTCCGAGCAGATCTTCGTGACTGGCTCCCGTAAGTACATCGCCTTTGAAAGGGAGCCGTATTGCTTGAATGCTTAGGACAGCCCTTCGACATTGCACAGTCTTAGTTTAGCACAACAAAAGAGGGCATAAGCTGTTGTAGGTCATGTTTTGATGCATACTACAAGTAGTCTCTATAATATTAGTCCAGGTTCCTGTTAGAGCTGCCCTTTCCTCCTCACAGTTTTGATGTCTTTCTCCTGTTTGCAGTCATCCGTAACAAGATGAAGTGGGCTCGTTACCGCAGGAAGCATATGAACACCAACCCAAGGCGTGGACAGTTTCACTTCCGTGCCCCCGGTAAGATGTTCTGGCACACCGTGCGGGGCATGATTCCTCACACCTCGGCCCGCGGCGCTGCTGCCCTCGCCCGCTTGGCGACTTTCGAGGGTGTGCCTGAGGAGTTCTGCAACACCAAAAAGAAAGTGGTGCCTGACGCACTCAAGGTGCTTCACTCAAAGACCATCCGTAAGACTACCCAGCTTGGCGATTTGGCGTCTGAGTGCGGCTGGAAGCACAAGGAGCTGATCAAGAAGCTGGAGCTGGCGCGCGCGGTCAAGGGGGCTGCTTACCACGCGGCCAAGAAGGAAGAGGCTAAGCTGGTGGCCAAGGCCTCGGAGGCTTGCAGTGACATTAACGGCGTGCTGGCGGGCTTTGGCTACTACGTGGAGCCTACCGCTGCGGGCGCCATGAAGGCTCTCAAGGAAGAGTTCAAGTCCGCGCTGCCTGAGAAGTATGTGGCAGGCGGCGACGAGGCTGAAGTTGAGGCTGAGTAAATGTTTGGCTCTGTATCTAGACGCACCACAAGAGCGCGATAGTTGCTGGGGGGCTGTGCGTGTGTAGATCTCTTTTATGCTTCTTTGCGGTATGGGATAAGGGCTGAAATACATCGGCCTATCTTATTTCGATATTAGAAGGCGGTCTGGCTTGTATGCTGCATTGAATTAGAGATAGATAGTGATAGGAGGCCCTGGGCAACCTTCCCAGCTCCATGGGAGCATGGTTGACCGCACAAACACGCAGTACTTAAGGTTGTACACAAATCGGACTGATTTGATTTGCGTTGATATCCCCTATCACTACATTAGGGTGCTCTGCCTCTAGCGGAAGCGTCGGTCCGTATACCG
>Ga0307979_1001679_pt1 | contig 15713 bp, 18 predicted proteins | sample OrgLakmetage1058_FD_201833 | JGI IMG/M metagenome (GOLD analysis project Ga0307979, IMG submission 201833) | Saline water microbial communities from Organic Lake, Antarctica - #1058 | ecosystem: Environmental > Aquatic > Non-marine Saline and Alkaline > Saline | place: Antarctica: Organic Lake...
ACATTTTTATCTGGGTACATATGTTCTGACACCTTACGTATGTATGTTCTGACACGTTGTCACGTCACTGACATCAACCATGTTCTGACACCTTGTCACGTCACTGAAATCAACTACGTTGATCGTGTAGATCAACGTAGTTTGATGTCTTATGTCGACACGACCAAAAAGTGCCTACCAAAGAAAAATCTCTGTCTGTGTGTCACATCACATTTTTATCTGGGTACATATGTTCTGACACCTTACGTATGTATGTTCTGACACGTAGTCACGTCACTGACATCAACCATGTTCTGACACCTTGTCACGTCACTGAAATCAACTACGTTGATCGTGGCGTGGCGGCGCGCACGCCGCTGCAGTTGTGTTGTGTGCTTGCGTGCAGCGTTCAGAATTAGATCAACGTAGTTTGATGTGTCTTATGTCGACACGACCAAAAAGTGCCTACCAAAGAAAAATCTCTGTCTGTGTGTGTGTGTGTCACATCACATTTTTATCTGGGTACATATATATGTTCTGACACCTTATACGTATGTTCCGACACGTTGTCACGTCACTGACATCAACCATGTTTTGACACCTTGTCACGTCACTGAAATCAACTACGTTGATCGTGGCGTGGCGGCGCGCACGCCGCTGCAGATTCGAATGTACGACGTGCGTGGTGCGGCGTGGCACTCAGCTTCACTTCTTCCTTCTTCACTTGGTTTCTGCTTTTTCTGATTTATCCCCTCCTCTGCGGGCGAAAACTCTTCTTTTGAGCTGCACTCTCAGAGCACGGAGGAGCGTGCCACTTCGGGCCGCTACCATCACTTCCATGGCCACTCGGGAATGTGCGCTTGATTATTAGATTAGATTAGATTATACTCCCCAATTGCAAAGAAACAACAACAAATAGCATAAAGCTGCGTTTTGATGAATCCTCCAGAACAAGTCTGACTGGGCTGAGTGTCCTTTTGCGCAATGCAATATTCATCTTTACTCTCATGAACCCCGTAGGATCAATTCTCGGAAGGAGGCATAGGTTTCGAGTACGTCCGTGATCTCCACTCCGACCTATCTTCTGCTATGGCACGCCATTCCTTGAAGTTGAGCTCCTTAGTTTTAGTTTTCGATGCTTTGCTTTTCTTCTCTACCTGTTAGCCTTCTAATTCAGGGCCTTCGGGGCCTGTTTCATAATAGAGAATCTAAATCCGATTTTACTGGAGTAAATTTGATTTGATGAGCAGATGCGCACATTACACTTTTCCTTTTCAGCTCATGGTAGTGCTTCATTTCAAGTAGCTACTATTTCACTCCGACGAAAAGAGCTCGTAGTGCTAAAGCGGAAGAGCGATTTTAGTGCTTATTTACGTCATCGAAATAACTCCCTGCTGCTTAAAGGGAAGTGGCCTACTTCGGCCGCTATTCCATACCTCGCTATCCCGCGATCTGCAACTGCCACGCTATCGCTGCCGTCATTGTTTGGATTCGTGCACGCGAGCTGGTTATCGCCGGATATTGCGCTGTAGCTAATTGCAATTACTTCTTACTTCGGCTTCCACTTCTTGTTGACGCTAACACTAACACGAACACTAAACCACATATTTCACTCATTTATTAGATTTTAGCAATTTGCCCTGTCTCGCTGTCTCGTAGCTCCTACTCTACTTTAATAGCTGCTTCCTTGAAACTTACAAGGATCTATGTCACTGGCCTTTGAGTAGGATTCCGGAATTCGCCATGACAAAAAACTCGAAACGCACTTCACACTTTCTGAAACGAATTGAATTCCCAGGTGGCAGGTGATGTCCGCTTGTTGGCACAAAGCATAATTTATAAAACATTCACAGCGGCCTATATAGGAAAGGGCGTACGGATGGATGCATGAACATGGAAGAGAATTCGATATCTCCTAGCAGTGCCTAGGTCCTCGATGCGTTCGGTTAAAGTAGAACTCAGCGTTCGGCTTCGTGGAGGTACACTGGAGTGGCGTTGGGCAAAATATACTTACCATCAAAACCCAGGTAATTTTGCCCGTCTACCACCTGAAGTAAACGCCATGAGCGAATGGAAGGCACTCAATTAGAAAAGAATTGCGAAAAGATGAATTAGCAAAACACCCACGGACCTTGCCGTTGCCAGTGAGCACACCAATCGCAGCACCAGCCATGCTGTGCCCATACATGAGCACCAGTGGAGGCGGCAGACCGTTGGCCTTGCGCGAAAGCGCAATCGGCGCCACGTGCGACTCGCAGTCCAGCAAGACTTGCTTCAGGCGCACGAGGGTGTCCACGAAGTTCTCGATGGGCGCGTCGGGCTTACCAGGGTAAGGGCCGGAAGCTTTCACCACCGCGTTTTGCGCCAGGTAGAACAAGTGAGCAATGTCGTCGTCGGGGAAGTCTTTCACCTGGGATTCAGAAGCGTGACAACACACCAAAAACAGATCATAGCAAGTATTTCAAAAAGAAAGCCGTCACGATTAGCAAGGAAGCGAAGGCCAGGCCATGGCTGTTAGGCACTTCCAAAAACATAGGCTTAATACATTTGATAAAACGCACCATCTTGTTGTCCCAGTCACCAAAAGCCATTTCATGCGACGAGTCCCACGTCTCAGTGACATCAGCCAGCTCAGGGTGGCGCTTGAGGTAAGCTTTGCCGGTTTCCGAGGCTCGCGACAGGGGTGAAAGCACCACCAAGTCAGGGCTCAAGTTCATTGGGTCCAGCTGAGGAGCAGAACGTTGTTTGATACAGATGTACAATGTCAGAGCATTTTTTCTGAGGTATGGTTCAAGATGCAGAACATGTATTCAACGTCACACTAGGAAGCATCGAATAAGTCCGTAAGTGCTCGATAATGGTTGCTTGCATTCTCATATATTAGAAATAAATCAGATGACATTCAATCAGCGCCATTGCCGCAGTAATTATGTTCGACCGATGTGGAACACAAGCTACAGGAAGCTGCCAATCTTCAGAAAACCCACCTTGTCGGCCGCCTCTTCTGCCTGGCCGAGGCCGATTTCATTGAGCGCGTTGGACGGCTCATCAACGTAGCCTTGAAACACACGTGGCTCAGTATTGCCCGTGGTCTTGCCGTGCCGCACGTACATGAGATCGTAGCAGAGCTTGCCGCCGCCTTTACCACCACCGAAACGGGCCGAGGCTGGGCCGTCCTTGTAGCTAATTTGCCCGCCGGCCACGTCCAGATTCAACCCTAGCTTATTGCAGGCTTTGACTAGAGCCTCAGTGTCAACAGCACCGCTTTTGAGCCACTCAGCGTACTTGGCTTGCTGTTGCGGCTGTGCACTCTTAATAGCCTCATACTTTTCGACAAGCTCTGTTGGAAGCTCGCTTTCACCACCACCGCATAGAGAAATCGTGCGCATAGATCGAGGCGCTAGCTTGGACATGGCAGACGATGCGGGCGACCAGGCTTTGGCGCTATGAGCCATGAGAGCAAAGGCTAGCATGGCAGTTCTTTGCATGGCGGTCGTAGTGAAAACCATTGTTTGAAGGTCACTGATCACTGATCACTGATCACTGATCTCTTTCGATCTTCTTTTTTTTGCTGACGTGACCGGTCCGCAGCCGCCGGTCGGTACTTGATGTCTCACGTGATGACACGACACGTAAGATAAGCACTGAAGGCTCAAGTCAGCATTCGATTGGCATCGTAATAAGAACTGTGGAGTGCCGATGGGGGTTCTGTCCACTCTACTTCAGGCCACAGTAGGCTTAAGCACTGTTAGACACGCTTCAGCATTCGGCTCTTTTTCTGCTTTCGCCGTAGCGAGGTATCAAAGGTTTCCCGAAACAAATTCAGCTGGGCGGTTGATACATTCCCAACGACCCCATGAACTAGTGGTCGGCAACGGCGTGGTCCTGCATGCAGTAACCGATGAGAATGGTGGTGACAATGCCGTGACACTTGAACTTGCCCAGTATCGTGCGTTGGCGGCGGCACACTCTGCCTTGTTGGATACAACTCAGGTTTGTAAAAGACCCCTCTCCTAGAACGGAAGCACAACCTTTGCAAGAATAACCTTTTCATATCCTCTTCACTACCCTACAGGAGCTGGCCAGCGAAAATGCGCAGCTTAAGGCTAAAGTAGCGGCGCTTGAGTCGCGCCTCGCGGAGAGTGGCTTAGCGAGCGTCCGACTCTTTGAGCTCTGCCACATGGACGACGATGGTAACATCATCGAATGCGAGTTCATTGACGCTGAGCAGCTGCCGACTGCGGTGGGCACGAGCGTGGCTAGAGACCTTCTGACGGACCCGGACCATGGCCTGATTTTTGGCCTGCCCAGCTCTGAGACCTACGAAGCTTTAGTTAAGGTATGCACTTTGCCTTTCCTTGAGCTGTCAGCCGAATTCTGATTTTCTTCTCAGGTGCACTATCCACATCTCACCCTATTTAAATGAACAATAAAACGCTTGTATTCGTTTATTCTCGAGCAGAACGGCGTGGGCCGCATGAAGGCTCCCGAAGAAGAGGCCAAGTTCAACGAAGTCATTTTCACGGTCGCTGATTGGCAGGGCTGCCTGGACGACGACCAGTGCGCGGTGCCGGACGACGTAGTTTTACGCGTGTTTGGCCCGGACGTGCGGGCGAAGCTAGCGGCCACGCCTGCGCCCACCGCGACGGGCGCGAAGCAAACCGCGGATGCTGTGGCTGAATTGAGCCGGTTCATGGCGGCAAACCCGGAGATCGAGGCAGAGGTAACCTATCACAGAGGTTTAACATAGGAACGCAGAGGTTTCGTGAGGAGACAGGGTCCAAAGCTCCAGTTTTGTGTATTCAGGCGTTGTTGATGTCGACAGAACATACTACACCCAGCGGTGTTTAAAATTTGATCAATGGCTGTCTTTACAATCACGCAGATCTTACTTTTACCGTGCCTAACATTCTGGTTTTGCCGCTTTCCAAAATAAACGCGCCACTCCTACCCATTGTCCGCAGGACGTGGAAGGGCTGCACATGCGCGACTTCCAAGTGGACAAGGCCCGGTTCCACGTGCACTTCGGGGCGGGGCGCTTGGGGATGGGCCTGGTGGTGCCCGCGGTGGCCGCGAGCGGGATGCCCTTCGCCGTGGTGCAGCGCCCCAAGCAACGGTGGCAAGAAGTGTTCGACTCGTCGAAGCGCGGCGACGGCCGCATCGACTTCAAGGTTGACCTTGCGACTTTCCCTTGAATGGTTGAACTTAGTGACTTGGTTTCCATGGTCTCCAACGGCGACGTCTCCTTCTTTTCTTTACTCGTTCTGTGTGTCTGGAATCCGCATCTGCTGCAACAGGTGGATGGCAACGTGGTCTGCAAGGACGTGGCCCTCATCAACCCCGCCGTAGACGGGACGCCCAAAGTGATGCCTCCGCACAGCATGGTGTTTGGGAACGGGCCCAACGACTTGGGCGACATTCTGGACCGGGCCACGTCCTTCAGCTGCTCCCTGGGCGCCGCCATGGAGCGGGTCATGGTGCCGATGCTCGAAGGACGGCCGGTGATGGAGGACCCCGCCAAGCAACCCTTGCTCTTCTGCTGCGAGAACGACCACGACACGGTGGCCAAAATCAAGAAGCAGCTCGAGGGCAAGGTGAGATGAGTTCGTTAGTTTGCCATTTGTCGAGGTAGAAAATGTCAGAAAAAAAAGCTGTAATAACACCCTCAGGATGTGGAAAAGTGGCAGGAATCAAATTGTTGTTTCCGTTGATGGGCTCGTTGCGGCTAACCACCCCTGCCTCCACGCTCTGACCACACGTGCTCTCTCTGCGCTTTAGGTGCGGGTGGTCGACTGCATGGTGGACCGGGTCTGCATGGGCCGCACCATCAAGCCGGACTCGGTGGACATTGAAGCCGAGCCGTGGCGCGGGTCCATTGTAGCCTTAGACGCGGCCTTGTCCGAAGACGAGCGGGTCCCGTTCTCCAAGCAAGTGGCCACGCTGCCGCGGTCCAGCCGGGAGGCCGAGTACCTGAGCTTGCGCAAGTTTTCCCTGGTGAACGGGATGCACACGGTGGTGGCGTTCATGACTTTGGCGGCCGAGTACGACGCTACCCTGGACCGGGAATACGTGCTGAAGAAATACACCCGCGTGAGCCGCGAAGACCAGCAAATGGTAAGCGTGCATGGTTGAGCATGTGTGCGCGTGACAAGGAAGTGTGCGCGACTCCAGAGGAGGCACTTACTGAGCACCGTCCAACTCTTTGTTCGTTTTCTGTCTTAACTTACATCTTTTACTTGCTAATATTTACGCTTAATGGAAGTACTTCAATTGACATGGCTGGTTTCCCCTATTTCGTGATGCTATCTTAGGTGGAAGCGTGGCGCGCGGCGCGCATTGCCGAGCTCCTGGGGAAGTTCGAGCTGAGCGAGCTGATGAGCTGGCACGACCTCAACTCGGAAGCTGAAGTGTGGGACATGCTTTTGGACTTCAGCGACGAAGTGCTCATTGACCGCTTCAGCATGGTGAGCAATCATAGGGCATGAAATCGCACAAGGACACGAAACAAAAAAACATACCTATAAACAAGGATAATTTTATCTCGTTTCTCGAATCAGCCTCTCCTCGTCGTCTCTTATGCTCAACTCGGTTCATGAATAAAACTTAGCCACCCTCGCCCTCGTGTATGCTTCGTTTTTCCCTAACCACCAGGTGGATGACTTGGTCTCGCGCGTGCTCGGCGGTGGGGTCGCCAACCGGTGGCTCACTCGCCTCAAGCCCACGGAGCAGTGGCTGTCGCAGCGCTTGGAGAAACGGGAAGCCAGAGACCAGAAAGTGCGGGTGCTCGGGCCCGACAGCGTCACCAACCAAGAGGCCAAAGAAGCGCGCACCGACGAGCTGTACGAGCGCTTCTTTGCGTACGCGCAGCAGCGCGGGTCGGCCGCGTGCGCCACCAGAGCGGCGGCCTCGGTGCCACGAAGAGTCACCCCCGAAGCGGCGGCGGCCACCGCAGCGCGCGTGGCGGCGGCGAAAACGGCGGCCGATGCGGAAGCTGCGGTCAAAGAGCTGGCGGCGTCTGGTGCCGAACTGGAACCTGCCGCGACGGCCACGGCAACGCAGGAGCGGCCTAGCAGCAGCAGCAGCAGCAGTAGCAATGGTGGTGATGAGAAGAGCGACAGTTCAGCGATTGAGCAAGTGTACGAAAAGCTGCGCGCGCTCACGGCCACGACTCGCAAGTTCTGCACGAGGGACTTGGACAAGACCCACGTGGCGCTCATGAAGGAGCAGCGGTCCAGCGGAGGGAAGAAATTTTCGCCTAACGTGAAGAAGGCTCTGCAAGAAGAGCTGGACAAAACCAAAAAAGAGCTCACCGAAGCTCTCGATGCAAGCAAATAATTGTATTTTGGCCTGCGAATTATATCAGCAATCCCATCCATTTCTCTTTCTCTTTTTTCTTTAAAAAGCCCGAAATGCGAATCGCTATATCTGCGTATCACTAGTGAATGGCAATACCAATACCATATTAAAAGTTCAAAGGGATTCACTTTGAAACGGCCATGGGCCTTAAACTTCAACTACCAACTGGGTTAGGACTTACGCGTAAATCACGCTTGAATCGCGCGGAAATTAAATTTTCGACGATAAAGAAGTGATCCACGTCCGCACTTAATAGGGCACTAGAAGCAAATTTGGAGCGTGGGTCACGCGCAAATTACGCTTAAATCACGTCACGCGGAAAGGAAATTTAAAGCTTCCACGCGTGATACGTGAATAGCAACCTTGACTACCAACTGACCAACTGCCACGTAGTTGCACTCAAAAGAAAAGATTTTCGATAATCCGAATAGAAATCGGAATCTTACATATAAGGCATAATATTAATACAGTAAATGTAAATGGTATATGGCATTTGATAATATTAATAATTGATACAATATACGATAAGGGGCTTTTGATGTTTAGCGAAATAGCAGAGGCCAAGGCCAGGCAGTTCCAATTCCAGCCCTCTCAAAATATCTCAGTAGGATATTGACTTGTTGCTCGTGGCGCGCATCAGCTGCATGTAAAGAGCTAACTGCAGCGCTGTCTTCTGATCCATTTCGCCTTATGTTTTTGCCTACTAGCTTTGCGTATGAAATGATATATGGCACGTGGCTAAGTAGCTAATAATTTTCCGGCTTGACGTATCTGACTTGAATGCGTGCTTTGGTCCTGTGTTGCGAATAAGGGCAACTTTTACGGTGACCTCTTCCACTGATCGCTGGCATTTCATACTAATTTTACAGGGAAGAAGCGTAGGTGGAGTGCTGGAGTGTTGGAGTGCTGGAGTGAAAAGTGTTTCCCTCTACTGTACAGTGGAGATTATTATTAGTGGGGTGGGGTCGGGTGCGGTGGGTGCTTGCTGAGTTAATTTAAGTAATAGAAGGCAGTGTGAAGCGAGTCAGTGTGCTTAGGCCAGCGCGAAAAATAGAAAGACTCAACGATGATGTAAGTTGCACCATTAGTGCGCTCAAAGATTCAATCTCTACCCAATGTTACGAATCCGAGCCTTAGCCGAGTCGAGCTTCTCGGATGGCTCAAATGTCGATCTTGTTCCTGATCAAGTAAGCCTACGGGAAGCTCGGTCACGTGGGATAACCTTAGCGAATATCTCAGTTGTGCTAGCACTTTTCAGATAAAGGTGCTAGAGAATCGCAGCATTGCGCTCAGCAGGCTCACTGTTTCAGCTTTTTGCTCTCTGATTCCTCAATTTTGTAGGTCCCTGCGTACAACAACTTGCGGCAGCGTAAGTGGATTTGGAATAGATAGAAGATTGGATACCTGCGAGAGATCGTCTCCAGTGAAACCCACTGATTTATCATATCTACTGAGCGAAGAGGATCAAGACCTAAGTCAAATTGAAGAGCTTGAGAGCTTGAAGATGTACCTCAACAATTTGGGTTACGAAGCAGGAAGTTCGGTCGTACATGCAGTCATTGATATCCTGGGCTGCACTACTACTGAGCAATTAGAGGCTCTTGAAGACAAGGACTTCGCGACATGCGAGCTTACTGTACTAGAGTATCGCTTATTTGTGAATAATCTTCGGGGGTCTCGCCGATCGGCACAAAGCGGAGGCTTGGATTTGAACGAAGACTCATCACCGGCGAAATCCCCTGATTCTTCGTATCTACTGAGCGAAGAGGACCAAAACCTAAGTCAAATTGAAGAGCTTGAGAGCTTGAAGATGTACCTCAACAATTTGGGTTACGAAGCAGGAAGTTCGGTCGTACATGCTGTCCTTGATACCTTGGGCTGCACTACTACTGAGGAACTAGAGACCCTTGAAGACAAGGACTTCGCGACATGTGAGCTCACCTTTACAGATTATGTCCAATTTGTGAAGAAACTTCTGGGATCTCGCCAGTTGATGAACGGGAGTGAAAATAGAAATATGGAAGCCTATAAAAGCAATTCGCCGGTAGAGCGTGTGAACTCTGTAGATCTTTCGAATCTACTGAGCGAGGAGGATCTAAACCTAAGTCAAATTGAAGAGCTTGAGAGTTTGAAGATGTTTCTCAAGGACCTGGGCTTCGGAGGTGGAAGCTCAATCGGACATGTAGTTATTGACATCCTGGGTTGTGCCAGTATTAAGCAACTAGATGAAGCGCTTGAAGACGAGGACTTCGCGATGAGCGGGCTCACCGTTCATGAGTATCGCTTATTAGCGAAGAAAGTTCGGGGAACTCGTCCTGGTGGGCAAAGTAGTAGATGTAACGACAATTGCAAAAATTTCGGAGAAAAGCGGCAAAAGGGCGTCAAGCGTAAAAGATCTGCCATCAGTGACACCGAAGATCAGGAGGAGGGGTTAAAGCGCCGAAGGCTTGCTCCTTCTGAGGAACGCATCGGTCACGATTATCAAGCTGATTTTTCTGAAGCTCTGACTACTTCCGGACAAGAATGGATTTATGTCATCGAATGTGAACATGACTGCGTTTATGTAGGTCGCACGCACAAGAATCCTCAGGAGCGCTTCGAAGAACACCGTAACGGGCAGGGCGCTCTGTGGACGCGATTGCATAAGCCTCTTAAATTCCTTGTAGATCCTCGCCCTGCACGCGCAAAAAAACATGTTGGCTTAGAGGAAGACTTTGAGACGAAGATTTGGATGAAACACAAGGGCGTTCGGTATGTACGAGGAGGGTCTTACGTGCAGGCTCAACTGTCAGAGGAACAGAATCGCTCGCTTGAACGAGAACTTTTTCACAATGCTGAGGCATGCTTGAGATGTGGTCACATGGGCCATTACTCATCAGCGTGCTCTGCCGCTAGACATATCAATGGATACCCCCTTTCTCCACGGCGCAGAAAATCCGCTGGTCTCACGGCTGTCGAAATTGATGGTGCCACTTCTCCTCGAGGAGTTGAAAGCGAGACTAATGAGGAGAAGAGGAGACTCGGGAGTGCAAGTAAAAGCCACAGCCCTGGTAACAGCAATTCATGTGTGGATTGTGGCATCGATATTTCAAAGCAAAATCGTGCCCACAGATTTTGCCTCTCGTGCTACAGAGGCCGTGCCAATAGCGCAGTGCAAGTTAACTTGAGTAAGAGCGGAGTGCTGGATCAAAGAAGAACAGTCCCTTGAGCACTCGAAGACAATTCTTTTTCTTATTCTGAATGGAAGCCGGATGGTTTAATTTCGACGAGCCACTATTAATCTCAAACTTATTAATCGAACCGGCAGTCCTATAAATGTATTAGCAAGAAGCAGCGCGATGAGCGATGAGCGAGACTAAGACAGACCGGACTAGTCGAGAGAATAATTTCATCTGCGAAGTATCAACCCAGCTTAATTTTTGTTTCTACTTTATACTGCTTTATGTGGAGCCATAGCTACAAATATGGCACATTGCTCTACCCTTTTGGCTTAGTGCTTCTAGCTTCTAGTGCCCGCCAGAAATCAGAAATATACACGAGAACACGAGTGCGAGTGCCTTCTCTTTCTCTTTAAACTTTAAACTTTAAATCGAAATAACGAACTGGCCCACTACCGCCGCCTAGAAGTACGATAACCAAGAATTAGGCAGGTGTTAAGTGAATGAGCAACTTCCGGGTCAAGTTGACAAAACTTTGTAACATGTATCTACTGTATCACAGATGGCTAGGGCCCGCCCTCTTTATCCTCAAAGTACTTCAACGTGTCCCGAACTTCAGCCATGAATTGCAAGTCACCAGCAGCCCCGTCTTCAAATTCACCTCGCGCCACTGCCTCCTTGACCTATTGAGCAAAAAGCGAAGGCGAATGCCCGGTGCGTATCACTAAAAATACGTGCTAGTCACTACCCAATTCGTGCTCAAGTTCTCCTCTGTTGTTTTCCCTTCTAGGGAGAAGGAAAAGAAACGGAGTTGAAACGAAGCCAATTAAACTAAAAGCAACGCGCATATTTCTCCTAGGCACCCACTCGCATAAGAGCAATTGAGGAAATACATAGTAAGAGACAGAAGACAAAATTTTGCATACCTTGTTACGGTGCCTCACAGCCTCTTCCACCGCCTGCTCAAACACCTTGACAACGTTGGTGCCGTCCGCAGCGGACACGAAGAAAAAAGGTAACTTATGCTGCTCTGGAAATTTGAATGATTTCGAAGTCACCTGGTAAGCACGAAAATTCACATTGATGTGTGAGTATGATCCCATGACAAACCATCGCATGGATAAAATTGAGGACGTGAACCCTCGCAAGCTACAGATGAGACCATGAGCAGCTTGCGGTTGAATCCTAACCCAATCGATAACTACACAAGCTGCGTCGACAGACAAAAAGCAATTCTAGTATGACCTTGTAGTTCATGTCGATTTTGTTTGCTACGCAAATGCAAGGAATTTTGCCGGCAGCCTCTCGCATTTCGCTGAACCACGTGTCCAAGTGCTGGTAGGTGGCCTTGCGTGTCACGTCGAAGACGAGGATGCAAGCCGACGCCCCGTCGTAGTAAGCTGGGTGCACTTTTTGAAAACGCTCCTGGCCCGCAGTGTCCCAAAACTCAACGTCGCACGGCTTTCCGTCGACTGTCGTGCGCTTCCGAAATGTATTGAGCGCGTAGGTTGACAGCTGGGTGGGGTTGTAGTCGTCCATCAAATACCGCTCTACGAGCTTAGACTTGCCTACAGCCGAATCCCCGAGCAAAATAATTTTCACGTCGTAGTCGCCATTCGACTGGTAGTCTGATGCCGTAGTATCGCGATCACCGCCATAATTTGAGGAGTCTTTCGCCTCGGCGCCGCCGCCTGCCGGCCCACTGCCCAGGCTGCTCGCAATCGATTCAGCTCCGCCGCCTTTAGAGGCGCCACCCTCGTCTTTCGAAAGTTCACGTGAAGAACCAGCGTCCTTGGCCTCCATCCTTCACCAAGGTCAAACGATTTCCGCTTCCTGTAGTGTAGGAGTGACTCCAGAAGCCAGACACTGGAAGTAGTGATGTAGTGATGATAATAATAACCGCTCGACTGCTCGACTGTCCATCTTTCTTTTGTCCCTTTTTTTAACCACACTTTCTATTCTATGCTCGTACGGAACCGTTATTTCGTTATTTCCGCATCCTCCATCACGACAGACCCTCTAGCTACCAAGCTATATTATAGATACTATCTCTTATTGTTAGCTAGCCACAGGATTAAGGCGTTGTAATCGTAGATGTTATTGCGTTCATCGAGACGCCTAAGAACATTATAGCGTTGCCCCCAGACCAATCATGCCTAGTAGGCGTAGTCGAAAAGTGGCAGCTGCAAACAATTCTTCCTTGCCTCGAGTAATTGGCGTGTGTGCATGTCTACTCCTAACGGGAATTTTGTTCGGTAGCCACGCGCTTTTGCCAAGCAGCGGTGGCATTGACGATGATGGTGGGCCAGAGTCAAGCCATTTGCTGCGTGTCTCAGGGCATACAGCTGGGAAGTTCAGTGAAAGCTACGCAGCTTCGTTAGCTCTCCAGCTTGACGCTAAGGGCGTGCACACCAAGCGCTTAGGTATTGGAGAAGAGCACCATTCGCCACCTAGGCACCTTACACACGAAATACCAGGAGTTGTTGCTAGAGCTAGAGCCGAGCTCAGTACGTTTCGTAATATCGTAGAGGAAAAATTTGATCATCTCCATGAGCACGCTTCAGCGCCAACGAAATCTGGAGCAGCCCCGCACGACCTCGCTGCCGCGACCACCGCTGAGTCGACTGGCCCAGCAGCGCTAAATTTCGGCAAGAAAGGAGCACCACCAAGTCATACTATCAGTAGCGGTGCCTCGGCAGCTGGAGTTGGTGCCCCGACAGGTGCTTCAGCTGACCTGCTCGCAGCAGCCACCGATAGCCGGACCAATCAAGCTCTCATGGCTGAACTGTTGCGCTCAGCTACTTCTGATGTAAGCAAGGTCAACGGAGCTGAGTCTAGAGCCGTGGTGGCAGGATCTGCTGGTAGCAATTCGAACGGCAGGTCTCAAGCTTTGGGTTCAACAACTGCCGCTGTCGCTTCTTCAAATTTACTCGAAACCCACCGTCCACCACCGCGACCGTTACCCCCTCCACCACCGCCACCTCCGCCACCGCCACAGCAGCAGCTAGGGATGGCGCCGCCTGCTTTTGATAATATAGTTGGGTTGCAGCCACCGTTATCGCCGCAGCCGCCTCAGCAACAAGCACTGCCAGCCATAGACGATCTGTACTATGCTTCGGAAGCGGCAGCTGAGGCTGCCGACACTGCCGCTGCTGCAACTGCTTTACAAGTCGCTGTTGATGCCTTAGGCGCGCCCGTAGTGCACTCGGCGCCCCCAACCTGGCGGCGTAGCTTGGGCGAGGATCCTTCGTTTGCAGCGGCGGTGAAAAGTGCTCTCACGGCGTGGCAGCAAGCAGACGCTTCTCCTCAAGGTCCCATTGAGAGGTACTTGGCTAACGGAGGGCGGTTGCCAGTAGCAGTGTTAGCAGCTAATCGGGCTGACATGCTCGAGCAAGCGCTGACCAGTTTAGTGGGCGCTGCTCAAGCACCGTTTAGAAGTGGTGGAGGCCGCGCCCCCGCAGCTGCTGCTGCTGCTGCAGGTGCAAAGGATGGATCGACAGCAATGGGTGGGGTTCGGAAGCTAGGTTTAGTAGTGGTGCTGCAGGATGGCTCCGATGCCAGCGTGGCCGCGGTAGCTCGTGCTTTTGAAAACCGCCGTAGCAGTAGCAGCAGCAGTGGGAGCGGGCAAGTGATGCTCCGGCAGCACTTGAGGCAACAGCCACTGTTGCGCGGTGCCCATAGCGGCGAAGTGGACTGGAAGAGCAACGGCGCTAAGCGAATCGCCGAGCAGTACAAATGGGCGCTCACCGAAGCGTTTCGGGCTGCCCCAGACGCACCTGCCATTGTGGTGGCCGAAGACGACTTCCTGTTTTCGCCCGACTTTTTGGAGTACTTTGAAGCGACGGCGCCGCTGCTCGAGCGGGACAAGTCGACGTTCGTCGTCTCGGCCTGGAACGACAATGGTCTTCGTGGCAAGGTCAAATATGGGGGGCTATGTTCGGTGGGGGGGGGGGTATGAAAGAGAGAATCGAAGAGGAGGAGGGAAGGGTCTGAATAGGTTAGACCGTACTGTGCTCTCAAGGGATGTAGCACAACCTGAACATCTGTTCGTTAGAATTTATTGTGCTCCTCGCCCCCCTGATCTTCTTGCCTACTCTGCTATTCATGCGCACACAAAACTGATTTCATAGTACTGAGCTGGGATTTCCTTTTGTGACCGCCACTACCATCATCATCATCATCATCATCATCATCGCTTCCTTCTCATTCTCTTTGGCAGGTCTATGACAAGCGCGCTTTGTGCCGCACGGGGTTCTTTCCGGGCTTAGGCTGGCTATTGCCGCGGGCCCTCTTTGAGACCGAGCTCGCTCCTCATTGGCCGAAGGAGCACTGGGACCATTGGATGCGCGATGCCAAGCAGCATAAAGGCCGCGAAGCGGTGTATCCTGAGGTGAGTCTTTAAAGAATACACAGTAGGAGGTGAGTTTTTGAGAGAAAGGGTTAAAGGATTGTTTGAGGACGACTTGAAAGTCATTTTTAAGCTGTAGGAAACACTAATCCATATGACAGAGAATAATCAAAATACAAGGGCAAAGAGACCAACTATTGATTTGTCAGTTCTAGGACTAAGATGTATTTGTCTGGTGTTTGCCGATTTCTTCAATCATTCCCAAATTTTTGAAAAACAAAAAGGTGAATCGGGCCTACCACGCGGGCAAAAAGGGCACTTTTATGGACGATTTCCACCACAACCGTTACTTCAAGGACATCGACTACAACGTGGACCGTTCGTTTTCATGGACCAGCGGCGTGAACCATAGCAGCAGCTCAAGTAGTTACGGAGGAAGCGGTGGGGCTGGGGCTAATAGTATGAGCAGTTTTGGAGCCTTTTTGAGGACGCAAAGTGGCATGGCTGTTGAACCGTGGGCTCCTTCGGCAGGTTTTTGGGCTTCCTCACCGGTGTACGAAGCGAGGATCGAAGCGGTGCTCCGCAACGCGCGCACGAAGCACTTGAGTGAGCTGGCCGACTTGTCGTTGGTGGAGGCAGAGCGGTGGGAGTCGGTGGTGCTGTGGCACGACACGGACTTTTCGAAGCTCTTTGACCCAAAACCAGCTTTCAAAGTGCGTGGACATTCTTTTCTTTTGTTCCTTCCTTTGTCGCTGTTGCTCATTCATGATTTGGTTTAGCAGCGTCGACTTACGTGTCGACAAAGTTGCTGGAAAAAAAAGCACTTGGACATCTCAGAGAGCGTCAGTCAATTGCGTTTCTTTTAAGCAGTC
>Ga0307979_1001680_pt1 | contig 15711 bp, 13 predicted proteins | sample OrgLakmetage1058_FD_201833 | JGI IMG/M metagenome (GOLD analysis project Ga0307979, IMG submission 201833) | Saline water microbial communities from Organic Lake, Antarctica - #1058 | ecosystem: Environmental > Aquatic > Non-marine Saline and Alkaline > Saline | place: Antarctica: Organic Lake...
GAGAGTCCCACGGATAATTCAAGTACCAAGCGGTGCTGCAAATTCATAACGGAAGGGTTCATCATCTGTCGGTGGCCCGAAGTTCCTAGGAATCCGTTCCCTCCCCTGATGCCCACCGTGCATGACATTCGCCATAATTGGATGTCCATCTCTTGCTCCTAACTCCCATGGACCCTTTTCCTTAGAAGTGAGAAGCAATTCCCAGAGGAGGAGGCGTAGGCGTAGGCTGCGAGTGCGCCTGCTTCCGCGATTTTCGATTTCCATTCCGACATTCCGGCCTGTCCTCTGCAACACATGGCACGCCATTCCTCATTCCTGGGAGTTCGCTGGAAACCGGAAGAATAGAACAGCCAAATGGAATTCTGTTCTACCTGCAATTGCTGGAAATCCCCAACGATTTGACGTAAAATTACGGGTTATTCAAATAGACTTTTTTCGCAACACTGATAACGTCAAGAGTGGGAGTAGCGCACGAATATCGGCATTTGGTATTCTTTGTTTTCTTGGGGCTAGGGCCAAACCGTAACAGCTCGGCGATATCCGAGGTACTACTTCTAGTTCCATTCCAGTATGAGTGTCTCCTACTACAGTTCCCACCGGAAGAGGGGTTTCTGAACCAGCAGAGCGGACCAGGTTGGAGATAGAGTTAAGGAGAGTCTGCATTGGCGTTGGGCAAGAGCACCAAGGGTAAGAGATTGGGGATCGGAATTTGGAGTTTAGGTTGATTTTCCCAGGTGTAACGCAACCTTCACTGAGCCTTTTTTTTTTTTTCGAAAAGAGTCGAGAGAAAAAGAGGCGAGAGCTAAGTGCTAGGAGCATGCCATAGAGCATGCTCTACTTCTGTTTTACCTGGAATTGCTGCTGCCTGCTGCCTGCTATCTGCTAAGCAGGGGACACCATCTCACCTAGCTATAGTAGAGCGAACAGCGCACTGTACACTGTGCTGTTCATATCAGTATCGTAAGAGCAGGTACGTGAATTAACGAATTCGGCTCTGTGAGTCCTCATCAAAGCGCCTCGGCATGGGCATCAACTACGCAGTGCGCAGTGCAAGCATACCAAGAACCACGAGCCAAAATCTACATTTCACACAAATCCAGTTTCTTTAGGTGGGTGAGATAAAAGTATCTTCTCATCATGAGATATCATGAGCTACTACAGAGCTAGCTAGACTAATAGCTAAACGTACACTAGCTAGCCTGTAGCTACTTAAGACTAGCAGCTAAAGTCAGATTACCAAGAGTACTGCAAGAGAACTTGGTCTTCATTTCAGATTGAGGCAGGCTATTGATTGCTCAAATCGGAACTATCGAAAGATTGCTTACAGATGTCCAGCTCGTTATGGCCAGTTGCACCCCTATCTGTGAAGCAAGTAGAAGGCTTTGCGGCTGCAAAAGTTGAATCCATAGCCCTCGCAGCCAAAGGCACACGCCTCTTTGTGGGCACAAGCGATGGCGTCTTGTTTATGTATGAGTGCCGCAACGATACGCCTGCTGCGATCCGAAGTGGGAGTGTCGAGCTTGTCCAAATATCGCAGCTGCTCGGTGCCCGTGGTGCCAACCGTGACAAGTCTCGCGTGAGCAGCTTGGTGGTGGTTGACGAATGGCGCGCGCTACTCGGTGTCATGGACACTTGCCTGACTATTTACGACACCACCACTTGCCGGCAACTGGCACAAGAAGCCGAGACGAAGGGAGTGGCAGTGTTCGCGGTTCACGAGCCCTCGAGACGTGTGATTGTAGCGACTAAGAAAAAGGTGCTCCTGCAGTACGGTTGGGCGGGCAGCTTGTCAGCCTCTGGCCCTCTCGTGGCGAAGGGGTCGCAAGTAGCTTTAAGCGAGGTTCCGCTCGCCATGTGCTGTACTGCAGATGTCGCTGTAGTAGGCTTCAAAAAAGGCTACGCGCTCATCGATCTAGCCTCGGGCAATACCACGAAGCTGATGGACACCGATCGACCGGGCATCTGCTTGGAACTTCCCGCCACGCCGCTCGCACCAGCTCGTGTCTTACTATCATCAGGATCCCGTGGTGTCTTTGTGAATCTAGCTACTCGTACCTTGGGTGACGAGCGGATCTCATGGTCAGCGCCGCCACTGCAAGCGTGCATCGCCACACCGTTCCTTCTCGCCGCCACGGAGCGCACTCTCGAGGTGCACGACCTCGGGCTCTTGCGCAACGTTCAAACAGCTGGCCTCGGTTCGGCCGATCTTGGCCGTTGCTTGTGCGCAGCGTCGTCAGCGCAAGGGCCGCATGCCCTCAAGGACCTCGTGTATTTGTGCGGCAAGGAAGGCATGGCGCTGCTGCGAGTTTCCCCCCTTGAAGCCCAGGTGGAAAGCCTGGTGAAAGCCAACAAATACGAGGAAGCGCTCAGCCTGTGCGACCTCTGCCCTAATGCGGTGCGCCGACTTTTTGACAATGGAACCACGCACTCATACGCAATCCATGAAATTTCACGTTGTCTTTTCTTTCTTTGTCACTTTTCCCCCTCCCCATCCCTTTTTTTTGTTTCGAATTATTCCTTACATACACCTTAACATTAAAACTCCCTCCCCATTTTTTTTCAAGGCGGCTGCCGGTGGCATCACCTCTAAGAGTATCCACGAGCGTTACGCGATTTCACTGCTGGGTATGGGTGACTATGAAGCCGCTGTTGGGCACTTCATTCAGGCAGCCTCCGCCCCCTGTCAGGTGGTCGCCTTCTTCCCCACTTATGTCCCCACCAACCTTCCCAGGCCAGGGGCGGCCCAGAGCAAGCCTCTCAGCAGCGCTGGCTTCTCGTCTCCGGCTGCTTCCTCTCGCGCTGCTGCTGCCGTGGTGCGGTATTTAGAAAACGTGCGGCCGAGCACGCATGCGGCAGCCGATGAGGTGGAGCGCCGCCGCAAAGACAAAGTAAACGCCAGCAACTCTGGGCAAGACGACGAGGACGTCATGTGGAGACAATCTCAAAGCCGGGGAAAAGGCGAGGACACACGCCACTCGCTGCGTGGGGTAACGGCCGAAGAGGAGGACGCCAATATTTTGGTGGGTGCATCGATGGTGGACACAGTCTTGCTGGTCGCGCGGCTGCACTGTGTTCCGCCCCGCAAGTGGGACATCGTCGACCTTCTCTCGAGGCCGAACCGAGTGCACGAAGCGTCTTGTTTGCCTTTGCTCGCCGAGCGAGGCGTAGCCTATGCGGAAGCTCTGCTTTGGCTCTATCGGTCGGTAGGGGCCCACGAACGCGTTCTGCAGAACTTGACCGAAGCCAAGTGCGTGTCCCCGAGCGACCCCGAGGCCATGACTGTACCGCAGTTTTACGCGTGGTCTTCGGACTATTTGCGGAGCTTATGGCGCTCCAGCCATGCTTCCGAAGTGCGCCTGGTGGTCACCCCCATCGCGGGCGCACACGAACCCCCCGTCGTAGCGCTCCTGCGGGCCAACCCCCTCCTCGGCCTTCGCGTCTTTTTACCCGACTCTGCCGACAAGGCCGAGGCGACATCCCCCACTTCCTTTGCCGCCAGTCCTCGAGCCCGGCGGGGCCGACTTCCCTCAGTGGGCCAATCAGGGAGCTCTGATCCTTCTTCGAGCACGGTGCTCGGCGGCTTGGGGATGAACGTGAAACAGGTGACGGACATTCTGCGGCGCGTGACGCCTGACGCCTCTCGGCCCGAGCCTGCAGACTCAAGTGGCGGTGGCGAAGATACGGTGCCACTCGAGGCCAAACTAGGCTTAGCAGTGGCCTATTTGGAGGCCCTTATCGCGGCATCAGGCGGCGCATCGTCTGAGGGCCACGATGAGCTTGGCTTGCTGCTCGTTGAAGGAGCTTACGACAACGATCAGCCGAAATCCCTTCGCAACGCTTTTGCCAACAAGCTGCGTGCCTTTTTGCTGGAATCCACGCAGTACGACCCAACCAAGCTGCTCGCAGCCCTGCCTCCCGATGCTCAGCTGGAAAAAGCGCTCGTGTTGTCGCGGCTCGGCCAGCATGAGGCAGTGTTGCGCATTTACGTGCACGAACTCTTTGATCCTGTACTTGCCGAGCAGTACTGCGACCGCATTTACCGCGCCGCTGCTGCACAAGCGGCGAAGGTCAACGATGACAGTATAGCCGATGGTGCAGGCCAAGGCTCGATGCGGGACCAAGCAACGGCTGCGCAGGACGTTTACCTGGATCTCATGAAAGTGTTTTTAACCGATGATCCGAACAGTGCGACGCGCGAGTCGACAGTCGACGTGGAGGCCGCTGTCGCGCTTCTCAGCCGCCACTTCACCCGCATCAACCCCGTTAAAGTGCTCACTTCCTTCCCACCCTCGACACCGCTCGCGCGCTTGGCCCCTTTTTTGGGCAAGGCCATGCGCCATCTCGAAAGCGAGAAACGGTCACTGTCGGTCAAGCACGGCCTTCTCAAGGTGCACTTCATGAACCTTTCCCACGAAGTCACTCAGCGCCGCATCGAGCAGCTAAGCAACATGACGAGGGTGCCTGCTCTGGCCAAATTAGGCACGCCAAAACAGTCACTGCCCGCACAAGTGCTGTCCGAAAGTGAAGAGGTGACCGGTGTGGCCGACCACGAGGTGACGTGCGTGCAGCATTTCTACGAGTCGGGCCACGTTGTGCTTCAATTCGAAGTGCGCAACTGTGCGGTGAAAGGTGTGAGCATGAAGGGCGTGAAAGTGCGAGCTGTGGCCGCTGATGACGATCTTTTCAGTGTCGAGGCAGAGATGGAGCTGCCCTATTTGCCGTTTGGCTCCGCCGGCAGCTGCTATGTGGTTCTGCGCGAAATGAAACAGACCATGGGTGCGGTGAACACATCCTTTTCCTGCGATTTATTCTACAATGACATCGTGACGCCACTTCTGAACCTGGACATCTCCACATAAGGCAGCCATGTTAGCGCGGATATCCTCAACGTGCTGTGAACGTGTTGTACCTGGTTAATTCTGGTGAAACGGTTAATCGCTCGTCTCCGGGCTCTACTGCTCTACCTCGAAAGCCAATAGAAATCAAATAGATTTTGCTGCTGTGTGCTTGCAGTGAGCTTGGGTACAAAAATTTGTTACAGACGAGCAACGGGCAATTGTCGTAACAAGTATTACCTGGCTGGATGCATGTGCATTTACGCATATACCATATACATATACCTATCAGCCAAGGGTGCGATTCACGTACCCGCGGAATTCACGTGCTGGGGTTCAAATTTTCACTTCACGCGGCATTTATATTTGCGCGTATTTCCGCGGAATTCACGTGCGGTGTATATACGGCAGGTTCCTTGAATATACGGGAAGTACAGGAAATATATTTTTTGGTATTTTGGTCGTTGTGCGTAGTGCTGTCCCTCACGTCCACATGGAAATGGAAAATTTCTACTTTAGATTCAGATTCACGAAGCTGAACCCTAAAAAACTATGTGGGCGATTTGCCTCTACTTAGCCATAGAAGAGGCAATATTGGTGATAGCCGTGGTGCACGGCCTACAGCTGCAGCTGATAAATCTGAACTGAGGACTTCGAGTAGGTTCTAATGATCTCTGCAGTGACGTCACTCCATTCTAAGCGGATTTCCACGACGGAAATCGCGTCTAATTGGTTCAAAATTCACTTTCCGCGTGATCTCCGCGGAATCACACGCGTGAATCTTAACCTAGCTATCAGCTGGCCTGCTGGCGTGGCGTGGCATGGAAGCTCGCACGTGGCAAGTGCAAGTTGGAACTACAAACCACTGAACTACTTACGAATTACGCACGGCAGGCGGGTATGCAGGGTTCGCTGGGTACGAGTTTTGCTAAGTAGGTATATCCAGTATTCCTGTTATGCAGTGACTTCATATCCCCTTTATTTCATCATGCTATATTCTTAATGCGAACTTTTGATTATACTTTTTTTGGGGGGCTGTAAGCTCATAATGCCAATGCCCCTAAGTACTAAGTAGGGGCACATAGGCAGAAATCGGCTTTCGTAGTGACTTTAATGTACAAATCGGTCCATCGCCCTTCTAGATATGCGAGCTGGCCTAATCCTGAATGTTGACCCTAGATCGCAGACATCGCCATTTGCCACATCGGCCAAATATCATGTCGCGAGGCGCATGCTTGCTGGTCTCGCACAGTAGATCCTAATTAACGCTATCAAGCGTAGCGAAGAATCAAGTGCAGACCAGAGTCCGTTTCCACTATGTCAGAAAGTTTGCCGGGGGCTAAGGCGAATGCAGCTTTTTCGAAAGCCGGTTGCATGCGTCCACGCGAGAACGATCCGAGGTCACCCCCCCGCCCAGGCTTCGCCGAGGAGCAGTCGCTGCGAGCTTCCGCGTACTGCGCAAATGCTTCCTGCAGCGCCCCTTCTTCGTCACGAGTGGCACACAGCGCACGTCGAATCTCGGCTAGCTCATTACTCGCTTCTTGTTTCGTTGTTGTTACAGCCTGCCCACCTTCCGAACGCCACGAGACTGGTTTACGCGAAGCAGTGTGTTTGATTAAGATATGCCGAGCGCGCACTTCGGAAGGAGCTTCCACGCGCGCCTTCTTTACAGAACCTTCACTGCTTTCATTTCGTGGCCGCTCCCATTGCGTAGTCTTGGCGTGGTGGTTTTTATAGTATACTCGCCCTTCTGGGGTTCTGGCTTCGTCCCAGCCCTCTGGCAAGGCCCCACCTGGAGGTTGGGCCGCATTTACAGGCACTGATACTACCTCTGCTGTAGGCCTCGTCCAAGTTGTCTCCCCCGTAGCTTGGCAAAAGTAATAATTAACGCCTTTCTTCTTTGAGAGCCGTTCGATCCAACCCGGCGGCAAAGGTTCAGACATCAGTGCACCAAGGGACCAGGGGATGGCTTGCTCACTACTCCTACTTCTTAAGAGACAATACTGTGGACTACGAGATTCAATGCCCACCCTGAAACGAGCTACAGCGTTAATGATTTCTTGTCAAAGGCAGGCTTTAACTATTTCTCGATAAGTAAGTAGTGCAATTAGTAGCTTCTTGCTTCAAGTCTCATCCGCTTTTTTGACTACTAAAAAAAGCATCGACGCCTGATGCCTGATGCTTTGCTTTTTGCTTTCTCTTCGTTTGAAGCAAGTTTGATGCTTCTTTCGTTTGGACGAAGTAAAAGTTGACATCCCCTGTACCGCCTGTACGGCCTAGCCTGTACGTAGCAGGTAGCAGGATAGGCACAAAAAGTTATGTGGCCCGCCCAGCAGCAGGCCAGGCGGCAGGCGGCTAGTAGGCAGCATTCTAGCATTGTAGCCCAGCACACAGCACCCTAGCTAAGTATCGCACATCGAGCATCCAGCACCCAGCAGGCGAACTCAAGCTAGTGCAACCCAGAGATCAAGGGACAAGGGAACATCGCTACGACATAACCTGTTGCAAGCTGCTACTATACTATCACGAGAGACTTAAGACCAGCATATTACCCTAAAAGAACAAGCAGTCAACCTACGCTCTTGTAGCACTCAAAGAGTAATTGTGTCCAGCACTGCTACTAGTGCCTGTTTGGTGCCTGTGGGTGAAACAGTTCGATTGCTCGTCAGCGTGCACACAGCCTGATACCTGATTATAAAAGAATTATAAAAGAACTTGTTCACCATTGTTCAAGGTGTATTCCATTCTTTGCGAATCTCAGATTTGAATTTAAAAAAGCCCGCAACATATCTGTTACGGAGTAGCTGTTATGGCGCACAACCCTTTTATGGCTCTTGCGGCCTCAGATGATTCAGACTCTGACGATGAGACGCCATGCCGCTCTGTAGCTCATACTTCTGGCGACCAAGGCGACAACGACGAGCCTTGGCTGCAGCCACCACCTGATAAAAAGGCCAAGAAAAAGCAGCGCAAAGACCAACGAAGGCAGCAAGTTGAAAATGCTGCAGGGACATCGGTTCAAGATTTGACGAGGAGAATGATAAACTTGACCAAGGGCAAAACTTCAACATTGAGCAGTCGCGTAAGCAAGGCATTGGAGCTTGGCCAATGGGAAGATGCTTTGGTTTGCCTTGTAGCAATGCACTACGCAGAGCAAGCTCCAAAGCTGGGTTCAGTACAGCGGTAAGTTTCGTCAACTCTCCTGGCTTTGACGCTTTTACATACCTTCAATTCGTCATGTTTCTCAAATAAAACAGGTGGGTAGCTTCCCTAGGCGACGGCACCACTACAGATGCCAAGGCTTTAGCACTGCTAGACGCTATTCTTAGGGTTTCCTCCTCTCTCGGAGGTGCCAATTTAGGTAAGCGCAAAAACGAACCGTACAAGCCTTCGACGGTAGTCGTAGAGGGAAAGCTGCAATCTTTGCCAGAATGGGCATCAATTCCTTTAGGTGTTGCAGCTGTGTCAGTGGAGGCTTCCCCTGCCAATTTGCACTCACAATTCAGCGTTCTCTCCACCATTCTCGGCACTGCGCGAACGCCCCCAAACCGCCACGATCTGCGTATCTACGAAGCAGCTCCCGACACTTTTGGGCTCAGGTCGCCGTCGACGCCATTGGATCCTGTCACGAAGCATGAAGTGCCTTTTGCCCCAGGTGCCTTCATGCTCACGGGCTTGTTATCTCAAGCCGAATGTAAGCGCTTCATTCAGGCGTCGGAGGAAGTGGGGTTCGTTCCAGACGAGCCCGCGGTCCGCACCAGCGCCCTCCTCGCTGCCACACCTGCGGGACTACGAGACCGCGCTGCGAACTTCACACTTTTGGCTGACGAGTCCATCTTGGTAAGACCCCTGTCACTTGTTTTCTCAACGAGCGTTTCCGCCTCCTTGACAACGCACGCGTTTGATCAACACAGGGCCCCCTGTACCAACGCTGCCGCGCCAACCTTCCCAGCGAGCTTCACGACGGCAGCCAACTCGTTGGTTTGAATTCGCGCTTTCGGATGTACCGCTACTTTCCGGGGGCCGTGTATCGGCCACATGTGGACGGAGCGTGGCCTGCGAGCGGTAAAGATGCCGATGGCAACTACGTGTACGATAGCAAGGGCGGGGCAGTGCGCTCCCGCTTCACGGCGCTGATATACCTCAACGAGGGCTTCAGCGGCGGCCACACCACTTTCTTTACGCCAAGCAGTGAGCCCGGAGTGGTTGAAAGTCGAGGCGTCGCTCCGCGCGAGGGCGCCGCGCTCTTCTTCCCCCACGGCGGCACCGAAGGGAGTTTGGTAAGGACCTTTCCCAATGGCTCAGCCTCCAACTGTTCGTATTTCTTACTCATGAAGTGCCTTTCCTTGGATTGTGCTCACAGGTACATGAAGGAAGTGCTTTACTTTCAGGAACGAAGTACATCATTCGAACGGACGTGCTTTACACCGTTTTACAGCGCGGAAGAGCCACCCATGATAACAGCAAATGATTCCCTTGGTTGGTTTCTTCGTCATCCGCATGCCTGGAGTAAGAAACTGGCCTTGGTCCCCGTTCACAGAAGCTCGGATGCTCGGATGCATGGATGGCGCGAATGCCTACGGCGCATCGACAGAGCGATATGGTTGCCGTTCTATTAACAGGGGAGTACCAGATTGTGCGAAAAAGGGATGTTAGTTTATAGTTTATATGCGAGGGCACACCCCAGTGGGGCCTAAAACCATTTAGTGCTCTAAATAGCCAGCACTAAATTCCACCACTAAGACACGGCCGACCCAGGAAGACCCGGGGGCTTAAATTTAACGTTTAATTTAGTGCTACTTCAGTGCTAATTTAGTGGCCTAAATTTAACGTTAAATTTAGTGCTAATTTAGTGGCCTAAATTTACCAAATTTAACTTTAAAATTCAACACTAAATCTGACGTTAAATGTTAAATTCATCTACTCCCTCCGTTTCTTCAAGGAGTCTTCTCCAGGATACAATCGATTCAGGAAACCCCGGGGGGCTTAAATTTGACATTAAATTTAACATCAGATTAAGCCAATTTAAGTCCACTAAATTTTCACTAAATTCTAGCACCAAGACACGGCCGACCCAGGAAGCCCCGGGGGCTTAAATTTAACGTTAAATTTTAACGTTATATTTAGTGCTAATTTAGTGGCCTAAAATTAACGTTAAATATAGTGCTAATGTAGTGGCCTAAATGAAATTAGCGTTAAATTTAGTGCTAACTTAGTGGCCTAAAAGTAGCGTTAAATTTAGTGCTCATTTAGTGGCCTAAAATTTACGTTAAATTCAGCGTTACATGTAAACCCCTCCCCTTCCTTACTTCACGGAATCCCCACCAGGATACGGTAGGTCCAGGAAGCCACGTGGGCTTTGATTAAGTGCTAAATTAAGCGCTAAATTAAGTGCTAACTTAGAGGCTTTAAATCTAACGTTAAATTTAGTGCTAATTTAGTGGCTCTAATTCAACGTTAAATTTAACGCTAAAAATTAAGCCCCCTCCTCTCTCCTTAACGAAGTCAACACCAGGATGCGGCCGATCCAGAGTGGCCAGAGGTCTAAGATTTAGATCTAAATTTAGCGCTAATTTGAATGTAATTTGGTGCTAAATTTAGCGCTAATTTAGTGCGAATTTAGTGCTAAATTAGGAGCTCAAATTTAGCGTATGTATTTAATCTCGTCTGGGGTGTGTTATGTCGTATGTGGCCTCACTTGATAATATCAAGCTAGGAGTGTTATACCACACGGTGCCCGCTTCATTAGTATTAGCACTCTTCAAGTGATATAAAGGTATAAGTATGGTATATATTTCCAACACTGTTAAGACACCAGGTCCTCCTACAGTAGCTCGCAGTGCTAGTGCGCTAGGCACCAGGGCCATAACCATGTCTTTCTTTTCTATTTACCATTTACCATTCGTTCTTTGCACTCAGGCTCTACACACGCGCTGAGATCTGCGACCTGGTATTTACGAGAATGATGTCGCACATGTGTTATCTCAATATTCACTATTATAATGCCGTATAGTAAATCGTACTAATTAGTTATACTAAGGCCTTAATGGCGCTGGGGCTTACTTTTCGTTCAAAGGTACACGCGCATGTCACATACGAGTGCGCGCCGATAAAAATATGATGTATAAGGATTTCAGAGGAACTTTTTGAGGGAAGGGGGCATGTGCCCCTTCACGTATTAGAATTAACTTTCTATTCAAGAACTAAATTTCTGAGGCTATAGGTAGGTCGCTGTTTTATCTGTTGCTGAATTGAAGCGAGCTTTGACGAAGAGCTCGAGAAAAGAATAGCAATGGAAATGGAGTAGAAAATCTAAGCACTTCCTATAGGCATGGAAGTTATTTCACGAGAGAACTGCTCTGACGTCAACTCAAATTCATTCTGATCGGGTCTCTGGCGCCCCGGCTGAAGCCAATCTTTTCTGGTTGCGCTTCTTTATGAGTCGAGCAGTTTTCTCCTGCTCCGCTGGATTCATTTCCGTCCAATTTGCGATGCGAGATGTGCTACCATCCGAATTGATAACAATGGGGCCAAGATGATCAAGTGCCAGCGCGCTTCCTCCAACCGTAAGCGTCCGCTCAGATGAATTTTCTGATGATGGCAGCTGCAGCCTTGTTGCCTCTTCACCTCCCTCCGAAGCAGAAGTGTCAGCTGCATCATTGAGCGTGACTTCAAAGACTAAAGTACTGTGTGGAGGTACCTTTCCCGTAAGACCATGCTCACCATAACCATAATCATGCCGCACCACTACCTTTGCTGTCTCGCCGACGCTCATGCTTTGAACAGCAGCGTCAAGACCAGCCACTACATCTCCCCGTCCAACTATGAATGAATAGTTCGTTTGCGAGTCCACTAGCCGTTCAGCATCATTGCTTTCTACTTTAACGCTATAATTTAGGGTAACCTTTCGGCCTGGAACCACCGATTTACCATGAGCTTCGAGTTTACAAATAGAGGACACCAAAACACCACCATCTCCGGTCACATCCATAAGTATTAGCAGCACACTGAGTGTAACGCCTTAACAAGAACACCGCTCAAATTTCAAAAGTATGGCAATTCCTTCGGAAAAAGCTAAGGAATGTATTTGTCTACTTTACTGTTGTTGCATAGCTCTATACGTTGCGCTTGCTGTGCTTGTGCTTATTATTATGTGCTAGGCTTACAGGAATTATGTAGATATGTGCTACGATATAATAATATGTCCAATGTACCGTGTGCACCTTTAATTAAGAATAGGAATATAGGATACATGAAGTAATTACTTATTATGAAAGACTTCTTAGAACTACGTACTACAGATCTGTACGTGTGTGTGCTGCGTGCTGCGTGGCGAGTGGTGGCGCAGAAGAAGTTTCTTCGATCCTTCATAAGTACAGTCTGTCTGTAGCTTCATAGACTACGTACAGGGTGGAAATAATCCAGCATGAGTTTAGGAGACGTTGGAATGCCGGACACAAAACTAAAACTTTGCTACATAAGAAAAGTCTTGTTGAGCTAGAAGAAACGAATGGACTCGTGTAAGCGTGTCCGGCGCCTCTCGTTGAACTCAGTGTCACCAAGCTCGAATTGTGCATCGCCCCCTCCGTCGTCTCCTGTTGACCGTTTCATTCCACGTCGTCGATCTGTTGATACAAATGTTCAAGCATTTTTTCTTTCGGAAAGCGGCCAACAAGAAAATGTCGACGCGGCAGCGGGGCCATATGTGAACAGTTCAAACGCAGACTTCAACGAGGCTCTGAGAAGTGCTCTTTTATCTTCACCAACGTCACCAAAACCATCTGCGCTCTCATCCCATGGTGAAAACTTTGGGACACCGACCAGGAGGTCATCAAATGAACCAAGGTCTCCAACCGGGAGATCGGGACCGCGGGTCTTGAATTTCTCTGATGCAGCTCCGTGCGAGGAGCCTAAATCTCCGTTGGCAGCGCGTAATATGTCTGGCAGTCCAGTCGCTGCCTCTCCAGATCGCTCCAGGGCGAGGCTCACTCGTACGATTCCCTCAGCGCCCACAAGGATTCTTGACGCTCCCGACATCGTAAGTGCCTCAATCTTCTATAGAGTAGACGTATGTAGCTCTGTTGAATTTATGATTAAAATAACATTTGATATATGACAATTCTTTGCCCAGATCGACGACTACTATCTGAACCTGCTGTCATGGTCCCCCAACAACGTACTTGCGGTCGCGCTGGGTCCTTCCGTTTACTTGTGGAACGCTGATACAAACTCAGTGCAGCTGCTTTGCACTTTGGAGCGCGGCGATCAGGTCACATCAGTCAGCTGGATGTCGGCGGAAAAGGCTGAAATTCTCGCTGTGGGCTGCAACAACAATTCAGTCATGATCTGGGACGCATCTGCTCAAAAGCTTGTTCGCACTCTCGCGGGCCACAGCGCCCGAGTGGCATCTCTGTCGTGGAATCCAGCGCAAAAGAACATGCTCTCGTCAGGCGGCCGCGACAGTATTGTGCTGAACCACGACATTCGAGCAGGGCCTGGGGCTTCCAGCGTCAAGTTGGTTGGTCACCGCCAAGAGGTGTGTGGCTTGAAATGGAGCCCTGACGGGACGACTTTGGCGAGTGGTGGCAACGAGAATTACTTGTGCCTCTGGGACGCCAGCATGAGCGGGCGCCGAGAGGGCGAAACTACTCCTCGCGTGATACTGACCGAACACAAAGCAGCAGTGAAAGCGCTGGCATGGGCGCCCTTCTCGAGGTCTCTCCTTGCGTCGGGCGGTGGCACCGCAGATCGCACCATCAAGTTTTGGAATGCGGGCACGGGTGCTCTACAGAACTCGATCGACACGGGGTCGCAAGTTTGCTCGTTGCTTTGGTCGCCCCACAAGAAGGAGCTGGTGTCGAGCCACGGGTTTTCGCAGAACCAGCTCGTGCTTTGGGCGTACCCTTCTATGGCCAAACTGAAGGAGTTCACGGGCCACACCGCAAGAGTGCTGCACTTGGATCAATCGCCGGACGGTAGTACCGTAGTCTCAGCTGCCGCCGATGAAACGCTGCGTTTCTGGAGCATTTTTGGCTCACCCCGAAAATCAGCAGGCCAAGCAGTGCAATTCATGGGTGGTAGCCGAGGACTCAACGCACCAACCATCAGATGAGTTCCTCTCTCTCTCTCAACCTCCTTATATCTATTGCTACTCCCTGCCTCTTGTTGCCTATTTTCATCCTTCGATTACATCTCCTGTAAATAAGGGCTTGATTATTAGACAGATATAGGGCATCGTGGGGTGGGGACAGAGCTACTCCACTGCGTTTGCCCCTTGTTTCTGTCGTAGGTTTGCAATTATGGTACAGCGCTTCGATGCTACTGAATGGTGGAGAAAACCATGCGTTGACGACTTTTCGGTTGCCGTACCGCACTTGCCTCACGATCATAGATTGAGCGATTGGGCACTATGCGTTCCGTGCGATGGCTTTTCGTTTTTCTTTCAACTCGGGCGATATTGAGGCAAAAGTTGAAAACCTGTTACCCGGATTTGAAAATCGCCCGTGCGATGGCTTTTGCATGAGCGTTCCCTAGATATGAGCTATAACCTAAGGCGGATAATACATTACGGATTATTATGGATTATAGGCTGGATTAAATAATCGAATATTTGCCTTTCTTCTTGATATCGTTACTGGCACTGGTGATAAGTGATAAGTAATAATCAAAAAGCGGTAATTCGTAACTCTCTGGACTGCCAGCGCCAGCTGCAGGGCTGTGTAGAAGTAGAAGAAGTGCTAGGCAATAGTTTAATAGAAAAGGTTATAAGAAAAGGGAAGTGCACAGCAGTTGTGACTTCAACCTCTGTGACTTCCCCTGCCGACAGTCTCACGGAGCGCAGGGATCAATCGCAAGGGAACGCAATGATCAATTTTCGTGCTGTCCGTGACGCTAGCGCTGGTGACCCTGAAGTGGTTGGCGGTGAATTGCCATGCTATGACCGTTATTGCGAAAAGTTGGAGACAGCAGCCTATCGGTGCAAACGTTCCGGTGTCACGCCATCGCTAGACGAAAACGCCCATGAGATTACTTTGCGCTTCATGGGCTCTATGACCTTCAAGGACAAGTACAAGCAAATGGCCTTAAAGGAGGTGATGGACCAATTTGGTAAAGCTGCGCTAAAATTTGACTCGCCACTTCCCGAGCATGATTACAGGGCTGTCCAAGCCTGTGCCCGGCAGGCTGTCGCATCAATTGCCTCTATGGCCGATAAATTGCGGTCGAAGAGTGCCGCGGACGAGTCACGGGGTGCAGGGCGCAATGTGCATTTTTCGTCAGCTCGTGCCAACGTTGCGACCTCCGCTGGCACACAAGGCGCATCCACTGACCTTCTGCCCAAGGATACCCATGGCCTCGACTTTACCGCCCAGCAAAAAGTTCGAGGCAAGTGCTACAACTGCGGCAGCACGGAACATATGGTTCGCGACTGTGACTCCGACATCCAGAAGTGCCTTTCAACCGAACATCATTGCAACCAGTGCCCTATGCTATCAACCAAGGTGCTGCAAAAAAAATGTGTAAGCCCCCTTGGGAGGGGGGGGGCGGGGCACACCACAATACGATGATGGGGGTAGACTCTTGCGCGAGTCTGCCCTTGCAATGAGACCGCTGATAGAAAGTGCGGCGTTAGGGACGTGACCGTCGTCAAGAAGCCGTAGGCGCTCGAGCATGATTTCTGGAAGTTGCGTGGAAAGGCGAAGGTACCCAATAACTTCATCTTCCAAACGACGCATGAGTTCCTTGACAACTTCGTATACGAGGGAGCCGTGAACGAAGGGTGGTAGCTTGAGTAATTTGATGGCACTGAAAAGCTCGGCCTTGACCGCTTCCGCAGGTCCCAAAATAAGCTCGGGGAAGTTGTCAGCGACAGTGAAGA
>Ga0307979_1001681_pt1 | contig 15695 bp, 17 predicted proteins | sample OrgLakmetage1058_FD_201833 | JGI IMG/M metagenome (GOLD analysis project Ga0307979, IMG submission 201833) | Saline water microbial communities from Organic Lake, Antarctica - #1058 | ecosystem: Environmental > Aquatic > Non-marine Saline and Alkaline > Saline | place: Antarctica: Organic Lake...
GCGAAAACAACATGCACAATTATTTGGCCGATAAACCGGAGGTATATTTGTAGGCTGCTTCATCTGACAATGCTTTACCACCTATTCTAATTTGCTAGGATTTTGGATGTCTTTTTTTTTTTTTTTAATATTTCTTCTTTCGGCATTTTTTTTCGTTTTGTCGGGTGATTTAGTAATTGAATGGGATAACAATGCTTTCTGAGAAGAGACCGAATATATCTCGATAAAACAAACCATTTTTTGCCTTGTGAAAAATATACAGGTGGGGAAAGGCAGCCTTTGGACAACAAATCAATTTGAAAGTTGGCTTCGAAAGAACCGTCCTGACATTTCGATCGATGGATTGTGGCGGCAGGTGTGTAAGTAGCCACTTTTCTTGCCATCTTTTGGAAAACAAATGCATAGCTTGATAAATGCGCTGGCCTTGTTATTCTTGTCGCGAGTGCATTTCAAACCTCATTCTGGATTCTTATGCATGTATCTCGTCTCTTTGTTGATTCGCACCTGTACGACATTTGGAACCACAATTAACACAACTGCCTTGTGCACACAACAGCTGCGGCTGATTGGTCGAAAAGCGGCGCAGAGCATCGGGTCGCACCGGAGCCTCAAGCAACATGCCACCCCCCCAAATCTGCAGCACGAGCTGTTCGGTCTCGACGTGATGCTGGACGCGCGCGGTAAAGCTTGGCTGCTGGAAACCAACAACAGCCCGGGCTTAGAGTACTGTGCGTCCCATTTCCCCGATGGTGCGGAAGACCCCACTGCGGCTGCCAGCGACGCCGTAACATGGTACACTATTGTTTATATCGCAGCATGTTGAATGTTGTATTGAAGAAAATTTGCTATACAATAGGCATTTTTTTTATTGTTACCTCTTCTCTTCCCTTGTATTTGTTAGTATCGGTATGCTTTTATGCCCATAGAAGGCAATTAATTGCTTTCAATGATCACTCATTCACACACTCACGCACCCTCGTTCAATTGCTTTCTCATTCTTTTTACATCCCAGGAGCGTCATTGAAGACCGGTTCAAGCTTCTTGGCTTCGATGGGTGCGACAAGGGCAACGCAAGCAATTACCTTCGCGTCGTGTAAGAAGAAATAACTCCTGAAAGGGCAGCATCTGTATTACAGAAGGTGCACCGTTTCTTTGTTTGGGGAGTCGTCTAGTGTGTACAGTAGTACCACGTACTTAAAATTTACCGCAATGAACTACGAAGGCATGGCGCATAACTCGACCTACACGAAGCACGAAGCGCGAAGACCAGCGTGCTGTGTAATGTCGAATGGTATCATATTTTTTAAAAGGGCCTATGCCTCCTTCCGAGAATTGATCCTACAGGGTTCATGCGAGTAAACATGGGCATTGCATTACGCAAGAGGGCACTCAGCCCAGTCAGACTTGATGCTTGTTCTGGAGGATTCATCAAAACGCAGCTGTTTCTTTGCAACAATTGGGGAGTATAATCCAATCGAATCTTATCCTCTTCTTTTATGCTCATGAAAGCTACACTTTTAATATTACTACGAACTGTAGTATTATACGCAGTAAAATTTGTGTTCTGTGTTCTGGATTGCCCAGTTTTCGAAAACACGAAAATGCTAATTCGAATTGCCATACAACGCACGCTCCCCCGATTGGATTAAATGATTGCAACGAAACGCCAGCAAGCAGGCTTCGCGTACGCCCGCGATACGGGACGTGAGACGTGAGGCACATAACTAAACCGTAAATGGGCTGGCGATGGCTCTTGGCATAGAATTTCCTTTGCTGCTTTTGGTTTGAGTGCCACTAGGGCTGGCTTTAGCTTTCGCTGGTTTCTGACTGCTGCTGCTCGCTGCTGGTGTTTTCGCCAGCGTGCTCTTCCCATTGTTTTTAAAAGGTGTCCGCGCTCCCACTGCAGCAGCGGTAGCAGCAGCAGCCGGTGCATAGGATGGTGGCGCAGCATTTGAAGCTCGTGGAGCTACTACAGCCGGATGAGCAATGGCGGGAATGGTGGTGGTGTTAGTAGTATTGGCGCTGGCGATTTCTTCTTCTTCTTCTCCAGTGGTGTTGGAAACATCGCTAGTGCCAGCTTCAGTGTTGAATTCACCTAGTGCGGTCCTAGCTTGTCGGAGGGCTATGGCAGCAGCGTCAACATCGGCCGCGGCTCGAAGAGCAACGCCGGCCACTTCTTTGTTGGTGGCAGTTGATGGCGACGACGACGACGACGATGGCGACGACAACAATGATGACGATGACGACGAAGAAGCAGAAGGGGTAGATGAAGATGTTGACAAAATCGGAGCGGCAAGGGGTGACGGTGTTATTGATGATGAAGCTGCTACCGCCGCCGACACAGACGAGGACAGAGAAGAGGAGTCCGTTGTTGCCTGTGCTGCTGCTGCTGCTGCTGCTGTTTCCGCTTTTGACGCATCGCCAACGAGACCACTAACCCGACCATTTGTGGTTGTTGTCAGACTAGAGCGGCTGCTGCTAGAAAGATTGCCTTGTTGCGGCTGCTGCTGCTGCTGCTGTTCTTGCCCGCGCAGCAAGGTGGAAGGGTGCAGGCCAGGCGCGCGACGGCGCATCTCGTCACTCAATTCTGGGCACGTGGCGTCGACCTTTGGGATTGGATAAGAGAGAAGAGTGAAAGAGTGAAAAAAATAAGGAGAGAGATCAAAAGAATGGATTCATGATGATGAAATGAAGAAAAGGAGTTCACATAATCTAGATACTTTCTCGTTTACATTTCCATCTCATGCCTCGCTTGTAAGCACTCACCAAAGCCCGCGCCCTCGCAGCTAAGCTTTTCAAAAGCGCCGCTTGATGAGTGGCGTTTGCACTGGTTACACCTGATGGAGAGGCCTGATCTACACCAACAGCAGAAGTTCGCTGAGTGTTACTGCCCATGGTCAAAAGTTGCTGCTGCGCCCAAAATGCCGCTTCCCCCTGTACGACCGTGAGCAAATTCATAACGGCTTCGGCCGCTGCTTCCGACCTGGGTGGAACAAAAAAAGACATGGAAAGGAAAAGGGGTGGCGCTTCAGAATCAGGACTGAAACTACGATTGCAGTGATATCACAAATTGTCCTGGTTTAAAGTAGCGTATGACAAGCAAAACCAAGGACAGATAAATTACTTTACTCAGCTTCCCTGCCCTTTCAGTACCGTGTCGCCACGAAGAGTGCAGCTTCAATGTCCACCAATTTCAGCAACGCGGCTTCCGTCGCAACAGGCGCACATGTCAACAGCCAAGTGAAATGGTGCAGCAATACCTAGTCGATAGCAGTGGTGGTGGTAGTGGTGAGTAGATGAGATGAGAAGAGCGACACAAAAGAAATATGAGATGATTCAGTTGGCAAGGCGCATCAATCGTTCAATTAGGCAGAATAATTGAGAATGGCGAGCAACTCTGTCCTGCAATACTGTAGATCAAATTCTGTTCACTTCGCTTTCTTGACCTCTGCCGTCATCTGGACAATGTACCTGCGAAGCTACTCCAACGCACAGCAATGCTCTTTCCTGTGCGGGGCCATCGAGTGGCAAGCCACTAACGACTCGGCAAAGAGGTCCGAGCCCTAGCAGAGGGCCTTGCTCGCAATTCAACACCCAAGACCAAGCATCGCCTTCTTCTTGCCTGCCTTCACTAACTCCTGACGTTTCAGTTGCTCCACCAGCGGCAGAACTTGTTGTAGTCGCTGAGGCTGAAGACAAGAACGAGGACGGTAGCATCAAAGACTTCATTCGTGCAATTGCTCCTCCTCCTCCTCCAGCTGGGGTTGTTGTCTCTGGAGTGTCACCACTAGTACTAGTAGCCGAGTTCATCTCGGGTGTTTTTTCACGCGAGGATGAAGGATCAAGTGTCTTTGTCTTATTAGGCTCACCCGCCAGTAGGAAGGGTGTCGTTTCGTAGATCAAAATTCTTTGAATACCTTCGCATGCAGCTTTTACCTGTATGAATTGAAGAGAGGAAGAAGAAAAACGTGTAGTGAAGATTGACGCATATGATCATTAATAGCGAGCTAGCCACGGCAAGAAGTTATTTGAATCAAGAACAAGCGAAAGAACGGTAATTTCTTGTGTCAGCAACACGCTAAACACGTCACTGCAAGAAACGCTTAACACGCAAATTTAAAAAAAAAAAAAACACGCAAAACCCGCAAATTACTAAAAAACGCAAAACACGCCATAAGTTGAAATTTAAAAAAAAAATCGTAAACATTCCGTAATTTGAAATTTGAAAAATAAGTAAAAAAACACGTAATTTTCATAAGAAAAATGCCGGAAAAAAAAAGAACGAAGCGATTGTATTCTGACAATCAAAAACAAAATTATACTACTGACTTCACGAATGATCATTTGCTCACAGCATTGTAACTTCAGAGACACGAAGAAGAGATAGGGTGTAGCTATAAGAGCAGTCGTAAACGAGCATTATCAAAACGAATTATCAAACAGGAGACCCACCGTGTCGTTATACGGTAACTCCGTTGCTTCTTGAAGCACTACCAGCGCTCGACGCCACCTTTCAAGGGCAGATGTGCGATTGCACCAAGCCTCTCCAACATGAATTCCTGAACCGCTGCTGATGCTGCTACCTTCGTCAAAATCGATTCTGCCGTCATTACGTTCATCGACACTGGTAGCATGGCCGCTGCCACCGCTGTTGCTAGGAGCATTTGTCTTATGAACATTGCTGCGCCCACCACCAGCTACTTCAGCTTCACTTTCGATTGATTGAGGAGGCAAGAGATCACGGCTATAACTGCTACTACTACTATTACTACTACTGATGCGGTTGGTCTGCGCTGCAACTACCGAAGTGAATGGCTCTTCCTTCATCATGGTTGTCTTGTCTCCATCATTCGTCAATTGCCTTCGACAATTGTTCTTGGCATTGCTGCTTTGTTCTGCTGCATACGAGGAGCGACCTACCAACAAAGCTAATAGTTTGAGGCAGCGAGCATGTTGCTCGAGGTTGGCTTTGGTAGGGAGCAGCAGCGGTGGATGAATAGGTGGTAGCTCTTCCTCGTCGTCACCGCCTTGCACATTTGCAGCCTGGTGCTGGCCTCCTGAACCGTAGAAATACGATGCTGAAGACGATTGCAGCTTCTCTTCGTGTGCCTTGCCACTGCTAGAAGCTGCTGACTGCAAAGCACCTACGACACGACCGCTGCAACTGCCGTATTGGCCTACCCATGCCTCTGTACAGTGCGCAAAACTCAACAGGAGCACTTCGGTACCTTGCGCGTTGGCACGGCACAACTTGCTTCCTGTTCCTTGAGAAGGCAAGAAGGTTGCCCTCTGAGTGATATTCCCACAAGAACTGGTAGCCGAGTTCTGTGAGCTGCGGTTGCTGCCAACAGTCTGAGGACTGCCTCCATCAAGTGTACCAGATGAGTTGCCACCGCCCACATTTGACACAGCATTTACAGCAGCGACAGCCTCCTTGTGAGTTGAACCTTCCAAAAGCACTTCAATTGCACTCAGAGCTTCGCTGAGCCCCTTGGCGTGGTCAGCAGCAGCGCTTAGCATTGAAAGCACGAGGGCCCATTGCCTCTTGATGTCCTGAGAAATAGCACCAGCGCTAGAAGCATGCGCATTCTTAGGTGCGGCAGCAGCATCGACAGCAGGCACCGTAAGACCATGGTTACGGAGAGGATTCAAGGAGCCAGTCTTCAGGGTCTGCAAGCGCTTTAAGCCTGCAGCGGCGAAACGTTCTGCGAGCTCTTGGCGATGCTCTGATGGCAAAGTTGAGGCCATCAGCTGTTCAACCAAGGTTAAAATTCCACTCGGATCATCATCCTCCTCTACTACGGTTGCTTCGCCAGAAGGTTGTTTTCTTGGCCAGGGAACATCCGCGATGACGGGCCAGAGATGCAGCAAGCAAACAACCGCACGCTCAAACAAGAAGGGCAACTTCTCCGCGATCTTGTTGGAATTAGCACTTCCTAGCAGCCGACTCAGCGCTAAGCGAAGAGGTTCCCAACAGTGCAATAATGCTTCATATGGTGGCAACAAAGATGATGATATTGATAAATTGCCCTCCGTTGAAGAGGGTGCGGCAGGCACAGTGTCAACCGAGGACGATGAAGAATAAGATCCAGAATCATCAAGGGCATCTCCAGAAGGCGAGGATGTTTGGTTGCCCAAAGGAGCATTTGTCAGATAGTCGGTGGTTGCTCGTTCATTGGCAGCGGAATTAGTACTAGTGTGAGCAGCCTTAGCAGCAGCGTTAGTAGCCTTCAAAGTGAGGCGAGTGGCCAGCTCTAAGCCTAAGACAGCCTGGGCTTCAGACCTGAAACAAGCAATAACAAGATAGAATGAAATTCCAACACGATCAACAATAGGAGCTTATTCAATACAACTAGTTTACCTTGCTTCCGCAGCTGCTTCAGCGGCCGCCGCTGCCTGTGCGGCTGATTGAGTAGCACCCCGGCTCCAAAAGCTACCACTAGCACTAGCACCAGCAGCCTCTGATCCAGCGTCACGAGCATTTGCATCAATGCTGCTGCTGCCACTCGTGGTGTTTGCTTTAAGGAAAGGAGCGAGCACTGCATCTCGCTTGAAGTCCACAAGAGCAGCAATAAACTGCCCGAGAGCTTCGGGGTGATGATTCCACAAAGCACGCCACAACGCACTTTTGTTGGCATTGGCGCTCCTCTTTTGACTGTTGTTGATGCTACTGCTAGTACTAATGTTGTTGGATTGGTCAGTAAATTCAAAGAAGGACTCGACGTCAAGCACTTTTCTCCACGTGTCTCGAAATGCTGATTGCACCTGCACAAATCATTAACGGTACATGCAAGCAGAGTCTCTAGTTAAGAATCACATACTACTCCTAGTTCAATGAATCCAGGTACGCCAATAATAACATTACAAAGAAGTTCACCAAATACTATTCATACTAACATCACTTCAACCCTAATACATATTACCTGACGGCCAGTGGCAGGCTCATTTGAGGCCATCATCAACTGATTAGTTTCAGCCGTCGATGAGGTCAATGCTGCCGCTCCTAAAAGAGAAATTGAGGTTGGAGTTGATGATGTCAATAATCCAGCACCGGCACCAGCGGCAGAGTCGATCGTTGCATTCAACATTGGGCCACTTTTGAAATCACTGCCGTGCATATCTTTCTCAGCAGGTGCAGGGGCCGCCCAAAACAGTGACGACAAAGATGATAAGAGTCCGCCACCACTGCCGTTATTAGAGGTCGCTCCACTACCACTACTGCTACTCTCACTGCTGCTGCCACTGCTGAGCCAAGTTTGTTGCCGTGCGCGGAATTGCAAAGCGCAGCTTTTGCCATATTTGGTCGGAGGGAATGGATCGCCTTGACGTTGAAGGGCACACATGCGTTCAATTGAATCAATACGAGACGCAAGAGAGCGATGGAAATGGTAGAAAATGTTAGACAAAACAAATCATACTCCATCATTTCAAGTATTCCAGTTATGTGAAACACCAATCATAGCAACACACACACTCCTCCTCGCCTAAGGTAGTCTCACCATGATGGTTTCTCAAGTCGCTCAAAGTGTAAAGTCCGTTGGGCAAAGCATCCAAATGCAAACTGGCAAAGAGCGAGTCTGCCAGCGCCACCCATGCTGGCTGCACTAAGCTGCTGGAGTAGTCGGCGACAATCTGTGAATTTAGAGATGAAATAAATGTGTAAAAAGAAGGTGATATTGATAATCAAACATGGGTGAGTTCAACGAATATCAAATTTGAAAACAAAGGAACAGTCTGTAGTATGTAAACAACTGCTCACCTCCAGGGCTGCGTGCAGTGTCACCAATCCGGAATGTTCAGCAGCGCCTGGAGCTCCCTTCCATGGATACACCACGGATTCTATTCTAGCCATGTCACTTGAAAGCACTGCACCAGGAACCGGAGCGGAAAGAGGCTCTAAAATATTACTGCTGTAACCACTACTACTAGAGGTGGCAGCAGCAGCAGCGGCAGCAGTTACGGCATTGTTATTGCTGCTAGCAAAAGCACCACCGCCTGAATTTGCCATGAGAGAGAGGAGCTGTGGCGATTGGCACCATCGGAAGGAGGCAGTCAAGAGGGAGGCCGCGGCAGCCGTAGCGCGATCTTCCATGTGATAGTAGTGTGCCACCTACAGTATTTGTAAAAAAGAATGAGATTAATAAATAAAGCGAAATTAGAGCGAACATGCAAGGGAATGATACAAAGAAAGAACGGTAACAGTGAGGTCATTTGCCAATAAAGCCATATGAAAATTAATTCTTGACATTCATGTCATTCTTTACCGTGGCAAACTGGTACAGCCCGCTTGTGGCTTTAAGAAGCATGTAATCGTCTCTCGTGGCATTGACCACTGCTGTGAGCGCGACCAATGTGCTGTCGGCTATGGAGCTAAACATGTCCCGCTCGTGAACGCCGGCGCGAAACACCTGTGTAATGCGATGAAATGAGGAAGACGAAAAAGAAGAAGAAGATGAAGAAGATGATGATGATGTTGACGACGACGACAATAATGATGATAATGATAATAATCTTAAGAGAAAAAGAGTAAACAGTGATTAAACGCACTATGTGTTATCGCCTTCATTGATGATTATGGTTTGGTAACAAAGAAGACCAATTTATTTTGACTTGTTTACCCACCCCGTGATGCAGTCGACTCGGCGTAAAGCTCGCAGCTCCAACTGCTCCTACGCGCGCCGCCACTAAAGCTCCCCATTGTAACGTGCCTGCTTCCAGCGCTGCCATGAATGACGACGACGAAGATGAGGAACCACCGCTATTGCTACCGCCGCTACTACTGCCACCACTGCTGCCACCGTTGCTGCTGCTGCCTGAACTAGCCCCGCTACTACTGCTGCTGCTACCTCCGCTGCTGCTACTGCTAGAACTTACCGCAGGACCAACTACACTGTCTGCGGCTCGAAGTTCAATTTCGCGATCTTTCAACGACTCATACAAATGCTTCATGAAGGGCTCGGGCAGAGGAGAGCCCGCGTCGATGTCCCGGTTGTTGGTCAAAAATTCAGGAAACGTCATGCGTCGATCGTCAGCAATGCGGGCACTGTGCAAGTCGGTATTGAGCATAATTAGCGAGAACGACAAAACAAAGGCCGTGTCACCGCCTCCTTTGAATGGCAATTCTGGGCATTGCTTGTAGACTTCTTTCGAGAACTGCAAAGAAAAAAAAGACAGCATAGAAATCAAGCAAAAGGGTAAGATGAGACCGTTTCAAATTGTGCACGAAAATCGAATCAGAAAACTGGTGTCAAAATAAAAAGAGTATCCACGACTTTTTAAGCACTGAATTTGCGCAATCAAGCACAATCTCCCACCTGCTCCATGATTCGGTCAATGCATTGCGCTTCTCCTGGCAAACGAAACTGTTCCAGAAAGCGCCGAAAGGACGCGTCAAAGGGCAAACCCTTGAAGTCGAAAGTGGCAACGTAGGCCTCCAAGACGTCCCGCACAAAGGGATATTTGTCCGCTGGCCCTTTCCCGATGTACTGCCCCACCTGAGTTAAAGAGAAGAAAATTTAAAGAAAGTTGAGGGGACACGAGAAAACGGAAACGAGGAAAACAATTCTTTTTGTGCCATAAAAGAGTTTGTCGTGTATTTCCATCATCCTGCGTTCAGTCATCCAAACAATACCAGCGCTTTGTCGAGGCCCGGCGTGGATTTGAGCAGCTGCGCCACGTCATTGGGGTTCAAACTGCTCAGGGGCCCACTGGGCAAGAGCCCCAGTTCTTGGGCATACGGCAAGAACTTCTTTTGGGACTCGTCCGCATTGAACCGCTCTGCAAACAAAGTTAGCCGCCGTTTGATGCGCTTCCGCTGTTGCAACACTTGCGCCGTGCGCTCACGGGCTGCCGCCTGTGGAGATGACGACAGAAAATACGACCGAAATGGATGCGAAAGAGTGACCAGTAGTCAAGAATCAATTGACAAGATCGTCATCTCATGCATGAAGTCAAGAGTTCAAGTACAAAAAGAATGGAAACTAGTTCCATAGCTGTACATGTAGTTGTATGCCCACGCACCAGGAACTCGAGCTGCTCGTCGCCGTCGCCGCTTCTCATTCCAGCAGCACCACTGTTGCCACCGCTGTTCCGGCGGCTCAGTCGTCGACCGCTGCTGTTGTTGCTGCGCCGGCTGCTGGTGTTGGAGCGTGGCCATGCCCGTATGCGGCGACCGCCACCCGTATCCGCGCTGTCGTCGGTGTCGGAAGAGGAACCGGGGACTAAACGAGAAGGAAGCGGAAAGGTCGAAGAAGGCGAGGGAGAGGAGGGTGCCACAGCAGCTGCCGCTGCCGAATAGCGCAGGGAGGTTGGTGACGGAGGCTCCAATGAGGATGCATCATCATCGATGTCGTGTCGGAAAGCTGCTATTTCGGGTGAGGACATAACACCATCTCCTGCCAATCCCTTGCCATTTGGTGGCTGTTGAATATCTTCGAGAGGTTCGATGGGAGAAACACCATGAACTGCATCCTTTTCTTCATCTTCTCCTTCCCCTCCATCCTCTTCGTCGTCCTCGTCATCGTCCTCATCATCGAACACGCACTGCTTTGAGATTGCGGCAATCACTGCCAAGAGCCCTTCCACCTACCATTTCGGCAATCATTGAAATAGCCATGAAACAAGTGCGTGGGACCTCAATATATTTCTATAGTTACTACATTCGTGCTGCTGCCATAGACCAAAAATATCAAAACATCACCGACACCCACTTGTATGAAACCTGTACTGCAAATGCCTACATGTACATAAAACTTACTGCCAGGCGATTGGTCGAAGCGAGTCGCACGCCGAACGGAAGGCTCTGATTGGCCTGCTCCAAGAGCAAGAGAGCCGAGCGCGCGGCTGCCACTGACGACGAAGAAGATGGCAATGATGACGAAGACGCACCACTAGCTGCTGCTGCTGCTAGACTGTTGTGAGCAGTGCTGCTATTCGAAGGGGCAGCAGCGGCAGCCGCCTCCGTGTGTGTACTTGTAATCGAAGAAGGATTGTGATACCCGCCCCACCCTGGAGTCGCGTGTGCAGCGAGGGTGCGGCAAACGGCTTCAAAGAGATTGGTGCACTGCACGTCGCAATCGTAGTTGATGTACAAGTCCTGTAAATGAAGTGGTGGCAATGGTGGTGGTTGTAATACATGTGGTGTAGGAGGCAGCAGAAAGATTGAAAACGGCATGACTACCAAAAGACTAATACTACAAGGGAAGTCGTACAAACACGAATACTCTCCTTAGTTATGTAGACACATGCGCGAATCACAGAAGTCTCTGCTATGTACATACATAGACAGGAGATTATTTATCCTACCAGCATTAGCGCAGGCTCTCGGCAAAAGTCAAGCAACGACTCTAAGGCCAATTCCCGTCGTTCGGGTGAAGAAGACGCCGCCAGGGCTAGACCGCCAACGCCGGTGCCTTTGGCTAGAGCTAAAGAAGAAGAAGATACGCCCACGACACTGCCACCTTTGTGTTTCTTGGTCGATTCCATAGCCATCAATTGGTGGTAAGTGGCTTGAGCTAAAGCATCGGTGTCCAAAATGCGTAAATGCACCGAGGTCAAAAACACTTCCAGTTGCACCTGTCATAAACAAGAAAGACATTGGATTGAGACAGGAGCAACAAAATCGAAGTGTGCTCGTTATGGAATACCGTGAAATAACAGAAGGCGCGCAGATAAAGGAATAAACTTCTACGATAGATACGCCAGAATCGATCTCAAAGAGAAATGGAACACGCCACTTCAAAAATCGCTTACTTTTAAGTGGTCTTTGATGCTGTTGAAGAGGTTGAAGACCACACGCAAAGTTAAGCTCAAGATTTGCAGGTCCGGTGATTGGCTGTTCTGGAGCAGGTGCTTGCATAAGTCTCCCTGTATAATATTGGTGGAGCGGTACGACAACATTTCAAGAAAAAAAGTAGTGTAAATAAGAAGCGCGCGAATGCCTCCTTGCGAGCGCGATCAAAGATGTAGAGGAAACAACAAGGGTTAAAGCGAGAAACCACACGCATGAACACAGAAGTAATGATGGCATCTTGCCCACCTGCATCACTTCCACCAATTGCGGGCATTTCCCCAGATGTTCTCCACCGGCTTCAATGGCGACGTTCACTAAACTCAGCGCAATCGCCACGCTTTCTTCGTTGTTGGTCTTCTTCTTGTTCGTGGAATGGTTGCCCCCTACTCCACCGAACCCTCCTCCTTGTGCTTGCGGTGGCTTGAGCGTCGCCCGAGGGTTGCACAGCGAGCTCAAAGCTTGCATGATTGCCACGGTAGCAGGCAAGGAAGAAGAAGAAGCGGTGCCGCTACTTCCCGATACTCCTGCTCCTGATGATGTTGCAGCTCCCGTACTGCTGCTGCTACCGTGAATGCCACCGCAACTGCTGCCACCCGTGCTGTGCTCGCAGCTATTGTCGCCACCACCTGCATGAGGTGTTTCATTGTCCGAGCCCGGCCAGGCGACGTCGTCGTCCTCATCATCGTCGTCGCCATTAGCTTCAACTTTGACCTGAGCCTCCATGTCCTCTATCTGGCGATCGTGGTGATTGTTACCGGTGCTCCCGCTAGACCCTTTCTTCGCGTTTTGGTGGTGATGATGGTTCACGAGGCGCGCGCGGCTGAACACTACCAACACTACATGTGCTAGGGTGTTGTCGGCGGTGGAGCGAAGCAGCGACGACCTCTTGGCTTCTTCTCGGCTCACCGCTAAGCACTTGCTGAAAATGGCCACCACCTTTCGATTGGGAGAAAAAGAAGTAATCGAGGGAAAAAGGATGAATAAATTGTGGAAGGTGAAACAAAATAGAGAGTGTGACCATTCGTACCCTACGCGCACACATATACACTCGCACAAGCGCATAAACATTACGCACACTCACACCCCTACACAACTATCACGACTATCCCATCGCTCTTTCATGCATTCCCTCAAGTCAAATCAAATCCATTCGCATCCGTTTACCGCTTGATCGGAGAGGGTGGCGCCTGCGTCAGAGCGTAAAGTGAGGGCTGCCAAGTCCAGGAGCTTCATGAGCACAACTTCATCGGTGGACACGTCAGTTTCTTCGAACACGCAGCTGTGGAATTAATCATATGGGGGTAATGGGTGGGTGTTATCGTACAATGGGGGGAGTGAGTTCGGAATGACACAGAAAGACGCAGACACCAAAAGATAATGAGAAAGGGACAAGGCTTGTAGAAAGAGTGGTATAAAGCAAACGGATTTGACTGAGAACAATTCGACGACAAGGATTACACGTCACCCCTTGGGTTCCCCTTTGGACTGATTCCTTGCTCTGGCTACTGCCAATCAGAGGTCGCTACAGGAGCTCAAACACGCGGATGCAAGTTACACTTCACATTACCGGCTGATGCTCGCTGCAATCAAGGCCACACCATCGCGGCTGCGCTTTTGCCCGGGTGCCGCCACAAACCCGTAGAGCAAAAACTTGTGCAGGGAGGACAGGGCCGCGCCGGTGATGGGACCGGAAGTGTGGGGAGAGGTGACCACATCTACGAAGGGCTGACGCGAGCATATGCGTACAGGGAAGGAGGGTGATAATTTTAGGGGTAGTTTTAAGTGCGAAGAGTTGAGAGTCGCTGAAGACAAAAGTTTAAATGGCGGTTGCGAGTTAAGAATAACGGAATTTGGGTCGAAGTAAAAGTTGCGAGGTGAAGAGTGGGAAAGAACGAGTGCACTATATAAATACGTGAGAAAAGAAGCCAAATCGATAGAAAGTCTCGGTATGTCGAGATGAAGCCAATGCAGACGCTATTTTCCACCGTCATTCACCTCCACAAGGCTAACGGTGTCAACTTGGCTCACGCTGCGGGGCTGCCGCTGCGTCAGTTGGTCGTGAAGTGCTTTCAGCCCTCGTGTGAGGGGAGACTCTGCATGCAGGGGTACCTATATAGCAAAACACCGTCATCGAGAGTGGGGCTGGGCAAAGGCAGAAAATAGTGAAGTACGTAGCGAGTCTTAGCTAGAATGAATGAAAATTGGCCAAATATAATTTGTGCGCAGTGGTTCAGTCGAGGCTGGAAGCTCAAAATAACTAGCTGTAAGTATAAAAACTAGCCTCGAGTTTTTAAAAAGCCAGCTCCTAGAAATTAAACATAGTGTGCGAATGTAAATCCATTAAGGCTAGCGCTAGCACGCACCTCCATTCTGAAACGGTCAGCAGAAGCCCAGCGCGAATTCAAGCGCATGACGGTCAGCACATTGTGGACTTCGCCTTTGACGCAATTTACGTCCGATAGGCCGGATGTGAGGCGCGGCATGGCTATAGCGCCCACAGCACGGCTCTAGTATCTAAACCTCCTCGTAAAGCCGCGTATTCTTTCGGCTGTTAAAAGGCCTCCGTAGGTGCTTGGGAAGGTTCGACCACCTTGTGGACTGTGACCGGTAGCAAACAAAAGTCGCAGCTGTGCCCTTTGTCAGTCGGTCGTGTTGTCGTGTTGTCGTGTTGGTGCGCTGGTGCCTGGTGCTGGCTGGTTGGTGGTGGAGAGGAAAAGAATCGGAAACAAAAAATAATAAAATAACGACCCTGTATATCCACTGTATCCCTGCTGTCTCCCCTTCTGCTTCTTCCTGTAGTGTGTCACTCCCTATCATTCGTGAAACTACGTCTCAAGTTCCTTCATACCCTACCACTCGTTTATATGAAAGAATTTGAGAGGCAGCAATACGAATGATAGGGAATGGCGGTGTGCAAGTACAGAAGTACAGGTAGTTCCTGGTGATAAGAGGTGGCCACGTCAAGAATATAAGGATTAAAATTCGGTACTTCCACCTATTAAAAATTTCTTCTTATACTACCTTAGTACCTAGAAACGCTAAGAGAGCGAGGGCTGAGGCCAAATCCCCCCGCCCTTCTTACCCGGAACTACCTGTACTCTTCATGCAATTATATACCGCTAAGGCGTCGACTTCCCTCGTTTCTAAGTAAATTGATGACCCAAAGCAAAACCGGCGATCGATTGTTTACCGCTTAGTAAATAGAAGTGTACGCGCATCGAGTCAAAATCGTAAATAAAAGTTGCGAAGAGGGAAAGAATTATAATACTTTCAGCCATATCTAAAGCATAGAATTAAATTTCGAACGTGAAATGAACTTGAGAGGTCTGGGTGGTGAGGGAGGGGGCTTGGTAAACACATGAATATAGAGCTTTACCTAACTGCTGTCCCAGTTAAAGTCAAGCAATTTATTAAACATCATCACTACTTCTTGAACTTTAAGTTACCACGAAGCTCTTGTATTTGATTCTTATTCTCGAAATTAATAGGCAATAGAATCTAATCGACCGGACAAGGTTTCTCGTGCAGTTAATTATCGCGCGTGGGGGCTCACCACCCATCGTGGGCAGGCACGCCTTACGCTCGATCGCTGGGGTCTCGTACAAGCCCCGAACGCCCAAGGGACCAAAGCCAACACCCCCGTGCTCGCAACGACTACGAACTCGAACTCGAACTAATACAAACCCAAATGGCACAGAAGCCAATCCTGCGGGCAGAAGTGGGAATGCGCGTGCGTTGCGCAAACAAAGCAAGTGCGGAATGATTCAGGAGGGAGAGGGGGCATTGGCCAAATTCCTCGAAAAATTTGCAAAAAGCGAGGAATTTGTGGGTGTTGCGCACTCCGCAGAACAATAAACAATAAAGAGGAAGGCGCGCGAGCAAAGAAGCTCGTGACATGCGGAAC
>Ga0307979_1001683_pt1 | contig 15675 bp, 13 predicted proteins | sample OrgLakmetage1058_FD_201833 | JGI IMG/M metagenome (GOLD analysis project Ga0307979, IMG submission 201833) | Saline water microbial communities from Organic Lake, Antarctica - #1058 | ecosystem: Environmental > Aquatic > Non-marine Saline and Alkaline > Saline | place: Antarctica: Organic Lake...
AGGGGCAGAACAATAGGCGCCTTGCGCGCTGAAAGGCGCACTTTGACCTCTGCCGAGTGGACCTCGTGTTCCAAATGTCACGAGCTTCTTTGCTCGCGCGCCTTCCTCTTCATTGTTCTGCGGAGTGCGCAACACCCACAAATACCTCGCTTTTTGCAAATTTTCCGAGGAATTTGGCCAATGCCCCTCTCCCTCCTGAATCATTCCGCAATTGCTTTGTTTGCGCAACGCACGCGCATTCCCACTTCTGCCCGCAGCATTGGCTTCTGCGCTTCTGTGCCATTTGGGTTTGTATTAGTTCGAGTTCGAGTTTTGTCTGAAGTTTTCGACCCTGCGACCCGCCATTCCAATTCCAATGTCACTCCACTTCACTTCAAATATGAGTCTTCAATAGGCTCCACGTCCCTCTTACGCTTATGAACCTTGAGAATTTGACTGTGGTATATCCAATAACAGAGGTAGATCGATCCTATTTCGATCAATTGTCATGTTCTTCTATACTTTGAACTCCATGCCGTGTGCCGTTGCCGTTGGCTGCCATTATTTCCTTGTGTTGCGCTTGTTTTCGCTCTTGTCAAATCACGGCTTCTACGAAAGGAACACCTTTGCTTATACTGCCGATAGCTGCCTTCTATTTCTTTGGCTTGGTGACCTTAGTCGCCGCGAGGCCTTCCGCGAGCAGTGCCATTGAGTCGTCCTTCTTTTTGGGCTTTGCCGCCGTTTTGGCTGCACCGCCGCCTGCCGCGGCTTCTGCTGCTTCAGCGGCATCGTCCGCGGCAATGGTGGGAAAACAACTGCATATTTAAAAAGCAAATGAAAGTAAATAAAATGAAGTGGTAAGCTCAAGGGCACAATTGATATGTATGAAAGGCCATGGAAGCTCGAATGAGCTTTTGCAATCCGTTGTTCACAGGGTGAACATTTCTAGAACAAAACAATCGGCACTTTTGGCAACATTCACGAAGACTTACTCGGCAAAAGTATCTTTCGGATGCTTGCTCTCGCAGTGGTTTCTTTGGTCAACGTTTTTCTTGGTAACTTTGAAGAGCAAGCCACATTTGGCGCAATTTACATCCGGCTTGGCGAGCGCAGCCTTGCGGATTGAGAGCTCATCGCGCACGATGCCGTTGGCCGCATCAGCGTTCTAGAAAGAAAGGATAAAAGATGACTTTAGCTTCGAGGTGTACTCGTCCTGCCTTAAGATAGAGTGTGACAATAACTGCTGCAATTAGAGTACCCGCTCGACCGCTCCTATGAGCGCTTGAATGAAACCCTCGAGTACATGTCAACTTTGAAGGAGCAAATACCGAAGTCCTAGGCGTACCTGCTGACGCTTTTTTAAAGCTTTATTTCCGAGAGGCATGTCGAATCTATTTGCGCCTGTTCGCGGGTGAGCGATGAGCCCTTACGGTTAATTGCTTCAAATGAACACAACACGACACCTCCTACAATCCTACTGAACAGCGAGTAGCTCGAAATTTTCGCTGAAGCTGAGAGAGGAGAAGCAGCGAAGCAGCAGCGCTGAGATTGAAGATTCTACAGGGGGTATAGTAATGAATCAGTCAAAGTCAGTCGATGATGGAAGACGAAAGTAAAGTACAGATTCATGTTCGTGGATAGCTGTTGAGTTAGAGGATAGATGCACCAATCGGGTGAAGTGACGGTTACGGTATGTTGCACAAAGCTCGAGTTAGAGTTACTCCTTAAAATAGCAGGTCGGACAGTCAGGCTACGTCAGAGTTCGGCTTCCATCGTTATATGAGATGCATGCCGGAAATTAATAACAAGGCCGCATAGCTCTACGAAGGCGCAATGAGCCGCAATGGCGTTCTGAGATCCCGGCCTATTTGACTCCAGATGCCCCATCTCGACTCCGTTGTCAACAAGGTCAAGTGTGTACGTTCAACTGTGCATGCCTTAGTGGGGATACACAGAAGGGGAATAGCCGAAATGCATCGGAATACTATGAGGAACTAAGCGAATTGGACTATTCTATCGCTATTGAGCCCGAATCCAGTTCACCAGTAACCAATAAAACCGCGGATTTTCCGGTTTCTTACCCACTTCGGCTCAGCAAGAGACCAGGTAATTACTAACTGCAATGAAGAAAAACCCAGAAGCCTCGTAGGTTTTCTTGGTTACTGAGCATACCGCTCTTCGTAAATTTCCTGAGACTAGAGTAGGATTCTTTTCTGAGCCCGCCCTGGAGGGGCCAACTTCAATAAGAAAGAGAGAGCAGGAAGGTCTTTCGGGGTTGAATTGCCTTCTTTGCTTCTTGGACTGACCGCAGAAACCTAGTGATTGTGAATGAAGTCAAATATACAGTGCACAATACTACGACTTCGAGTTTGTGCCCTCGCGCTCCATCTTTAAGAAAAACTGCCGCTAGTATGAAGGTTAAAATTGACGTGAGGTTTATGCAGCAGACGCTGCAACCACTGCGGGAACCTTCAGGACCCAGAAAGCAACCTTGAGGTTCAGGAGCAGCCACGCGACAGTTATGACCACATTGAAGGTGAAGACCATCGTGACGACGGCAAGCGGCTTCGGGAACTTCAGGCGCGTCTCAAGCGTTTCGAGGATTTTATTGAAGGCCGGGCTTATTACTCCAGCGAGCACAACGCGTAGTGGACGGAGAGCAGTTCCAAGCGTAATGTAAATGGCTCCGTAATACGCGAAAAACTTCTTCGTGAAAAACGGCGGATACATGGCCACAAATGGTGAAAGCCCCGTGTCCTTGACATACTTTGCCCACGTCCAAGCCAGCATAGTACACGAATTTATGTTTGATACGAAACCGTACGAGAGTATGACCGCTGTTCCTGCTGCAGCTAAATTTTTCCCGGTCATCTTGGACTTCAAGAAGCTGACGACGCCCTTCTTGGGTGCAGGAGGAACCGGCTCATAGTTCGCATCGGTAGCCATACTGAGAGTTCGCCTCGATCGAACCTAGCAATGAAAACAGCACTGCTAATCCTATAGTAGGAAGATCGTTAGATTGTTGTGTGCAAGGACGCACCTCGTGAAGTGCACTACAGCCTGGTTGCCTCGCTGGAGAGAGTTTGGGATAGCTTCTTAACGTGGAAACTGATGGCCTAGCCACAAAAGCAGTCGCCACATGACTTAATAGCACAATTAGCGCTAAACGAAGCGCTGGCATACTCTCTTACGAGCTAATATATTCAGATATTGGCCCTTTTGAAGGCAGAGGATAAGCTGCAGGCTGCAAGCTGCAAGTGAAGGGTGAAGTGTTAGTGTGAAGTGGTCGGTGAAGAGGTTATATTACACAGAGCCTTCTACCAAGGGTACCCTTGCTTCTACTTCTGTACGTCGTACTTACTTTTACGTAAGTAGCTACAGGGTGATTTGTGTTCTGTTTTGTCGTTCTGTCGCAGCTTTCTCAACAAGAACGACGTCCAATTTTTTTGGTCGATCAGTAGTGGAGAGAAGATAAAGATAGAATCCTAACAATAATCAGTACAGACGAAGTCAAGATGCGGTGGCTCTCAACTCTTAGCGTGGCCAAACGTAGTGCCCAACTATTACATGCACGTAATTCGTTTTCGACGTCGGGTCGTGGAGCTGCCTTGCTCAAGAATTTAACGGCAGCAAAGGGCTCCATAAAAGCCTCAGAGACTATTGTTACACCTTCAGGCAGTACCTCTGACGGGGATGGGGTTCTGACGGCCGCTTGCGGGGAAGTAGAAGAAGACGTTACGGAAATGGAGGATATGTTTGTGTCAACGACCGTTGGACTAGAATGGGGTGGTAAGAGAGGACGTCCTAAGCTCCTTTGCATAGTATTCCTTGCGCTAATTGTTTTCCTGTGTTCTGACGCAGGTCCGATGCGCGGAGGGCGCTTCAGCGAGCCAACGAGATTTGGGGACTGGGAACAAAAAGGCAGGTGTACTGACTTTTAAGTATGTGTCAAGGAGACTGTGTTTATCTATGTGAAACGTACGCTAGAATGCAACGCCTAGGGTTGGCGACCTAGCCCGAAGCTTTTAACATTTTATACTTCACACGACTGTGCGCCGCCAAGCCTTAGCTCATAGTTCACGTTCACTCTAGCTGCACAAGGAGTAGCAATCGCGCAGTATATGGCCGCTTTTACTTGTTCCATCTACTTTTTTTCTATTTGCTGGTGAATTTTTGCAATTGAGGAGTGTAATCTGGTAATCTAATCCTAATCCAATACAGTATCGTAAATTCGGAAGGGCCTCTTGTCTCCTGGTTGTGATATCGTATGAAACAAACAAGAATAAGAAATCTAAAAAGTCCGCCAAGTGAGCCTTGAGATGTGGGCTGTTGTGTCCGTGCAGTGCCCAGGGTCTGTATGTCTGTAGCTTTTCGAGATAAGCCAACAGGCAATCAGAAAAGGACAAAAGGAGCACACTCGAATCCGTCTCAGGTCCAGGTCTGTATCATGCATGTGACCTGAGGGGACTCAGATATCCAGCAAATACTTTCCGGTAATGCTGACCACATGCCTATCAAGGTGCTCCAGCGAAAACCACACGTAGTTCTCAATGCATTCCGTGGTCTGCATAACAATTTCGTTGCGACTACGCCACGCCATGCCATACCCGCCACATCACTGCCCTTGGGTTACTTGTTTTTGCTTGGATAGACCAGACGCTCCTCAGAAATCAGGTTTCTATTGAACTATCAGGCAGCCACCAAAGATTACCACCAGATCAGCCCTCCGGGCCTGTTTAAAGTTCGCAAAAACTTTGAGACATCCCAGGCCGAGAGAATGAATATCCATTTCTTTCCAACTTAAAAAGTTCTTGATGGAGTGCGAACCTCCTTGAGAGCCCTAGTAAAGAATCAAGCTTGGTCCATCCAAATCACCAGCAGCAATAAGCCTCCCACGTCGTTTGTAACTGATTAAAGCATCAGGTCGGTTCGGTAGCCCGGCTTTTGAGCCATAAAGTGATATTTGTAGCCTTCAACGAAAATGCCCCTGGATTCCGAGGATCCTTCGTGATTTTAGGTCCACGATAGGCGGAGATAAATTTGAGAACTCTTTCCTGAAGAATTGCATTGCCGTCGCTATTATTTCCCCGTCCGGTGATGATTAAAATGTCGCTGATTTTGCGCACACCGCTTTTGAGCTCGAGAAATATAATCCGCAGAATCGCACACGAAACGGAAACAGATAGCCTATGCAAGTCTACCTCAGAGGATGATGCCCACGCCTTCGGATACAAACCAGCGTTTCTGGCGTCTTGCATGATATCAATCACCTCAGCCGTATAGGTCTCGTGACTCAGAGCATCCAGGACTGAGTTTACAGCATACTCGTTAGGCAAAATTGACTTTTCCTTCAACGTGTTGAATGTTTCAAGCGCATCTTCTGAAGCGCCCACTCTCGCACACGACTTAATGATGGAGGTGAAGGTCACCACATTAGGTTTGAGGCCCAAGGCTTCCATAACTTCAACGAATTCCCGAGCTTTCTGCCATTGGCCCCCTTTTTCAAAAGCACGGATCGCAGCATTGAAACTCGTGCAGTTGGGCTCGATACCGTGTCGCTGTTTCATCGACATGAGTATGCCAGTTGCCTGATCAGTTAAACTATCAGAGGCACAGGCATTGATTACCGAATTCAATGTCACAATGTCAGGGCGCACTCGGGCATCGTCGCACAAGCGTTTGAAAATAGTCAGGGCGGCACTTGAGTCTCCTCCAATTGCACACGCTTTCAAGGCTAAATTATAGGAAAAGATATTTGGCGATACTTTGTACAAGCTTTCCATGCTCTTAAAAGTTTCCAGGGCTTGCTGCCAGTCTCCCAACTTAATCCATGCATGAATTGCGCTCGATAGACAAACGACATCTGGCTGCAGACCCTTTTTTTGCATGAGCTTCAGGAAACGAACGGAGTCACGGTACCTTCCAGTTCGTTCGCTCAGCGTAATCATGGTTCTAAAGACTTGTAAGTTTAGCACACTTCGTTCTTGGGCAAAGAAGAGTGCATGAGCCTTGTCGTATTTTTTAGCTTTAAAGCATGCGCTCAGCGCTGCTGTAACTGAACGTGCGTCGGGAGACTGCTTTAGCTTCGAAAGTGAGCCAACTATTTCTTGAGGTTGTCCTCTATTTGCTTGCGGGCGTATTTGATTTGACTGTTGGCCAGAAACATGAGGCGCCAGAATCTCTGGAGCTCTGCCCTTAGACTTAAGTCGCCGTGGTACCATCAGCACTTGTACTATTTTTACCGAATGCTTTGTAAAAGCAGATGCAATCCCAGCATCATGAGCAATAGCGAGTCTGCGAAGAAGCGGGAACCACATTGGCTAGAACTTGCGAAAAAAATATGGGTGTCACCGCTTATAGAACAGACAAACAGGCCAATTGTACATGTAGTCAGTCTAGCTAGCTCATACTAGAAAGATGCTGGTATGCTGGTTCTCTAAAATGTACTGATGATGGTGATTCTAGCTAGCTTGGTTTGTTGCTTGGGAGCTTGGAGCTTGGACCCCTTGCTTGTACTGTACTGCTGTACTGCATCAAAATGTTGTTTCGTATCTAACTTATCTTTTCCTTCCCACAACCAACCAGAAACAATAGAGTCAATGGAGTAGTGAAATAGCTTTCTTGAGCTTTGTGGGCTCCCCTCACGCATCGATTCAAGATAACTGCTGCGAGTATGGTGATTATGAGGTACGACTAAAGGACTCGAGAATAATATGATGCGTACTCTCTCGCAAACTTTGGAGCTTCGACTTCATTTGCCTCATATAAAACTCCGACTGGCTGACGGTTGATATACCTACTAGCTAGTCTACTTGGCTAGGTCACCTTCGACTAGCTCGGCCAGCTCGCTGAGTCCCACTTGTGATCGCACCTACGATATTGAAAGTCTCGCGATTTACTGCTGACAAGTTATTGCCCTGGTTGTATGTAATCTAACTTTTCTTCAGGGCCTATCTGTCGGGACGCCCTCCTCTGGCTAGCACATCGCTGCTAGTTGCTCTTGTGCTATCCAACGATGCCATAGGAGTGGTGAACAGCGAAACTCGGATGGAAGCTTGTTCGGCAAACATTACAATGCCGGCCAGCTTCGGCCCACCGCCGTCGGCTGCGCAGCACCCAAAGGCGCAAGGCTCCCGCCCGAACATCCTCTTTGTGCTCTCCGACCAGCAGCGCTACGACTTCGACGGCGCTCACCCTGAAATAGCGCTTGAGCAGCCGCACCTGCAGCGGCTAGCCCGTGAGGGGGTGCGCTTCACCGCTGCCTTCAGCCCGAGCCCGCTGTGTGGGCCGTCAAGGAGCTGCATGGCGGTGAGCAAAATGGAATCTAAGCAACATGGAATTTAGACGACAAGGAGTGCGTGCCATACGTACAAGAGGATTACTTTAACTTGATACGTGTGAACTCCTATGAAATGCCTCTAGGTTCCCATATGCTAGTATTGTCGTGCTTAGGTGCACCGTTCCTTCAATTCGTGGTGTTTCAATTGTATCTCGCCTGTCTTCCTGCAGGTGGGGCGTCAATACCACGAGACGCTGCCACACTTATCCAGCGAGGGGTTCAACGGCGGGCCGCCTCCGAAGTTCGAGACTTTTTACACTAGACTGCAGCGCAGCGGCTACCACACCATGACGTATGCAAACATCATGCATCACAGTGAGGCTGTAATATATCTCAGACTAAGACCTGCTTTGCCAACACATCATTGGCTCAAAAAGGGAGCACATTTGATTACATGTACATGGTAGCTGTAACTCCTTGAGCTTCGCATTTGATGTTTGTGAAGAAATGTATGAGTGAGGGTGAGCATTTAACTTTGAATTGATACACTTGATCTACTAGGTGTGGGAAAGACGACTTGCAAAAGGGAAATGCTCAGAAAGCTGGACGAGACCGGCGATCGGACGCAGCGAGCTTAACGCGTTTGGGCTTCTCGGACTTCGAGCGCTCGCTCGGCAAGAAAAACGTGTTTGCGCTGAAGACCAAAGCGGCGGATCAGTACGGCGACTTCTTGCTGCGGCTTGGGAACACTCCGCCGCTGCTGCAGTTGCAAGCGGAGGCGCTACAGGCTGGCTCTTCTGATCCTCAGCCAGGATCAGGTGTGGACGCTGAAGCACTTTCACCTCCTAGTAGTAGTGGCAACAAAGTCACTGGCGAAAGTGGTACAGAGAATCGTGAAAGTGCTCAAGACAGTGGCGTAGAAACTCGTGCTGAAGAGAAAGGTGCCTCCCTTGACGGGGACAATGACCTCTTCTTAGAGGGTAGCCGCTCGCGTGCCTTAAAAGCAAAACGACCGGTGCGTTCCAAAGCAGGAAGCAGTAGCGGGAGCGGGCAGGGCCACCTCAGAAACCGACCACATAACATGGGCTCGAACGAGAACGACAACAGCAGCAGCAGCAGTAGCATTTTGCACGCTCATGATAGCAAGGCACCTGCTATTGCTGCTGCTGACGATGGCAGCGGAGAGCTCGTTGGCCGTGCTTATGCGCGGCATTGGGCCAGCGGGTTTCCTGCCGGTGGGGGTTTTCCTCATCTCGGTCAGAGGCCAGGCGCCGGCCTTCAAGTGGTTGACGCTGCTTACAAACAATGCCACCCCAGCGGCGGCGGTGGCAACAGCGTTTATGCGTGCCCTCCTTTCCCCGCTAGTTTTCCCGACGAAGCCCAGGAAGACAGTTTCGTGGGGCGGCAAGCTCTGCGGCTGCTGCGGCGGCGGCCGAAAGAGAAGCCCTTCTTCCTGCAAGTGAACTTCCCGAGCCCCCACGACCCGTACACGATCACGCAATGCATGGCGCAAGCGATCCGAGGAAGCCGAAGCAAAGTATGTCGTTATTGTGAAAACAAAAATGTTGGGATTGCGGATTGCGAAGTATATTTGAGTGACGTTAGCTCTCTCGTTGCACATCCTTCTTACCCATTCACCTCTTGCAGCTGTATCTGTTTCGTGTGCGCACACTGAGAGATTCCCTTATTTGCATTTTAGAACCACTTGTCTACAGCATCATTTCTGCTCGTAGAGTAACAAGTTGGCCAACATTGCAATATATTTTACACTGCAACCCCCTCCCCCCAGGTCGGGAATCCTGACGGCTCAGCTCGCCGCGGCTACGCGGCCCTCTGCGAACACGTGGACGTTTGGCTCGGGCGTTTTTTGGATGAATTGGCGGCCGAACCTGCGGCTGCTCAAGGCGCTGATCCTAGTGAACAAAGATCTGCTGCTGACACATCGGTGAATGTGCCTGACGCAGCGTCCAACGCGTCTAGCGCTGTAGATGCAGGTCTCAATAGCAGTGCGCCCACGGTGCCATTCGACGAGCAAAACCGTCGGATTAATCGGCCGTTTACGCCTGAAGCAGTGGAAGCAGCACGGGAAGTGGCGCGAAGTGTCACAAGATCAGTGCTCGACGTTACTTTGGTGTGGTAGTGCTACTGAGCTGGTGACGCTCATTTTTCTTTCTGACGACGCATTCAGTGCGATGCTCCGCTACGCTTCCTCGTTCCTTATTTCTTGTTTGTCTATGAAGGCGTCACGGACATTTGTGCATTAAACGAGCATGTAGTACTAAAATTGCTTTTGTCCTGTTCCCTTACCTCGATCATCCATCCAACATTTCTCTTTCTGCCCCCCCCATCCCTTATGAATAAACAAAAAGGTATGTTTTTCGTCCGACCACGGGGACATGCTTGGCGATGGGAACAAATGGGGCAAGCAAGTGCCGGGGCAAGGTTCGATTGCAGTGCCGCTGGTGTGTAGAGGCCCAACGGGGTTAACGCTAGGTGGCAGCAGCAGCAGTGGTGGTGGTGTGGGCGCAGATAACACCGCTACTACGTCATCAACGTCGTCATCAACGTCGTCATCCTCCTCAGTATTGCATTGGCCGCCAGCTCGAGTGAAGCGGGGCATGGTGGTGCAGCAGCCCGTCTCCATTGCCGATTTAGGCCCCACTTTCTTGGACGTTGCCGGTGTCACCAAGCCTGCCACCATGACGGGGCGAAGCTTATTGCCCGTGCTTCTGGGCTACGCAACCCCCCACCAAGTGCGCCGCGTCGTGACGTCAGCGTTGAAAGACTGGCGGGTGGCCGTGGCCTCCGTGCGGGTGGCGCCCCCCAACCCTGGTTTTGCCGCTGCTAACGTCGCAGCCGCTGCCGCCAAAACTTCTTTGGCAGTAAATGGCAGCAGCACTGGCAGCAGCAGCACTGGCACTGTAACTCTGGGCGAGCAGCTCGACGGGGCTATGCTCGTGTCGCGCGGAACAGCCCCTGAGCTGGTGCAACAAGTAGGCCGCCCAGCCGTGGCAGGGTTGGACATTGCTGGCAGCGCAGGCAACGATGGCTCCCTGTGGATCAACATGGTGTCGTCTTTCAACCGAAACGGCCCAGCGCCAGCGGACGGCTCCAGTGGTGGGAGCTGGAAATTAGTGCATCCGACTTCAAACCACGTGTTGCCTATCCACAAGAGCCTTTCTGTCAGTGGCTTGGTAGAAGCTGTGAAGGGAGCCTACCATTTATCGTAGACAACAACTTTGAGTATGATTGCGGTGCGGTGCGCAAAGAGCGGATTTACTGATAGAGATCGAGCGCGTGAGATTAGCTCTATATCAGTTCCATAATCCCTCCTACATATGTCGCTATCGAAGAGCTCATTGGAATTCTTGAGATATAATTTCCTTCGATCCTAGGCGCATTGCGAATTGATTTCGATTGATAAAAATAGTTCTTTATTTTACATCGATTTGCTAGATATAAATCGGCGCACTTCAATTACGGGGCCAACACGCGTAAACACAAAGGGGCGCCCCACGGGCGGTATACCAGAGGTGAGCCATAAATCATTCCACCGATCTCTGTGTCTATCTAACTGCCTAATGCCTTGCTGATGCTAATGGAGAACGATGTGTTTCTTATGATATGAGGTAAACTTGGTATAATAGTAGTATAACAGGGAAACAAAACGATCTGAGCGAAGCATGATTTTCTCTAGGCTCTCCTTCCGCCAACTTTGAAGTCGAATAAAGCAATGACAGGGCGGTGATCGCCATGCTTGACCTTGGGAACAGACTCGTACCGGACAACTTTCGTGCGCGAAGGCTTGTAGAGCACCTGAGAAAAGCCATGTCACGATGAGAAAAAGCACAAAAAGTACTTAGAAATTCATACCATGCATCAAAATTGACACATGCATCAATCTAAAAGGGTAGCACATGTACTATACACGTGAATCGCGTGCCAATATGAGCTAGAGGTTGCCTACCCGGTCAGTCCACGATGGCACCCGTTGTTTCTTGCTGCTGTCGTAGGAATCGGTACCGGGGTCCAACTTCTGTAAAGTCAAGAAGTAAAAAGATGGTAATGATTGTTTTGATAACTCTTCAACTCTCCTATCCTACGCGCATGCAAGCGCATCTTACTCACAAAGGTTGGCTTGAAGGCGATGTCTCCCTCTGCATAACCCTTGAAAACATGCTCCGACTTCCGTCCCTTCAGGAGTTGATCTCTTCGGAGGAGCCACCGCAAAGACTTCTCCTGAGTTTTCTTTTGTGATGAGTTCTTCTTGCTTTCAGAGAACGCCTGCTCAACACGGAGATCAGCGCGCTCCCTAGTAGTATCCAAACGGTAATTCAAGTCCCCAGCCCAAAAAATGCCTTCAAATTGCCCGAGGAGCCGTTTGCCTTCGCCTGGGCACTGAGCCCACGGTGAAGTCGTGGTTTCTAATTCTGCTAATGCAGTATCGAATTCATTGATATATTCATCTACACGATTCGCTTCCACGTCGTCATCGTCGTCACGTCGCTCCATGACTTCTATGACAGAACTGGGCTTCATTGTGTACTCATCGTCGTAGACAGTATCTTCAGTATCTTCCCAATGGTCATCGAATCCACCCTTGAATAATCCTTCAGTAATATGATGATAATCGTTGTGCCGATCGGTGACCTGACGATATAGACATGATTGAGTTTTAAAATGGTATTATTGGTTAAATTTGTGGACAAAATTATCCACTGTACCTTATGCTCGTGCGCAGCAAGATGACTGGAGATGAAACATAAGCGCGAACCGAGCAGGTGGAAGCCAATAGCAACTGCGCCCTTGTTGACGAGAAGCCCGCCAGCGCCACATGCTACAGCAGATGGCTCAACAGAACTGCACTTCGCGAAGAGGCTGCGGTGCACGAAGACGCTGAGGCACGTCGCTCCGAGAGACTCGAACGCAAGCGGCACCAGCCCGCGCGCAGCCAAGATCCGTCCACAGGCGCCAAACATAGTACTGGCTGCCTTCTGTCCTGACGTACTAAATGGATTGACTACAATGGGTCCACATTCCTGGGCTGCTACTGCTATTACCCATGGACCGTTGGCATCTGCGAAGAGGTTTGCTAACGCAGCAGAGACGTCAGCTTCTGATGGGACTGACTCGGCCAGATTCCAAGTCACAATTCCAACGCAAAGGGTCGCAGGATCGTGCGGTTCGCGTTTTATTGGGACTTCTCCAAGGTTAGACAAAAGAAAACGCCCATCCTCGACGCCTCCCACGTCGCTAAAACGGGCGCCACTTGATTTCAGGAGTTGCTCTGCTTTTGCATTGCCAACATCACTCTTGTCGTCAACGTCGATTGAGGATGCTTCAGGAAATTGCTTCAAATGGTCCCTCCGACGCTCAGAGAGCTTGTGGCGACGTTCCTTCTCACTCCCGAGTGCACACTCCCCACAACAGACGTAAATTACGTAACTTGACCGAGAAAGAAGGTCGAGCAAATAATTCACAATGCTTGCAAGCACTGCCCAGAATGCTAGCTGAATCTTGATGATATAATCAAAAACTGACTCAGAAGCACCTTTCTTTGGGCGCCCAAACCCTTTCTCTGTCGCATTTAGATCAGCAATATCATCCTCAACGGGGGCTTGAGGCACCCGCACATACTTTTTGCCTTGGGGCATGGTACTGTTGTTACCTTAGCAATTCAACACCTACTCATCGGAGTCGTGAAGCCTATCAAGACCGACTCAAGTTTGGCAAGACAAGCCTTCGAAAACTTTAAGCACTGAGACTACTGTAGGCTCTATTAGTGCGCCTGCTAAAGCTCGAGGCTGAAAAGATACTGCAAGTGCTGCAGTTGCTGCAGTGACGACGTGACGACTGGAAACTGGAACCTTGCTGGAACAAAGAAATGAAGATCAATCTTCTTGCATTCTTCTCGTTGTGTACTTTTTTCACTTTTTCATGTGGAGTACAGTAGCAGTAAGTAGCGAATGTTGTACTGATAAGCTGAAAACTGTGCATGATGTACAAATAGTAGCACAGAGAATAGCGAAAGCATTGTAAAAACTATCGAGTAGAGACGTCCATGAGGCAATTTCGTCGAAGCGTATGTTACGCCTCGCGTTGTCATTCAGAAAGCTCGGGGCTCTATGAGGCCTAGTGTTGAGTGTAAGTTAGTTGTTGTAAACTTCTCTAGCTACTAGAGCCAGTCTCCCAGCAGAAGCACGTTAATAGGCTTCAAATAATATGCTCTAAACCTCTATAAAGAAGCTGCTTTCGTAAAGCAGACATTTTCTACTCCTGCTAGCTTCACTAGTAAATCTGAATAAGGGCGTAAGTGCCAGGGTATTATGCAACATCAGCGCATCGAGATTATCATCGATGGCATGAACCTAGCGAAAAGTCGGGCCTCGGACTTGCCTTGGCTACCAGTTGACGACACTGCTGCTGTCAGTGAAGCGGCGTCCTTCTTCTATGGCTGCGGTGCCGATGCGGTCAAGATATTTGGCGCTAAAGCATGGTGCGAGTCAACGGCTGGGCTCAAAGCGTTGGCAGCACAGGGAGTCTTGTTCTCGGCGCCCGGTGGCCTTGATGACGACTTCATGCTCAGGTTTATAATTTGATTCCTGTCCAGATATTCATATAGTATTGTAATTTCGAAATGATATCTCTCATCTCAATGACTCTATCTGAATGATTACCTTTCCCTGCCACAGTTACGCAGACCGTAAGGGTGCCTTCATCGTGTCCAACGACCGATTTCTCGACCACTCATCGCTGCGAGGGTGACGGGATAAAACTTGCCATTTGATTTTGAGTTTCATAGCCAATTTGTTCTTCTCTGCTTCCATCCTTTTACTCAATTCAAATAACCGCGCGTATCTTTTATGCCTCTGTCCCACAGCTACGACGCTGCGTGGGTGGCTTTCCACCGCGTGCCTTACATGTGGGAGCCCGAGTTTGCTGCGGACCCCAACGCGCTCGCTCGCGTCGCGTCTTACCAGGCTGGAACCGCAGAGCCGCGCTTTGCGCCGTTGTGCGCCCGCCTCTCTGGCAGCAGTGCCAGCAGCAGTGCCAGTAGCCACCCTGGTGGCATCAGGAGCCTAAGTGGCGCCAGTGCCATGACAGGTGGCGCTACTAGTAGTAGCACCGGTGTTGCTAGTAGCGCCAGTAGCTTAGGGCTAGGGGTTGCTGCCTCAAATCCCCCGCTGAGCCTAGCCATGCCCCCCACCAGAGCATCGACCGCCGCGGAGAAAACTTCCGACAACGGCGTAACGATGCAGGTTCCGCGCGGAGTGGTAGGGCGAATCATTGGGTCCGGCGGTCAAAACATACGAGCCCTTGAAGAGTCCACGGGCGCGAAGGTGAGGGGCAGACTACATCTGTAGCTAAGTGGCTACGTTAAATACTTGTGCATTGGAATGACGTCTGTACTGATTTATTCATGTCTGCACTGGTGTTGTTTGATTCTTCACTGCAGATTGACGTTCAAAGCCGCAATTATGATAGTAGCAATGTCGACGAGTTGGCGACCGTTCACTTGAGAGGCTCCTCAACAGAAGTGGCAGCAGCGGAAGCGGGAATTACCGCTAAAGTCACTATTTTTTTGGAGCAAGAAGCTCGTTTTCGAGGCAATGGCGGTTATGGTGGCGGTGGCAGCAGCAGCAGCAGCAATGCAACAGCTGCAGGAGCTCCAGTACCGCTCAATGGCACAGCATCCTTGACGAGCGGTGCAACGTTAGGCCACCCACATCAAACGGAAGCTCGAATGCCAGGGCTTGTGGGACATACAAACTTGAATGGGAGTGCTGCTGCACTCGCCGCTGGAAACAATGGAGCCAGCGCATCACCACCAGTTTTTTCAGTTGTGAGCTCGAGAGGGCCCGAGAGTGGAACTGCTGACAATGGAATGGAGCTGGGTTAGTCGTCTTGAACTCGATGAAAGTAAAAGCACCTTGAATATTGAAATCATATCTCAGATCTCAGTGCCAATTTATTATCTGCGATGCCCGGTATCGATTTAATCTCTTCGAGCCCGACGTAGCTGGTTTATTAATAAACTGGCCATGTATTATGTATGTATTATGCTTGTCGCGTAATTACGTGCTTGTAAATCTAGACCTGCTTATAATAGAAAAATAATAAGGCAATACAGCTCATTCGAGATGAAGTCCTAATCAGCTACTTTATGTATTTGTGTGAATGTCAAAATTCTGAAGCTCTGAAACTGCGTCTACGCGAACTCGAACTCGAACTAATACAAACCCAAATGGCACAGAAGCCAATGCTGCGGGCAGAAGTGGGAATGCGCGTGCGTTGCGCAAACAAAGCAAGTGCGGAATGATTCACGAGGGAGAGGGGCATTGGCCAAATTCCTCGAAAAAATTGCAAAAAGCGAGGAATTTGTGGGTGTTGCGCACTCCGCAGAACAATAAAGAGGA
>Ga0307979_1001684_pt1 | contig 15674 bp, 15 predicted proteins | sample OrgLakmetage1058_FD_201833 | JGI IMG/M metagenome (GOLD analysis project Ga0307979, IMG submission 201833) | Saline water microbial communities from Organic Lake, Antarctica - #1058 | ecosystem: Environmental > Aquatic > Non-marine Saline and Alkaline > Saline | place: Antarctica: Organic Lake...
CCTTTTAACGGCCTTTTGCGAATTTAAGAACCTGTTAATGGGTCGGAAGAACCTGTTGACCTGTTAGCTGTTGGAGCATCCCTGGCCGGTACTAAACATCAAACTACGTTGATCTACTACTTCGGGTCTGTAGTAGCCACACATATAAGTACTACTGTAGTAGCTCTTTGGCTCTTTGGCATAAGCTAACCTGAAAGCTTACTTACTGAAAGCTTATCTTGAATTAGTGTCGCTAGACTAGAACGTCTATGCCGAGCTGAAGCTAATGAAGACAGTGGACGAGGCGCTGTGCTCATAGCTCTTACTATTCATATCATAATCACGCACTAGTTTACTGATTTGGGCTCTGGTGGATTTTGATTTTATAAAATGAAATTTAGGCCTTCCTCAAAACATTCTTTGCGGGCTAGCTAGATATTACGCCGCAGTTTTTCGCTCGAAAAAGTCTCTACGACGTGGATGATTATAAGGCTAGGATTGGCTAGATTCTAATTAAATTGTTGCAGCCATTGACTCGTTTATCATATGATTGGATATCATTAGACTCAAGAGGTTGAAAGCCAACACGATGAGCGACCTCAACAGTCTTGTGGAAAGTGCCTTAGCAGAAGCCTCGCACATAGACAAATACTTCACCTCGCATAAAGTTGAGAATGAAGAGCCGATTTCAACAGCAGGTGGAGGGGGTAACAGCAGGAAATTAGACACGGCTGCTCAATTGAAGCTCTCTGAAGATCTGAGTAGGCGCCTATTTCAAAAAGTGCGAGAACTCGAGGCTGCCTTGGCAGCGGCGAGTGCACCTCTAGATTCCTCTCGCGTGGCTGAAGTTGAGAATGAAGCTTCCTTGCATGGCGCATGGGGCACACCAGGATCGTATATTGCTGGCTCTACAGATGAAGCAACGGTGAAGATGCTGCTATCGAAAGTTGCACTCCTTGAATCTGCAACCTCCAAGGAAAAGTTCCACTTTTTGAAGTCTAAGCTTGAGGCCGCGCAGCGATCTGAAAAAGCCGCTTCCAATGAATATACCTCGCTCTCGAGTGCTCGCTCAGACTCCGAGGTCGCTCGAGCGCTGACTGTACGGCTCAATAGATTGGCCGGCGAGCGCGAGCAAGACTCCGCAGACTTTGATACTCTGCTCTTCCAAGTGGAGCAGCGCGCAAGCGATGCGTACGTTCAGCAGAAAATGGCTGAACGAGAGCTAGCCTCATGCCGTGCCGCTCAAGCCGACAAAGATGAGGCGCAGCGGACTTTACAGGAACAAGTTGCTTCCCTCGAAGCTGAAGTGGCGCGTTTGAGGGCACCCTCTTAATAAGGCGACAGGGCTCTTCTGGTGCGACCTAATATCTGTTGCGGCTGGTGCCTATTTACGTCAGACCCAAGAATTAGGTTTAGGCCTGGTACGTGATTTCGCGCTAATATTCAAAGAGCCCATTTTGAGCGCACGCAGTCCGATTTAGGCAAAAATAAACACCAGCTACCTATATCTGACTTTGCCTTCTAGATATCAGATATCGCTCATCGATATCAAATTCAGGGCAGATTTCGGGCTCTGGTAGCACTGGAAGTTTTAGATACGGTGGTCGGCGAAAGGCGAAAGGTGATACGGATATTTCCTTTTTTTCAAACACAAATAAGAAATAAGGTCCCTTCTCGAAAATTTCGTAGTACTACTAATAAGTGATGAGTAATGAGCTGATATAAACGGGCTTCCAAGCGACTCCCGGGGTGCTCGTGAATTTTCGCAGGAGCTTCAAAATGAAGTCAATGTGCACCTCAAGTATACATCGCATTCAACCCGCCACCTCGCTCCCCCTTTCATCAGGCCACTTCAGCCTCAGCAGCGTGAGCAGTCGCGTAATCGTCTTCGGCAAGCTCTTGGAGGAGGGCTGCGTCCACCGTAGCGCCCACGGCCTCATGGGTGAAGTAAACGATCTGCTGCCGCCCCACCTCAAGCAACGCGCGAGGCCCCAAGCTCAAAATGTTGGCGACAGCGGACCCGTCGCCGGCGTCTTCGTCCTTTTCCTGTTTGATAGGGGTTGAATGACGAAGAGAGTTGGCTCTTTGAATTCAGACCCAATACAAAGCAAAATCGAGGCAGTGGAAGTAGCACAGTGAGCGTGCGCGCACCTTGATAAGATAGTGCTGCTTAACGAACATGTCGAAGATGCCTTCCCATTCGTCGTGCCCAAACACTCGTTGCCGCGCCGCCCTCGTGCTCTCGGGGTCCAGGCGCATCAAATGCTCCACCAACTCCTGCTCGGTCAGCTTGTGGGACGAGCTGCCATGGTTCGAGCTGTACACGCAGGCCAGGCACACCATCAGGAGGCCACGCAGAGCAGGCTTCGCGTCGGCGAGCAAGTCTTGTCGAAGGGCGCCTGCAGGAACGCGAGAAGGAATAAGCAAAAAGACCGAAAGGACCAACAGGACAAAATAAGACAAAGCGCACAGAGGCCCCAACGAGAAAACGCACACAACGCAGTTCTTATTGAAGATACTGTGATGTAGTATACCAAATACTTTAATTGTTCACTTACCACTCGACGAGTCGTTGACGAGGTAGAATCCATCTTTGAACTTGGGTTGCGGAAAGAGCTCCTTGGGGGCCTTGACCAACTTGTACCCAAACACCGCGCGAATCTGTTGGGCGGCTTCCGCAAGCACCTGTCTTGAAAGGCCCCGCATCGACTTGTACTTCTCGCCCAGAATGTCTTCGTTGAGCTTGGTAGTCTGGAGCACCTCTGTGGCGGAGCCTTTCAACAAGATGTAGCGCGCCATTTTCGCCACCAGTTGGGCGTGCTCGTCTGCGTCGATCTGAGTGAGATGGTGGAGCACTAACAGATGAGCTCAGCGTAGGGGTCGCAGGGGAAAGATGTCAATTGTTTCGCTTGGTGACACTAGGCAGTGGGGAGCCACTTAGGTAGGTTAGTGGTTGACAAAAAGATTGTCTCAAATGATCAACATGTATACGCACCGAGGACGTTGACTTGGCCTTAGCCTTGGTATCCTCCTGAGGCATTAGATCAGGAGCAGCAAAGAAAGCCTCCGGTTGGGTTTGAGTAAATTCCCAAGCTCCACCTTCTTCATCCTCGCTTGCAGCCTCAGATGCCTCATCGTTTACAATCACCTAAGAATACAGAATCACAATCGCGCGCCAATTTGGTCAGAACTCAGTTAGGTCAATATCCTCTTTTTGGTGCAAAGAAAACCTCAGGTTCGCGGCGCTGTCGACGAGTAGGCCGCTCATCAGTCGTTGAAGAGGAGCTGGAACTAGAAGAACTCGAGCTTGAGCTAGAGGAGGGGGTGTCCAATTCAGTCTGGTTCCGACGCCGCATTTTGAACGACGCTTCTTTCTTGGTACTTAACTACATACAATTTCAGGTGCCCGCGCGATGCGCGGCTTCGGAGCATTGTGTTTGCTGCGGAGAAGTAGGCGCGTGTCCTTAGCACCTCAGTGCGCGGCCTTGAGATGCCCGTGGATGAGTGCCCGTCTTGTGCCCGTGGTGCGTGTCCCTTCTTGTGCCCGTGGTCCGCCTTGTGTGTTTTTTTTACTGCACGTAAAGCAAATCTGTACCACAGTACAGTACTGTAGGTACATAAAAAACGACGACCACGAACCACGAACCACCAAATTCCATTTGACAAGTTCAGGTGCCCGTGCAATGCACGGTTTCGGAGCAATGTGTTTGCTGCCGAGCAGTAGGTGCGTGTCCTTAGCACCTCAGTGCGCAGCCTTGAGATGCCCGTGGATGAGTGCCCTTCTTGTGCTCGTGGTGCGAGTCCCTTCTTGTGTTTTTGTTTACTGCACATGTACAGCAAATCTGTACTACAGTGCAGTACTGTAGGTACATGAAAAACGACGACCACGAACCACCAAATTCCATTTAATATATAGGATATACAGCCAGTTGCGGGTGATAAGAAAGCAGGAAAACGGCCAACCCCCTCGTTTCTTAGGCTATTTCTTAGATTTCCACGTGAGTCCCCCTCAGTTTCTTAGGTGACCAGCAGAGAGGCTGGGCAGAAAGGCCCTCGTCTCTAGAAAATGGAGCCAAAACCCCCAGTTTCTTTTAAAAATCACTAATTTTTACCCCTCAATTCCTTAACGTGAGTGTTTCTTTTCACCCGCAACTGGCTGTATGGGTGTATGGGATGTAACCCCCGTGAGAGGGGATTGAATAGCAGATTTTAGCTCAAGAAATTTCGGAAGGTCGACGCTCGTTCATCGTTCGACAGGGTAAAGAATTTTCGTTTCTTCGTTTGGCAAGAAAATATTACAGTTGATGCCCTGAGACCCCCTGGCGTCTCAAACAGAGCCACAAGAATGCTCGCCTTGCGGACTCTTGGTCTTCGGGGGCGGTAAGCCATCTTCTTCCTTCGATATGATTGATTTTTGCTCGAAATATGTGTTGAAACAGCTCGCTTTCGGTTTTAGGGACAGGAGCTGTAAGTTAAGCTTAGCAGTTAGAGGTACACCTCGAAATAACACCGCACCCGCCATGTTTCTCGCATGTTCCGAAACGCAGGCGCACCGGCGTGTCAATTAATGCGTCACTTCTAACTAAAGACGGCGATGGTTTTGACGACATCAACGCTTTTTGGAACCTGGCCACAGTCAAAGCTGCTCTGCCGGGGACCGCTGCTACACCGCCCGCTGCCCCTACTGTCGATCAGTTCGCCTCACAACTAGAGTCTCCTCCAGGTTTGGCTTCGTCACGCACATTGCTTTTTCTTGCCATGTTGGAGCCACGTGGCGCTTTGCTTCTCGTTAACCTTTGTGGCTTCTTTTGTGCCAAGCAGACGTCGCTGGAAGCCCTACGCGAACCATTGAATTCCTCGGCGGGCCAGATAGCGCAGGTGCCAGCAGAAGAGCAGACGACGACAGTGACGACGACAGCCTGGGCGGAAACGATGACGCTGGAGGAGACTTCGGCTATGGAGACGATGATGACGAAGAGCGGGTTGGAGACAGTCTCGCAGGGTTGTCGTCAAGGCGGTCCTCAGGAGCTTCTAGCCTGATGGGGCAAAGCCCAGTGGAGTCAGACGACGAAGGCGAGACTGAAGAAGAGCGAGACCTTGGCGTTGACAACGACAACTCAGACGATGGAGGCACTTCTGAGGCTGGCGATGCCAACAATGCGTCCGGCGTTGTAACGGACGATGCAGGTGACAATGACGCAGCTGTGGTGTCGGAATATGACGACGACGTCAGCCGTGGCCGGGACCACGCAGGTGACGACGACGACACTGGTGGCCGGAGGTCAAGACGCAATCGGTACCCGCCGCTAGCCTACTGGAAGAACGAGCGCTTCGTGTACGAGCGCCCTCAAAGCGGAGTGGGCGAAGTGTTACCGGTGGTGGCCGGGGTGTCGGAGCGATCCAAGACCCCTCAGGCGAAGGCGGCGCGGCCAGTGCCGGGGGCGAACCGCGGCCGCAAGCGAGCCGCAGAGACAGCGCCCTTGGACCCGAAAGAACTTCCACGCGGCATTGTGGTGAAGAGGAACGATAAGGGCCGCGTGTGGCACGACGGAGCGCGCGCGCCTCGAAAGATGCGCGTGGTGTGCCGCAACACTACGATGGTTGCCGACGAGCAGGTGATCCCGTCCCCGGCCAACCGTGGCGGCATTGCTGCGCGAGGCTTCTACACTGGCCCCGTCAGTGCTGTCATGCCTGGGTGGATCAGTGGCTACATTTTGCTGCCTCCGAAGGCTTTAAAGGAGTCGGAAACGGTGGGGGATTGCACTCAGGTGTTCTTTGTGGGCGACTGCCAGAGCCAAGGTTTGGAGATAGCGATCGGGCTTCCAGCCAAGAGGAAAGAGCAGCAGGCAAAATTTGAAGACAGCACGGCTCAACGCTTCTTGCTGAATCCAGGCGACCAATTTTTCGTGCCTCCTCACAACACCTACAGCCTCATCAACCACTCGAATCTCGTGGAGGCGAAAGTCACCTGGATTATCATCAAGGTACGTACCATATCCTGTAACAACAAGCGCTCGCGAATGTGTGATTCGGAAAACGAATCGACGAGCCAATGTGATTCTTATATTGTTGTAACTCACCGTTGTGATTTCTTCTATGTGCAATCTCTTTTCGTTGTCTTGGTAGCCGGTGGAAGAGCAACGGAGGGAGGTAGACGATTTCAGCGATGAGTAAAGCATCTTTGTATACTGAACCTCCAAGCATTGCGCTCGACACATTTAGAGATAGTTGTACACACAATAAAGGCGACAAGCAGACGGTGATAATGAAGTGCAGAGAATCTTCCGGCAGAATGCAGCATGGCATATCAAGACTTTCTCTCTTGGGCAATGGGCAATGAAGGAGGGTGAAACTTCGGAACTTGCTTTAGGAAGTTTAGGAAAGCCGAATGGCCACAAACCGAGCAGCGAGCAGCAGGGATCCGGGATCCAGAAACCCACTTGAGTGTAGTAGAGAAATGCATGGATAGATGCACCTCGCCACCCCTTCTTGCTTTCCACGTCGCCTCGTGTGCCTCGAGCGAGAAAATTAATCCAGATGAAATTAAAGATTAAACCTAAACCTAAACGTGTCGCAAAGAACTGAACCCTGAACGGAATTCCGAAATCATGCGACACCATAGTAATCGATAGTATTCGCATCGCGATATTATATAAGATATCACTTGCGTTCTCACGTCAACGTTTGCTATAACTATAAACGTCCAATTTGCAAGTAGCTAGTGGCCGGTAGAAACAGCAGAAACACCGAATTAAAGTCAATATTGGGGAACACACCGAATTGAAAATAGATGCGGCCGTTCGACGTAATGCGACTGCCTGACTGCTTCATGCTTTATGATTTCCTTGCGGTTATCATTTCAATACCTTTGTGATTGCGATTGTGCGGTCAAGCTCGATGGGAATGGCTCTTGCTCTTCACCGCCTCCTGCCAAGAAAACATCCACAGTGCCATTGCTACTTCGTCGCACGAGGAGAGGCAAATCTGCCCGCACGGTGACGGAGACAAGTGCCCCGGTCGAAACGGGAAGTGTGGCAGCAGAAGAGGAATCGCCATCAAAGCAACGCAATGTGCCGTCGTGCGCCCAAGCAACACAACATTGCCCGACAACTGCCAATTGGCAGGACGCAGGCTGAGCACTGCAGTCTGTAGTAGGTTCAATAGCGGCTCCTACATTGCTCACAGAGCCTGAGGGGAGCACTCCCGACGTTATAGCTTTGCTTGAAGAGTCCACTGCTGAAGAGGAGTCGAAGTCTCCTGTAAGCATTGCAATATCACCCGGCACCTCAATCAGGTGCGCTTGGCCTGGCTGTTTGTCGCCGCCTGCGAGGACTACTCTGTAAGCGGAGACCTCGCCCGTGGCACGCTGAGTGAGGTAAATCCGCGCCGCTTCGCGCACTTGGCAAGCGCCCTCGGCTATAGTGTTCCATGCGGACGTGTCACTGAGCAAAAAAAAGGGACATGTAGCGAGCTCAGTTGGTTGACCTTGGTGGAGCAGAGCACGAAAGTGCGACATAACCAACCCTTACTGAATCAAGCAAACACCATCTACTCTATAGCTGGTGTTGCACCAGACATTTACACGGGCGTATCTTACATGGGCAGGGGCGGCGTGCTTGCCGCCAATTCGCTCGCGGGGATGGCCCACTCCACATTAGGGTCGCTCACAGGCGGAAGCGCCACCAAAGTCGAAAACGCGGTTGCCAGTGGGAGAATCCAAAGGCATTGGAGCTTCCGGAGTTGCCAGAGCACAATGGCCGAAGGGTTGTCGAGAAGGCCGAGAAGCAAGAAAGGCTTCCCGGGAAGCACCTCCACGTCTACTACTGTAGTGCTGTCGGTCACGCCCCCTCGGTTGCCCTTGGTGCCATGGTTCCGGTGCGCGCGCGCTGGCGTCTTACTGAGGCCTGCAACTTGTTTGATGCCGCTGTAGTCGTGCCGCAAGAGGACCCGCGCTGCCTCGCCGCCAGCCACCCACACCGCTACCCGGCGCGTGTTGCCCCCTACGTCGAAGGTGCCATGACTCATCAGACGAGTGGGGATGTTGGCCTCCAGAGATCGTGCAGCCGCTGGATTTGGGCTCATGAAGCCACAATTGCTACGCCTACTGCTGCTGCTGCTGCTGCTGCTACTACTAATGCTACTGCTACTGCTACTGCTGCCGCTATTACTGCTGCCGTTACTGCTACCGTTGTTTGAGAATGCTTCAGGATTCCCATCGAAACGCATGGCACCGACCTCGAGCAGTTCACTCTCGCCCTGGAGCTGGAGCACGCGGAGCAGGTGCCCTTCGCTGGCCGCCCAAGTAGCGACTAGCAATGAAGCTGTGTCATCGCCAGCGAGCACTGAGAGCACTTCTTCTCTTGTGTCCTTTTCGGCTCCTTTGATCCTCCAAGAAGCCTTTAGCGAGGCACCACCTCCATGCAAAGTCCAAAGCGTCACACATCGCGGGTGTGCGAGGGTAAGCATTGGAATACCATCCCAGCAGCTCAGGGAAACATCTCGCACGGGGCCTAACGAGAGTGCAACGACAGGCCGGTACTCGGTAGGTAACGGAGGAAATGACGGAGTATCGCGACCAAGCCACAAAGGAGGAAATGAAGTTGCGGTAGCTCCGCCTTCGGTTGCATTCTGATCCTGAAGAGGTTCAGCTTCTTCGTTGCACCCCACGCTTTGGGGTGGAGTAGCAGGGCCTCGTAAGGGAATAGGCGAGTGCATAGCACTACGAGTCGAAACCGGCGTGCGCCTTTCTCTTCTTCGCGAGGAAGGGCCCTCATTGTTGGTCGTGTTGGTAGGGTTGGTAGGGTCTGCTTTTGGTGACACTGAACGAGGAGTCGGGCTGTATGGTTGGGTAGGTGTTGGCCCTGCCGTGACTTGCGTGGGTAGTTCGGAGTAAACTTGTGTCGGGCCCACAGCTGCGACTGGTGTGTTATCGACTTGCGTAGGGGCCGTGGCAATGGTATGGGAACCTCTCGAGTCTACGGCAGTGGGCGCCGTCGCCACGGGAGTCCCAGCTTCCCTGGGTAAGGTGACCACTTGGCTGCGCTGCACAGAACTTACAGCGAGATTGCATGAGGATCCGTTGTCTATGGAGTTGTCAGAGTTAGGCGTGGCATCGACCGGCTGCTCAGTGATGGGAGGCAACTTCTCATGCGACGGCGATGCCGTGGACTCCACTGATCGGGCTAACGCCTTCGTTCCTTTCGACTCGTAGTTCTGATCGCCATTCTTGTCTCTTATAAGAGGGTCCACTTTATCAGAATTCGCTGTCTCCTGGGTGTTTGGTTGTGAAGTATCGGGGCCTTTGCGGCGTCGCTTGTATCGACAGATTTCACATCTACTACCACCCTCATTTAGATATGTGCAGCTCTCGCACGTCCAATTCGCTGATTCAGCTACCTTGCGGCGCTTTGATGGAGGCTTCTTACCAGATGTTACATCAAGAGCAGAGCCAGGATTTGAAGCAATATTAGTCGACTCGCCCTGAGATTGTAGGAAGGCTGCAAATGCTTGGTCTTTGGAACTGCGAGCACGATATGATCGTTCCATGACAGTTCTCTTTACAGCTAGGAGAGCATCGTAGTCATGCTACCAATTAAATTATGAAAGTAAGGGTCGTGGCTTCGTCTTAATTTGCCTCGCTAGAATAAGTATGGCTAGGCTTACGCGCAGCAGCGCTTTCTCCTTGTTGCGGCATAAAAGGTGAAAGGTGAAATGACAAAGAATTTAAAACAACTCGTCGCTCGTTCAAAATTTGTTCTGCTTCCTTGTTCTCCAGCCGTGTGCTATATTACAGGGATGTTTAACGTATCTTCACTTGCAGATGCCCAAGGATCTTATCCATGGTTTCTTAACGCGAATTCGGCACCGGGGTTGGTGGTTATGGAAGCACGGTTCCCGAACGAGCTGATATCCTATGGAACCGACGAGAGCACTGCGACCTAGCTGCTAGCCCCCTCATCAGTATATCAGTATCAGTTCTTGTGTATGTAAGCTCAAAAACTAAAAAAACGTAACTTTACGAGTCCGCCACGTTCTCAAAATGACGTCGTGTGTTGCACTCTGACGTTTGACATCCCTGAAAATAACAGCACAGTAGCAGCAGTATTGTGCCAAGCTCGAGCCTAGACATGAAGAGCGCAGTTCAAGCGACGCTGCTCGCCACTTTTTTAGTGGATGCCCACGCATTCTTAGCGCCTAACTGCAGGCACACACCCCTTCTTCGCCTCCAGGCCTCCACGCGCAAGGACTTCGTTTCACAGTCACTTGCCGGGGCTGCAGCAGTGACGGGGGCAGGACTGACAACAGCAAGCCCAGCGCTTGCGAAGACTAAGTCGACTGCGTGGACCCAGGTTTTGTGCACTCATTTTATTTGCATGCTCTGTAAGCTAACTTGACCCGGTTTTGTCTTTGTCTTAACTTCCTTTGATAACTCCTCTGCTGCAGGTTGAGCTCGGCACGGACGCCACACTCTTCGACATTGCCTTCGACTCCAGCGACCCTGTAAGTAGATACTTTTGAATGTAGCTCATTATAAAATGCAAAGGACGAATGTACGCGCGTAACTAGAAAGAGTTCCGTAGCTACTTGGTGCAGTGGCATGTTGGAGTGGGGGCTAGGCGTGGGATTGAACTCGTTCATAGACTGGATGCTTTGCTGTTGGTTATCGCGACCTTCACGCTAATCTAATTCGCGCTTTGTACTCACCTAACTTTTTTGTACAGAACCATGGCTACGTTGTCGGCGCCAAGGTGAGCGTCTATGCGTTCGCTTTTACGCATAGTTTTGATTATCGTCCTAACCCCTTTCGTGTACCCTTCTGTGCCATCATTAGGGTGCTTTTTTCGAGACCACCAACGGCGGGAAAACGTGGTTCGCTCGGTCGTTCACAAATTTGGATGCTGAAGAAGAAATCAACTACCGCTTCGAGAAAGTGTCTTTCAAAGAAAACGAGGCTTGGGTGATTGGGAAGCCGGCCATTCTGTTGCACTCCAAGGACGCCGGCAAAAACTGGGAGCGCGTGCCCCTCTCACCTAAACTCCCCGGTGAGTTGCACCAGCAGAGCCCCACGGGGTCATGTACTATCAATTGAGTCTTGGAGTGCGTGTTATTCACGCGATGTTGCTTATCGTTGCTCCATGTACCTCTTCAGGTGAGCCCAACAGCGTAACGGCTCTGGGCCCTAATAAGGCCGAAATGACCACCTCAACCGGCGCGATTTACTTCACGGAAAACGCGGGGCGCAACTGGAAAGCCATGGTGAAGGAAACCATTGACGCAACCCTGAACCGCATTACTTCCTCGGGCGTGACCGGTGCGTCATACTTCACCGGCAGCGTGTCCACCCTCAAGCGCGACAAGGATGGCGCCTACCTCTCCGTCAGGTTGGTGATGAAGGAAGTCTGTCTCTTTCATGTGTGCCATGCTATATCGTGGTTTCTACGCGAAGCTTCCGTATAATTTGTGCACATTTATCAGCCTCATTCTTCCTGCTTAATCCATTGATATGCATCCTCATGCGCGCACTTCAATCTTAAACCACAGTAAACTTTTTTTATTGGAAGACTCAGCTCATTCTACTCGTGAAACACAAAACCACGCACGTGAATTTGCCTCGAATACCCTGCACATTCTTTGGACATTCTTCCCGTACTTTTGATATCTCTCGGTACAGACATTGTTCAACTGCACCAACGCTCTCATCACCAATTTTCAAATGCGCTTAATGTTTTTAAACGACAGCTCCCGTGGCAACTTCTTCCTCACGTGGCTGGACCAAGCCGAGTTCTGGATCCCGCACAACCGCGCCACGCCCCGGCGCATCCAGGCCATGGGCTTCATTGAGGACAGCCTGGAGAAAGGCTTGTGGATGTCCCTCAACGGCGGCCTTCTGCAGTTCAGCGGGCCCAAGTTCAACATCAACGACGAAACCCCCCAGTTCGACCAAGTCAACATCAAGACCGGCGGCTACGGCATCATCGACCTCGGGTGGAAAGACGACAAGGAAATCTGGGCTGTGGGCGGCGGCGGCACCATGTACGTGTCGGCTGATGGCGGCAAATCCTTCAAGTTTGACAACAGTGCCGATGACATCCCTGGCAACTTGTACCAAGTTAAGTTCTTTTCAGACAAGACCGGCTACGTGCTTGGCTCCGACGGTGTTCTGCTGCGGTACAACGGAAAGTCTGCCTAAGTGCGAGTGGAAATGGGCATTGCGTATCGCTGTTTCGTGCGTGCGAGAACCACCGCTGCGCGTTGTGGCTGTTTTTTTGACTCGACGGCGGCAACTCGAGGGCCAAAGGTCGCCTCGGTTTTCGGTGCTTCTGTGCGCGTGGCTTGAATTCGAAGGGGCTTCTTTTCGATGAGCCACCGCCCCGAAGGGTTCGCAAGTGCGGCGTATACAGGGGACCTGGGATGCCATATCGCTTGCGCTGGATGGTGGTTTTTTATCGCTGGCCTGTTTCCTCAAGAATCTGAAATGTAGTGTTTAGAATACATTTCTGCTTTCCCTTTTCCGCTATATCGCGAAACGCGAAACTACTGACGGCCAAAATGGCTTCTATAATATAATTCCCGAGGATTCTCAAGCGGACCTCTTGCTGCAAAGACCCCTTTACCTCGGTATTGGAAATAAAGCCAAGCCGAGGCCATTGTTCTAGCGTGCCTTGCCTATTTCGCATATTTGTCTGTGCGCTGCTAATCCTAATCGCTAATCGGTAATCCACTAGCCATCACCATTAGCAACCCAGCTTTCTTTTAGAATCCCAACTAAAAAGATGGAGTGGGCAATGGCGCTCATCCCGGGCAAATTCCGATAAATATGAAACCTCAAACAAAGTTCAGTGTGTCAATGCCGCTCAGTTGAGCCCGATGTTCGCTTTTCTGAAATTACAGCCGGGCGCGTTGAAAGCTGCCATAAACTTGCTCGTTTACTCGAGAACGGCAACACCGCCAACGGCCTTGAGTGTCGCCACAATGGCCTCTGCGTCCTCCTTAGAAATTTCCTTCTTCAGTTCCTTTGGAACGTTCTCCACTAAATCCTTTGCCTGCAGTATAAATGTAGAGCGTTAGAGTTCAAGAAAGCAATAACGAGGAGACGCGATGCACACAATTTACAAGGCACAACACCAAAAAAAGCGAGCTTACCTCCTTCAGGCCCAAGCCAGTAATGGCGCGAATCTCCTTGATTACTTTAATTTTGCTAGCGGCGTCGAAGCTGGCAAGCTTTACATTGAAAGTAGTCTTTTCCGCCGCAGGGGCCTCATCCGCCGCTGGAGCGGCGGCAGCGCCAGCTGCTGGTGCCGCCATCATTGGCATACCCATTTGAGGCTGCATATCCATACCAGCAAGGCCTACCTTGTCCTTAAACAATGTGACCAATTGGTTCATTTCAATCACATTCAGTTCGCAAAGTGAGTCGCAGAGGGCAGTAATTTTGAGGCTTGCTTCTTCTGAAGGTGCTTCACTAAAGTGGCGATTGGAGAAAGTTGAAGGGAAAGCCCGAACTGCTGCCGACCGGTGCCTCAAAGGAACACCTGAGATCGCTCGACGAAGACCCGACTGAAGTGCCATCTTGTTTAGAGCCTAGAGTAATGTTTGGCGACCCACGCGTATGTGTGAATGGATGCGTGGTGCAGAATGGGTGAATGAGCAAACCAGCAACTCGAATCCGTGGGGTCACGTTTACACAACACGTCTCTCCGGGGATGAGCTGAATTAACCCTTTGGGGGGACCATAATATGTCAGTACGTAGTACGTAGTTCTAGTTAACGCGTGATGTTGTAAAATGTGGTAATGCGAGCCGCCTTATAGACTGTGCTGACTGGTTGTGCTCGAGCAACACACCTCACTAGGCTAATTGTTTTAGATATTTGAGTGACTGCTTGAAGCGCAAGGTACCCTTCAGCGTGTAAGCTGCATGGCTACGGTTAGCTTGAAGGTCTTCGTCGATCTGGCGCTCAAGGAGGATGCTACTGAGGCATTGGGATTCCGCTACAATCTCTTCGGTAATCCCACCAGGACAGATGTACTTCAACCCTCTCTAGCAGCAGAGGTACTCGATGAGACAGCCGTAGGAGCTACTGCTGATGAGGATGTGGATCCTCAGAAGACCGCAAGCGAAATGTGCTGGAAGCGTGTATCCCTCCCCGGTGAAAAGGTTGCGGCGGCAGCGAAGGTCCCAGGTGAAGACGAGGCCGAAGACGAGTTGGAAGAAACACCTGTTGAACTAGACTACAGAGGCGAGCAGGGCATGGAGAAGGTGGCTCCTGCGCTATACCGTTGGGAGTGCACTCACGAGGTTGTGACGGACGACGGCTTTTTGCTGGGCCTCAATCAAAATTCTCTCTGTCCATTCTTTGTCCATCGCAGTGACGCAGCTGCAGCGCCGCCACCTCTACCGTCAGAGCCAGAGAAGCCACCCTCTCGACCTGGTAGCAAGGGGAAGGATGCTCCGCCTCCGGAAGAGCCGCCAAGTGAGAAGAAGGGAACCGAAGGGATGGTCAATTATCACCACGCCACGGTGCTTGACTTGAGCTCGCTTCTAGCGGGCCGAATCAGTTGTAGTTTGGCCTTTGGCAGCCACCCGACCGTTGACGCGTGGGCTGACGAAATTGAGGAAGGCAGCGAGCACGTAGAGGGGCTCGACTGGCTAGAGAAGCTTCTTAGCACTCGCAACCTGAGCACTTTTGAGCCGCCTCCAGGTGTGTCCTACGCGCGGGTCTCAGTAGTGGTGGCTCGAGACGGTTTGCCCCTCTTGACGCGCCCTGAGCTCGACCGCCTCAATCCACTGAGCATCACCGTGAGCTCGGCGCGCGACTTGCCTGGCGTGCGGCTCGAGGCCAAGTCCTTGAAGCAATATACCCAATCCTCTCCTTACGCGCTGCAACACCAGCTCTGCGCGCCCACCTATGCGGTGCTTCAGCCATTGGCGCCGTCACTAGGGCCGCGGCTTGTGGCTACGGAAGGCCAATCAGCAGGCAGTGGAGCTGTGTGGGAGCACACCACGTGTTTTCTGGCGGGCAGTGACGTGGTGGACCGCCACGTGCTGGAGGAAGCGCTGGAGCACACGCCGCTGCGAGTGGAAGTGCACGACCGAGACCCGTTAGCAGCGTCCGGCCAACAGGACCTGCTTGCGAGGTGCGAGCGCTTAGTGAGCGGGGAAGAGGTCTTGGAGAAGCCGGCGGCGGTTGAGGATGCCGTTGACGAAGAAGGCCCTGGCGGAGAAGAGGGCGAGGGCGCTGCGGAGGCTGAGGTTACTCCTGTCGTGAAGGAAGCAGAAACTGGGATGGACGTCTTTGAGGTGGATCAGTTTTGGCTTGAGGAAACGATCAAATCATGGGCCAGCGCGGGGGACTCCTTCACTCACGCCACGTCATCGTTCAAGCTCAACGGCCTCTTGGACCAGGCCTCCCTCATGGCCAGTGCTTTTGCGCGCACCAAGACGCGCCGCCGCCAGCGCATTCCCTCGCTGCACCTCAAGCTCCAAGAAGCGCTGCTCCCAGCGAAGAAGCGCGTGGTGCCCAAGGGCGGCGATGACGACTGGGCGCTGATGGAAAGCGAGCAGCTGGTGCGGCAGCCGGGGCAATACCTCGCGACCGACGCGAGTGTGCGGATGAAAATCACTTTGCACCGCCCTCTGCGGTCTTTGGTCGAAAATGGAGGCGAATTCATCGGCGCCACCACGCTGGCTCCTCGG
>Ga0307979_1001685_pt1 | contig 15668 bp, 11 predicted proteins | sample OrgLakmetage1058_FD_201833 | JGI IMG/M metagenome (GOLD analysis project Ga0307979, IMG submission 201833) | Saline water microbial communities from Organic Lake, Antarctica - #1058 | ecosystem: Environmental > Aquatic > Non-marine Saline and Alkaline > Saline | place: Antarctica: Organic Lake...
TAGATTGGGATGCCAATTTTCAGCTTCAGTTAAATTATACAATTTTGGTACTGCATTGAGTAATTTGGTAACGGCAGCGTAAGTTGGATAACCCGGATTTGGGATTAAAACTTCATCTCCTTCATTTAAAAAAGCCATGGAGGTAAGCATAATTCCTTCTTTGGAACCCATTAGCGGAAGCACTTCTTCTTCCTCATCTAGGGTAACCGCATAATGGTTTAAGTAGAACTGAACCAAGGCATTCCGCAATGCATCTATTCCTCGATATGCTTGATACTGAAAGGCATTTGCTTGTTGTAAAGCAATTTCAAAATCTTGAAAAACCGCTTTAGGAGGAGCCAAATCTGGGCTTCCAATACCTAAATTGATGATGTTTTTACCAGCTTCTTTTAGAGCTTTTACTTCCTTCAATTTTTTGCTGAAGTAGTATTCTTCAGTTTGAGCCAATCGGTTTGAAAATTGAATCATAATCTACCACTTTTATATAATCCAAGAACTTGAACCACTTCGGTTGATGTTTTTAGAACTTGAATGAGTTGTTTGAAATTGTTTATATCTTGAAAAAGCACATCTACAATAAATGCATAATTCCAAATTTGATGAGCAATTGGTATACTTTGTATTTTGGTTAGGTTCATGCCGAATTTTTTCATGCTACTTAAAACTTCTGCTAAACTTCCTTCTTCGTGCTTCAGCTCAAAATGTAAAGTTGCTTTGTTGGCGTCAATAGGTATTGTATCCGTCGGTTTTTCTAACAAAACAAAGCGAGTTTCATTGGTATCTACATCTTGAATATTGGGTTGAATTACTTGTAAGCCATACAGTTCTGCCGTCCCATCTGGAACCAAAGCGGCGGTGTTTTTTTCTTGTTGAAGTGCAATTTGTTTAGCAGGTAGAGCAGTGTCTACATCTTCAACTAAACGAATGTGTGGATGTTTACTGAAAAACATTCCACACTGATGCAATGCCATTTGATGCGATTTTACCTGTGTAATCTCTGCTATAGTCTGATTAGGCAAGGCTACCAAATGATGCCTAATATCCAAATAAAATTCTTGGGTAATTTGCAATTGTGCATCAATCAATAAGCGGTAATTAGGTAGAATACTTCCTGCGATGGAATTTTCTATTGCCATTAAAGAGGCATCTACTTCTGTATTGACCAACGAATCTACAACCTCTCTAAATGTTGCACAGGCTTTTACTTGAGTTCCAAAATTAAAATAATCGCGTATCACTTTATGGTGATTGGATCCTTCTATTCCTTGTATGGCTATTTTTTGATTTTGCATAAGCACAAAAAAAGCCCCATATCTGGGGCTTTAATAAATTTATGTTCATATTTATTTAGAACACCCCTGTCTCGCTTGAAAAAGCAAAATAAAAGTAGTTCCAGAAATAAACTTTGTTTGACATTATATTATTAATCTGTTGCGAAAGTAAAAGAAAGATTTAAATACAGAAATTTTTTTATAATAAAAGACCTAAATTTTTAGACTTTTAAGCATTTTCGGCCTAAAAAGGAATTAATTGAAATCCTAATTTTCGTTTTTAAGAGATAAAAACGACTATTCTAAATACATTTCAATTAAACCTTCGGGAGTTTGAAAATAGAAAGTTTGGTTGGGTTTGTCTATTTGTTGAATAAATGAATCGTTAACAGGAATTAAGATTTCCTTTCCGTTTTCGTGTTTAATTTCAAATAGAGCTTGAGGTGTACTATCGTTTACTCCAGTGATAATGCCTATGCTTCCAAACTTATTGTCAATGGCCTTATATCCAATTATTTCATGGTAATAAAATTGGTCTTCAGCTAAATCGGGTAAGGCCTTCAAAGGAAGAAAGACGGATAGTCCTACCAATTCATCTGCATCTGCTTCATTATTTACGTCTTCTAATTGAACACGTAATAAAGTTGATTTATGTAAACTGGACTGTTCAATAAAAAACGGAATCAATTTTCGGTTTAGTTCAACCAAAATTGATTCCGTTGTGAGGTAAGATTCGGGTTCGTCTGTGTCTAACTTAACAAGCAACTCGCCCTTGAAACTATATTTACTAACGATTTTACCGAGATAAAAGCAATCATCTTTGGTCATCGTTATAGGTAATTAAGCTTCTTTCTCTTCTTCAGCGCTTTCTTCTGCAGCAGGCTCTTCTGCCTTAGCAGCTTCCTCCGCTTTTGCAGTTTCTTCAGCTTTAACAGCAGCGGCAGCTTCTTCTTCTAGCGCTTTTGCATCAGCTTCACGCTTTGCATTTTTCTCTTTTTCTGCATCTAGAGCTTTTTGTTTAGCATCTGATGCAGATTGGCTAACTTCTTGACCTTTAGCAAAAACTTTGTCTTCTTTTTCCTTTAACCAAGCTTCCATTTTTTCGTGAGCTTGTTCTTCGGTAAGCGCGCCTTTGTCTACACCTGCTAACAAGTGTTTCTTAAGCATAGCGCCTTTGTAAGAAAGAATTCTACGAGCAGTATCTGTAGGTTGAGCTCCATCTCGAAGCCATGTTACAGTTTTATCTACGTCTAATTCAACCGTTGCAGGATTGGTAGTTGGATTGTAAATTCCTAATTTTTCTAGAAATTTACCATCTCTTTTAACACGTACATCTGCTGCTACTACCCAGAAAAAAGGCTTCCCTTTTTTCCCATGTCTTTGTAATCTTATCTTTACTGGCATAAAAATTAAATTTTGGAGTTCTCGACCCCTGTTATTAATGTTATTAAAATTGGGCGCAAAGATACACTTATTATTTTATGTATTACATCAATTAGATTGAAATTTTTATTTTACATTTGTTGCTTAATTTATTGAAAATCCTATGCGCAAACTATTCTTTTTAGCCCTAATTTCTATCAGCTTCATGGCATGTGAAGATGTAGTAGATCCTCGTCCAGTAATCCAAGGTGAAGCAAATGGTACTTTATTTAGATCTGCTACTCAAGCTGCTTCCAATAGTGGTGGAAATGTTACTATACAAGGAGCGAATTTAGACATCCTAACATTAGAAATCAACGGAAATAATGTAGGTGTTTATGAAATTACACCTAATTCTGGCAATGTAGCAACTTTTGAAATTGAAGGAGTTGTTTACAATACCAACGGTCCAGAAACAAGCGGAATGATAGAGATTGAAGAAATTACTCCACTTTACATAACTGGAAATTTTTTCTTTGAAGCTAGACGAAATGGCACAGGAGAAAGTCTTGCTTTTTCTAAAGGCGTATTTTACCAAATTCCTTTTAGTACGCTATCTCCAGGAGGTTAATTTTTGTTTTTTTTGTTAGATTTGCTGAAAGGCAAAAACGAGCAAAATTAAATTAAACTTAAGCTTAAACCTTAAAAGACATGGATAAAATACTCAAAATTCGTGAACTTGGTTTTCATTGGGAAACCTTAGACCCATTTATGTTTTGTGCATATCATCAAGATAATTTCCCAAAAGGAAATGAAAGTTTAGGGCCAGACACTGCTTATCTGAGCGGAAGAATTCCTGGAAATGATTTTACAAAAAAAGACGATTTTAGGATGTATCACGGTCAGAAAGTACCTGGTTTTCCTGGACATCCACATGCTGGTTTTGAAACTGTTACTTTAGTTGAAAAAGGTTTTGCAGATCATTCAGATTCATTAGGTGGAAAAGGAAGGTTTGGCAATGGTGATGTACAATGGATGACTGCTGGAAAAGGCATCTTGCATTCTGAAATGTTTCCATTAGTAAATCAAAACGAACCTAATCCATTGGTTTTATTTCAATTGTGGTTAAATTTACCTTCACGTTCCAAAAAGGTTGAGCCTCATTTCAAAATGTTTTGGAATGAAGACATTCCTGTTGAACACATACAAGATCAAAACCAAAAAAACACACAAATCAAACTTATAGCTGGACAACTGTGCAATACAAAAGCGCTCGCTCCAACTCCAGATTCTTTTGCAGCTAATGCTGAAAACCATGTACAAATTTGGCGAATTACCATGGAAGCTAATGCTACTTGGACGTTACCAGCATCTACTGAAAACACCAATAAAATGTTATTCTTTTATGACGGAGACCAAATTGAAGCAGATGGTTTTACAGTAGAGGCTGGCCATTCACTTACTTTGAATCCCTCTTCAGAATTATTGATTACTAATGGAAATGAAACCGCAGAGTTCTTACTCCTAGAAGGTATGCCTATTGGCGAACCTGTTGTGCAGCAAGGTCCTTTTGTTGCCAACTCCAGAAGTGAAATGATGGAGGTAATCAACACCTACCAACAAACTCAATTTGGTGGTTGGCCACATGATGTATATGAAAATGTACACGATAAAAACGCTGGACGTTTTGCCCAACATGCTGATGGAAAAAAGGAAAACCCTCCTGCTAAATAATTAGTTATTATTTTGTATCTATTTCAAAAGAAGAAATCAATATACACAAATTATTTTTTAATAAGGAGTAAACCTATCTCCTTCATCTCAACGGTGTTTGATTAGCTTATTGAACAAAAAACTTTTTTCATAAACTGTTTATTTACTAGACAAGGGCATTTTTAGTTCAACTTTTCATTAATGTTGAAAATTGAATTACCTTCCTAAATGCTAAATCGTTTTAGCAAGCCCTACCTCATCTCAATTTTTATAATTCATTAATTTATAATTGTTTGCATTTAATTTCTGTTCTAAAAAGATGCTGCAATAACTGATTTTTGTCATTTCAGAAACAGAATTACCAAGGTGCTTTTGCTTCAACAAATCACAATAATATTAGACTTATGAATTATTTAAATTTCGCTTACAGTTGTTGTTTGATTTTCTTTTTAAGTTTCAGTTTGAATGCTCAAGCTCAAGAAAAATTCAACTTCACCAATCATGAAATTATCATAGAAGGAACTTCCAATATTCACGATTGGGAAATGGAAGTTGAAGAAATAGATGGATACATTAAAATGAATTCTGGTGCAGGAGACTTAAATGTAACTGATGTATGGCTAAGCATTCCTGTAAAATCTATGAAAAGTGGGAAAGGAAAAATGGATAGTAACACTTATGAAGCCTTAAAAGAAGACAAAAATCCAAACATTACTTTTAGTTATACAGAAACTCTTAGCGTAGATAAAACAGGAAATACAAGCTATAAAGTAAGTATAAAAGGCAAACTGAATATTGCTGGAAAAACACAACTTGTAGTTATACCACTACGTATTGACACCAACGAATTAAAAATCAGCTCTACTTATAAAATTACAATGACAGATTATGGTGTAGACCCACCAATGGCTGTTTTTGGAACTATAAAAACAGGAGATGCTATAGACATTAACTTTAACCTTAATTACACTAAATAAATTACATACACATGAAAACAATTTTAAAAACCTTCGTATTAATTTTGGCACTTGGGATGTTTCACCAAGGTTTCGCCCAAAAAAGAGATTTGGACAACTATCGTTTACCCGATAAACGTGGTATAAACGTTTTTGAAGCTCCAAAAGATACATTAACAAACTTTGATGGTTTACAAGTACGTATTGGTGGTGCATCCACACTTCAATTTCAAGCTTTAGATCACTCTAATGCTTCAACCGGCGCACCATTAGCTGAACTTGAAAGTAACTTTAATTTAGCTACAGCCAACTTAGATTTAGATGTAGTAATATATGATGGATTACGAATGCATCTAAGAACCTATTTATCTTCAAGACACCATCCAGAACCTTATGTAAAAGGAGGGTACATTCAAATAGATAAATTAGAGTTTATCCAAGAAGGCTTTATGGAAGACCTAATGAAATATGTAACTGTAAAGTTTGGACACATGGAAAACAACTATGGAGATGCACATTTTAGAAGATCAGATAATGCACAAGCTATGTACAATCCATTTATAGGTAATTACTTAATGGATTCTTTCACAACTGAAGTGGGTGGTGAAGTTTACTACCGAAGAAACGGCTGGATTGCTATGATAGGTGCAACCAATGGAAAACTAAACCAAAGTGTTGTAGATGTTCCTACAAGTCCTTCTGTTATTGCTAAAGTAGGTTTTGACAAACAACTTAATGAAGATTTAAGAACCCGATTAACTGCTTCTATTTATAATACAGCACAAAGTGCAAACAACTTTTTATACAACGGAGATAGAGCAGGATCACGCTATTACTTTGTCATGGAAAATCCAGAAGCAAGTTCTTCTGGAAACTTTAGATCAGGTAGAATAAACCCTGTATTGAATAAGAAGCTTACTGCCATAATGGTTAACCCTTTTGTGAAGTACAAAAGCTTTGAGTTCTTTGGTTTATTTGAAAATTCATCAGGTGTTACTGGTGGGGAAACTGAAAGAAGAACCTACAATCACTACGCAGCAGAAGCTATTTACAGATTTGGATCAACAGAAAACTTTTATTTAGGAGCAAGATACAGTTATGTAGATGGTGAGCAACCTAGCGGAAACAATGAAGAGATTGACCGTTTACAGTTGGGTGCTGGATGGTTTATGACCAAGAATGTTTTGGCAAAAATTGAATATGTTAGTCAAAATTATTCTGGATATGAAGCAGGTAGCATTTTAGATGATGGAAACTTTGATGGAATTAGCCTTGAAGCCGTAATTAGTTTCTAAACATTATTCATCCAGGCCTTTGCAAATGGAGTTTTCTCTAAATGCAAAGGCTTTTTATTTAAATTTAAAATTATGAAATCGTTTTTCTCACTCAGTATTGGTTTCTGTATTTTAGTAAGTTTTGCAGGACTAGATTTCAGAACCCTTGAAATTAAAATTGAAGATAAAAGCAAGATTAGCATCCAAGGAACTTCTAACGTAAATTCCTTTCAATGTGTTTATGAGGAAGAAATTAGTTTGGTACAAAACACAATTGAGTTCCTTCCTAAGTCTGAGTCATTTGAAGTTAAAAAAGCTCAACTAAATTTAGAAGCTAAATCATTTGATTGTGGCGGAAGAAGAATTAACAGAGACTTCAATAACTTGTTGAAGTCAGATGCTTTCCCACATGTTCATATAAAAATATTGACAATAACTCCCTATGGAAAAAGCTATCTAGCAGATGTTGAAGTTCATATTGCTGGGCATACTAAGCGGTATCAAATTGAAGTGGTAAATCCTGAAAAAAATCAATTCTTAGGTGAACTCATTTTAGACATAACTAATTTTAACCTAGAAAGTCCAAAAAAATTAATGGGCTTAATTAAAGTAGATGACTTGATCAACATTCATTTCAACATGTATATTCAAATTGATGCTTAATTCAATTTAAATCCAACTTCCAAGTTCTTCAATTCGTTTAAGAGTTCTTTGCAAATATTGACTTTCTGAGTTTTGCTTGGCATTGCTATGCTATCTCCTCCTTGATCTATTACTTTAAACTGAAGCTTTTTTTCTCCTGCATGGGTTTTGCAAATTGATTTTAAACGGCTTACCGTTTCTTCTTGAATGCTGTCTAACTTAACATGTAAAGTTAATTTTTTAGCTTGCTCTTCCATCACATCTTGAAGCGGCTTTATGATATTGATTTTCGCCCTAGGTGGAGTAGTTTCACCTGTTTCTTTTTTAGTGTAAGTTGTATTGACGCAACGTATATGTAGAAACTGATCCAGCACTAAAAAATGTCTGTATTTCAAATAGTCTTCTCCAAATAAGAAAAAATCGAAGGAATTGTTGTAATCCTCTAAAGTGAATTTACCATACCCTCTCCCAGCTTTGCTTACGCTATGACTCACGTCTGTAACAACACCGGCTAAGGATAATTCTCTATTGTATTTAGTATCATCAAAAAGATCTCCTAAGTGATTTTTACAGAAATAACGCATTTCCAATTGATAATCGTCTAATGGATGTCCCGATATAAAAATACCTACCACTTCTTTTTCAGCTTTTAACTTTTTCATAGTTGGCCAAGCTTCGCAAGGAGGTATTTCAGGTTCTGGGATTTGGACTTCGCTAGCTTCGCCAAATAAGCTTACTTGTGCTGAATTTTTTGATTCTTGAAAACGGGCTGCAAATTTTACAATTTTTTCTAAAAAAGTGAGGTCTCCATCAGTTACTTGAAAATACTGAGCTCGATCTGTGCCTGGAAAACCATCAAAAGCCCCTGCATAAGCTAAGCTTTCAAATGCTTTTTTGTTGGCTGCGCGTAAGTCTATGCGTTTAGCCATATCGAAAATAGAGTGGTACATTCCGTCCTTTTTCCGATTTTCTACAATGGTTTGCACTGCTCCACCACCTACACCCTTCACTGCTCCCATGCCAAAACGAACTGCATTTTGTGCATTTACAGAAAATTTATAGTAGGATTCATTTACGTCAGGACCTAAAACTTCTAAGCCCATACGGCGACATTCTTCCATAAAAAAGGTAACTTTCTTAATGTCATTCATATTGTTGGAAAGTACGGCTGCCATATATTCTGCTGGATAGTGCGCTTTGAGGTAAGCTGTTTGATAAGCAATCCACGCATAACAAGTAGAATGCGATTTGTTAAAAGCATAACTGGCAAACTTTTCCCAATCCTTCCATATTTTTTCGAGTTGTTCCTCAGGGTGATTGTTTTCTTTGGCTTGATTAATGAACTTGAGTTTCAATTTTGCCAAGACATCTTTCAATTTTTTACCCATGGCTTTTCGCAATACATCGGCCTCACCTTTGGTAAAGTTGGCTAATTTTTGCGAAAGCAACATCACTTGCTCTTGGTACACCGTAATTCCGTAGGTTTCTTCAAGGTATTCCTTCATTTCAGGCAAATCATAGGTGATTTCCTGATCACCATGTTTACGCTGGATAAAATCCGGAATATATTCCATAGGACCTGGACGATACAAGGCATTCATGGCAATGAGGTCTTCAAAAACAGTAGGTTTTAAATCCTTCATGTGTTTTTGCATACCCACTGATTCATACTGAAAAATCCCAACCGTTTCTCCACGTTGAAATAACTCGTATGTTTTCTCATCATCTAGTGGAAATGTTTCTGGGTCTAATTCTACTTTATGCCTTGCTTTTACAATCTCCACAGTGTCTTTGATGAGAGTCAAGGTTTTTAAGCCTAAAAAGTCCATTTTAAGCAAACCTGCACTTTCAACAACAGAATTATCGAACTGTGTAACGTATAAATCTGAATCTTTTGCAGTAGATACAGGAACAAAATTTGTAATGTCGCTAGGAGTTATAATTACCCCACAGGCATGAATACCAACATTTCTAACAGACCCTTCCAAAATCCGAGCTTGATTTACCGTTTCAGCTTCGGGGGAATCTTCTTCTGAAATACCAATGAGCTGATAGACTTTGGCCAGATCTTCTGCTCTAAATTTTTCTTTAAGTTGATTATCATCCATCCCAAAAATCTTACCTAGCTTGGACATGTCTGGAACAAGCTTTGCAATTCGGTCTGCTTCATATAAAGGCAAGTCTAATACACGAGCGGTATCTCTTATGGCAGATTTAGCAGCCATGGTTCCGTAAGTAATAATCTGAGCTACTTGGTTTGCACCGTATTTTTCAATTACATAATCCATGACTTTGCTTCTGCCTTCATCATCAAAATCGATGTCAATATCGGGCATACTTACCCGTTCTGGATTTAGGAAACGCTCAAAAAGTAAGTTATATTGAATGGGGTCTATATTGGTAATCTTCAAACAGTAAGCTACAGCACTTCCTGCAGCCGAACCACGACCTGGCCCAACAGCAACTCCCATTTTTCTAGCTTCCCGAATAAAATCTTCTACAATTAAAAAGTAACCTGGATAACCTGTATTGGCAATTACAGAAAGCTCAAAATTGATTCGTTCTTCAATTTCTGGAGTAATGTTGGGATAGCGTAGTTTTGCCCCCTCGAAAGTAAGGTGTTTCAAATAGGCATTTTCTCCACGTTTACCTGCATCTTTTTGGTCTGCTGAATCCAAAAATTGCTCAGGAATATCAAATGCCGGCAAAAGCACATCTCTTGCAAGCTCGTAACTTTCAATTTTGTCTGCAACTTCTTCAGTATTGGTGATGGCTTCCGGCAAATCTTTGAACAATTCCTTCATTTGTTCTTTGCTCTTAAAGTAATACTCATCATTTGGCAAGCCGTATCTGAAGCCACGACCGCGACCTTTGGGAGTGGCTTGTTTTTCACCATCTTTTACACACAACAAAATATCGTGTGCATTGGCATCTTCTTGGGCTGCATAGTATGTATTGTTAGATGCTACTAATTTCACATCGTGTTTATTAGCTAAACGAATTAGGGTTTCGTTGGCACGGTCTTCATCTTCTTGATTATGGCGCATGATTTCAATATAAAAATCTTCGCCAAAGCAGTTTTTCCACCAAACAAGGGCTTCTTCGGCTTGCTTTTCCCCTAAATTCAGGATTTTATTAGGAATTTCTCCGTAGGTATTTCCCGAAAGTACAATTAAGTCTTCCTTGTATTGTTCAATGATTTTTTTATCGATTCGCGGTAGGTAGTAAAACCCATCTGTAAATCCTATGGAAGACATTTTGGCTAAATTGTGATACCCATTTTTATTTTTAGCTAGGAGAACAATTTGGTAACCGTTATCTTTTTGTTTTTTATTGGTATGGTCTTCACAGACAAAAAATTCGCAACCAATGATTGGTTTTACGGGGTATATAATTGGTTCTTCTCCCTTTTCTTGCGCTTCTTTTGCTGCTACTTCCGCTGCTTTGTTATGATTTTTGGCAGCAGAGACAAAATGAAAAGCACCCATCATGTTAGCATGATCGGTTATGGCTACAGCAGGCATTTTGGCTTCTGAAGCTGCTTTTACCAAATCATGAACAGACATCGTTGACTGTAATATGGAAAATTGGCTGTGGTTGTGCAAGTGAACAAAACTGGTTTGTGCTAAAACCTGCTTGTTTTTTTGAATTTCTGCAGTAGAGGGCACATCTTGTTCTGGCTGTTGTTGCTTTTGAAGTTTGGCAGATTCCTTTTTTAAATTGACATGCTGCAAGCCTACCAATTGAATCTGATTAGGATTTTTACTCCTAAAGCTTTCTATGTATCCTGTTTCCTGTTGAAGGTCTTTCAAACTGAAACTACCCAACCTAATCAACTCTAAGAAACAACGCGTTGTTGCCTCTACATCTGCGGTTGCATTGTGCGCTTCATTAAAAGCTTCTTTAAATAGATGAAGGTGTAATTCAGTTAAGGTAGGAAGCTTCATCTTGCCCCCTTTTCCACCTGGAATTTGACATAATTTTGCAGTGGTTTCTGTACAGGTATCCAACACAGAAAGTTCCATCATCGGGGTTTCCATTCCCAAGCGGTAAAACTCTGCTCCCGTTACATTTACATCAAAGTTGGCATTCTGGCCGACTACAAATTTAGATTGTAATAAAGCTTCATTAAATTGAAGTAAAGCTTCTTCCAGTCCAACTCCTTTTTCTTCAGCTAAAGCGGTAGAAATTCCATGAATTTGCTCTGCATCAAAAGGAATATCAAAACCCTTAGGGCGAATTAAAAAATCCTTAGCTTCTATCAGGTTTCCCCATTGGTCATGCAACTGCCAAGCTATTTGAATGACTCTTGGCCAATTATCCGTATCGCTAATGGGTGCTTTAAAGTTCTTTGGTAAGCCAGTGGTTTCAGTGTCAAATATCAGGTACATTCTGGAAGGATTTTGCATCAAAAATACTAAAAAGGAAATGTAGGCTTATAGAAAATACACTTTATATTTCTTAAAATTTTGAGGTAAGCTTAGGTGCAGAAAAATATGGAAGAGGAAGTGACTGTAAAGTTGAATAGCTGTAATTGTTGAAAACCAGGCAGCTTTTATTTTAAGTAGTATCCTCCCGTTTTTGGAGCACCTTTAAATTCAATGTAAGCATGATCCTTTAAGGTTTTTAAATAGCGTTCTGTTGTGGATAAACTTTTGTTTATCATCTTACTTAATTCAACTGCTTTTTTACCTTCATTTTTATCAATTGTGCTGTATAGCGTTAGTAATTCAGTCAACACACCTTCATTTACACCTTCAATTTTTAATTTTACACCCTCATTTACACCCTCATTTACACCCTCATGTTTTGTTTTAAACTTTAGTATAGTAGAATCAAAATCGATATTAAACTCTACAGAAGTGTCATTATATTGCTTCCAATTGTTTTCTATATTATCCAAACCATAGCCTGCATTTTCTGCTAATCTAACCATGCGGAATAACTTAGCTAGAATTGGATTTCTTGGAATGGAGAGGTCTTTCCCTTTTAGTTCTTCTAATGGTTTTGGAAACCCCCCAGGATTGAAATATTCTATGTGATTTGTAAAGATTCTTATTCTTGGACATGCAGGAGAAAAATAATCGGCATGCATGAGCATATTGATTAATGCTTCTCTTACCGACTTAAGCCCTGGTGATAATTCTTCACCAAAACCATCTGCTGTAAGTTTAAAGCTTACATCTACTTCCTTTCTTAATCTTTTAAAACATTCAAAATAAGCTTCCCATAGGTTTTCATAATCGTCTTCTTGTAGGCGAAAGCTGTATCTTGATAATGCATTTTTATAGGATGTACCCGGAATTTCAAGAAGATCTATTCTAAAATCAGGGAAAAATTTTTCAATAGCTGTTCTTTTTCCGAAAAAGAGCACTCCTGCGAATGTACAAGCACTTGTATCTAAGTCAATTACTCTTAATTTTGTTAATACATTTTCTGTGCTCATTCGATTATAGCTTACGTTTGGATTAAAGCGTGACATATAATCCCTGTATTCTATTATAGATTTATCGTTCAAATCTTTTACTGAAGTTGACTCCGCTATTTCTGATGTTTTTGTACCAAATGTTTGATCTCTGTAAAGCGTGTCTATTTCTTCTTGGGTTGCTTTTTGGTCTGCACTTCCTTTTCTTAAATAAGTGTTGGATTGTACGTTGTAATATACAGGTTTGTCCTTAGCTACTGGAATGTAGAATGCCAATATATGTTTATTATCAATTACGTACTTTTCGCATTTGGGAGAAATGGAAACATTAAACTTCTGCTTGCTTCGTAAAGTGGCTAAAAAATCTTGTTCAATTTTTTCAGGATTTGAGACTCCTTCGATAATGAAATTTTGTTTGCTTTGTTTTACACCAAATACTAACCAACCGCCTGCAGTATTAGAAAACGCACTTACTGTTTCCCAAGCTGATTTTGGCACCTCAGCTTTTGCTGTTTTCACCTCAAAATCTTCCCATTCTAGGTCGTTGAGTTTATGTATGAGTTCTTGTTTGGTCATGTTTTATGAATTCCATTTGAATTTTAAGCTTTTTCCAATTTTTTGTTCGCTAATGGGTGCTTTAAAGTTCTTTGGTAAGCCGGCGGTTTCAGTATCAAATATTAGGTACATTTTGGAAGGATTTTGCATCAAAAATACTAAAAAATGTAGCGGCAGATTTGTAAATAGAAGATTTTATATGCTATTAAAACTGACTTTAACAAGTAGTTCTACTTACAATGTTGAACGACTGCACAACTTAGAATTCCAATCTATACAACAAGATTAATCAAAATAACCACTATATTTATCTTCTGATATCAATTGAAACCAAATCTAGTCGGCAGAAGCTTAATTTGTAATTGATATTTTGAAGATGTCAATTTTATTGAATACACATGAAGAATTTTTACTTTGCGAGAACAATGCTACTGCAGGGTCTTCTTTTAATTTTTGTTGTACAACTGAATGCACAAATTCCCGGATGCACTGACGTATTAGCGACCAATTACAATCCTAGTGCAAGTCTAAACGATGGAAGTTGTACTTATGCTGCTGCGAGTGTTGCTCCTAGTAATTCGGAAGATTTGCCTTCTGTTGTGAATGAAACCTCTGGCTTAATTCTTTGGAACAATAGCATTTGGACTCATAATGACGATACTGATATTGATTTGTATGAATTGAATCCGAATGATGTAAACAATTATAATTCATACGAATTAACTGGAACCACGAATGTAGATTGGGAAGAAATTGCACAAGATGAAGACTATGTATATGTGGGTGATTTTGGCAATAATGCAAACGGAAACCGAACTGACTTAAAGATTCTAAGGCTTGAAAAAAATTCGCTTCTTCAAAATAACCCGGTGATTGATACCATTGCTTTTTCTTATGATTTACAAACTGATTTTACCCCAACTGGCGGTAATAATACCAACTTTGATTGTGAAGCCTTTGTGGTTTCAGCAAACCAGATATATTTTTTTACCAAAGAATGGATAAGTGGAAAAACTAGCCTTTATACATTGCCTAAACAACCTGGAACGCATGTGGCCACTTATCAAGGAGAGCTAGATGTAGACGGGCTAATCACTGGCTCTACCTATCTTGAGGAAGAACACTTAATTGTGCTTTCAGGGTATTCTTTATCGCTTCAACCCTTTCTATTTTTGTTGTATGATTTTGAAGGAGATGATTTTTTTGGTGGAAATAAACGAAAAATTGATCTTAATCTCCCTTTTCATCAAATAGAAGGCATTGCCACAGAAAATGGTTTAGATTATTATGTATCCAATGAGTTTTTTAGCCAAGCAGGCATTACCATCCAAGCTCAACTTCATGAAGTAGATTTGTCTCTTTTTTTAGGAAATTACTTGGAAAACCTTTCCGTTTCTTCTTTTGAAAATGGTCTTAAACAAAATATTAGCTTATATCCTAATCCAACCCAAGATGAACTTTATGTAGATCTAGATTTTACTGAAACAACAGCGGTGAGGATGCTAATTTATAACGCAGTAGGCCAAAAAGTAAGTGAATTTTCAATTGAATCAAACTCTACTCCCTTAGATGTAAGCAGCTTAAAGCCTGGTATTTATTTTTATCATATTTCTTCAGAAGCGGATGCAAGTTTAATGAAAGCTGGGAAGTTGATAGTTCAGTGATTTTTTGATTTGAGATTTGGAATTTCAGATTTTTGTCAAACGAAAAACCCATAAAAAAATGAGTCTTTTTAGTGATAAAGCTTAAAGATACATCACATTTATTTGTATTTTTTATATCCATAATACATCCAACACAGCATATAATAAATAGATTGAAAAATGCTTAATTTTTCTACTTCTCTATAAAATTCCCATTGGTAGGAAATCAAGCCTTTTTTGTTTCTTGAAAGAGAATTTTCTCGAATTCGATAAATAGCATGACACTTTTGAATCCCGTAGGCATAAGGTATTTTTTTGAGATAAATAAGCCATAACCCCATGTCTTGTCTTTTTTTTATGTTGGGCATTTTTTCCTTGCCCAATTGACTCACATCTATAAAAGCGGTTAAACAAGAAATAGAATTGGTTTTTAGAATATCTGTATAGCTTACTTTTTTGGGTACTATAAAATCTGGATACACTACTTTTAATTTTTCATTAGAACGTTGATAAGAAGCAAAAACAAATGGAACATTTTTGCTTTTACAGGTTTGAATACTTTGTTCTAAGTGAAATGGAAACCAAATGTCATCAGCATCTAAAAAAGCCAAGTATTTCCCTTTGGCTACATCAATGGCTTTGTTTCTAGCAACGGCTGCTCCTGCATTGGTAGAAAGTGATTGAACTTTAACCCGTGGTTCTTTTTTAGAAATTTTTTTAAGCACCTCCAAGGTTTGGTCTGTTGAAGCATCGTCTACAATCAGCATTTCCCAGTTTTGATGGGTTTGTTGAATTACAGAAGCTACGGTTTCTTCAATAAAAACCTC
>Ga0307979_1001702_pt1 | contig 15584 bp, 15 predicted proteins | sample OrgLakmetage1058_FD_201833 | JGI IMG/M metagenome (GOLD analysis project Ga0307979, IMG submission 201833) | Saline water microbial communities from Organic Lake, Antarctica - #1058 | ecosystem: Environmental > Aquatic > Non-marine Saline and Alkaline > Saline | place: Antarctica: Organic Lake...
CAAGCCTTCGTGTGGCTCCCGGGTGAGAAACTCGTGTCGTCGGACTATGATTACGACCTGATTTTAGACCGCCCGTACATGCACGCGCAGCATTTTGGGGTGTCTCTCGCCCTGAGCGGCCGCACTCTTGCTGTCGGAGCACCTTTCGCCGATTATGGTAACCGAGGTGACAAGACCATTCGGGAACCGTTTGCTACGGACGGCCTCTACAATCCCGGCATCGGTCGCGGCCGGGCGTATGTCTTTTATTCGGTCCCATCACAGCAGCACGTGTCCTTGCGGTCCGACACCCAGCTTTATGCGGGGACTTTTCGGCTCGCCTTGGAGAACCACCGTAACCTGAGTGACGTCACTGCTTCGTTGAGCTATTCGTCCTCGCCCTCCGACGTGAAGACAGCCTTGGAGAAGTTGTCGAACATCGACGAGGTAGAAGTCAGCTTTGAGCTCTTGGATGAAGGCTTGCTGCGGCAATGGACCGTTTCCTTCGTCGGCGAAAACGAAGACCCTCCATTGTTTACCCCTTTGTGGGGGCAAACCACTTCCACGGCCGCTGGATTCAGCGGGGGGTCCTCCCTGGCCCGCAGCGGGGGCTGTGACAAAGCCCAGTGCGTGAACATGAGTGCGCCTTACTCTCCAGCCCCCCGTAGACAACTCCTTGTGACGCGGCGCAATTCGGTGGGTGACTGGCTGGAGCATGCAGCAGTTCAAGCGGCCGACAAGAATTCAGCAGATGCCTTTGGCGCTGCGATAGCGCTCGATGGAGATCAGTTGATCGTAGGGGCGCCGCAGTCGGACGCGAGAACCACCACTACTTGGGACTTCGAGACAGGCGACTTGGTGGGATGGCAGCGCACCGGCGGGACCGCGTTTGACATGCAGCCTACCTATGGCGACAACCCGCGTGGCCGGAGCGTGTATGCAGAGGTTGGGGACCGGCGAAACGACGGGTGGGCACAGCAGGCGGGGCTAGAAGGGCGCTATTACATTGGGACTTTTGAAGCCAGGCCAGGCAATGGTGCCAAGGGGGACTATGCCTCGCCGCACCCCGACATTCCATTAGGTTCCTCCCAAGGTGACGTCCCCACTGGCGTGCTGACGTCAGAGCCGTTTACCGTGGCAGGCCCGGGTGGGATAACGTTCTTGGTCGGGGGCGGTTGCGACAAGACCAAGGTCTATGTCGAGTTTTTAATCGATGGCGCCTCGGTAGATCGAGCGACCGGCAAATGCGAAGAACGCATGCAGGAAGCATTCTTTGACACGAGTTTGTTCGTGGGCCGCGCAGGGCAAGTGCGAATCGTGGACGCGAGCTCGGGTCCTTGGGGCCACATTAACGTCGATCGCTTTCGGTTCAGCTGGGAATTAGATCCTAGCCGATCTGGGCCCGGCAGCGGCACCGGCAGCAGTGGCGGCGGCGGGCAGGTCACTGGCTACACCACTTCCGACAGCGGTGGCGCACCGAATTCTCGTCGACCTGGCAACGCCACCTTGAGCGGGGAAGAGATTCCGGGCTACCAGGCCATGGGGGCGGGGGGCGCAGGGCGGGCCAAAGTGCACCGCAGCTTGCAGGCTAGCGCGCCCGAAGCCGGGGCAGCTTATGCTTTCCGGCGCAAAGCCGCGCATGCCCCAACTACCACCCCTTCAAGCGGGGGGCAAGGCTACGCGTCGTCGTTGTCGCCGTCGGCGTCGCCTACCAGCACGGCGATTGAGTCGTGCACCGGCGACCGTGAGCACTGCATGTGGGTGCAAGAAGCGCGGCTCATGGCGTCGGACCGCCGCGCGGGGGACAAGTTTGGGAGCAGCGTGGCCGTCGACGATGCCACTGGCACCTGTGCAGTGGGGGCGCCGCAAGCCTCGGGGGCCTGGTCCTTGCTCGGGAAAGCGGCACCCCCAAACCACCCGTACTACGAGGGGCGAGGGTCTGCAGAGGTGGAGCTGCCAATGGACGGGGCTGCAGCTGCCGCCGCCATGCGCGCTCCCAACAGCCATTCTCCGCTTCTTGGCAGTTTCGCTGCGGTCTCAGCGCAAAGAGCGGCTGCCACTGCGGCGATTGCGTCGGCCTCCGCAAGGGCTTCTTCTTCGATGCAGTACTCCATGGGTTTAAATGCTGAACGTAGAGCAGCAGAAGCGACAGCAGCAGCAGCAGAAGTAGGAGCAGGTGGGCAGTCATCAGCGTCGGTGCCTATTCCTTCCCAGCCTGGATTTGATCCTGCTTACGCTTATGACCCACACGCTTTTGATCCGCGAGAGTTTGAGGGCAGTGGCGCTGCTTACGTGTTCAGCCGGCTCCCCGCAGTGCGCAGTGGAGGCACCGGCCTACCTTACTGGGAGTCGCCCGCGGGAGTGCCTCGGGGCAGCGCACAGCCCTCCTTTGAGGGCGAGCGCGGCTGCACGGGCGCCACGGTTGAGCCTCCTCTGTGGCCGTTGACCGAACAAATGCGGATAGTCCCACCGACCTTGGCAGCTCGCGACGGGCTCGGGAGCAGTGTCGCTCTACAAGGGTGGGCGGGTTTGTTTGGCTTGCCTGGGGACGATGGCGTTGGGCAAAACGCGGGGGCAGCGGTGGTGGCCGACCTTGCGGTGAGCCGCTGCTACTTCGATAGCGCGGAGTATGTGGCGGTCGAAGGCGAAGGTGGAGGGCGTGTGGTCATAACGGTATCTCGCGACCCGAGGTTTTCGGCGCGGGCCCTCTCCATCGCCTACGCCACGTCAGACTTGACCGCCAGAGGCGTGGACACATTGAGGTACGCCGAGTGCTTGGATTTGCCCCTGGCTGAGCGCGCTGGCTGCGGCGACTACCTACAAACCGCTGGCGAAGCGACTTTCGCGCCCGGGGACGCGAGTGTGAACTTCGTGGTGTACGTGATGAACGACTTGTGCCACGAGCATCATCCCGAATACGTGCTTTTGACGTTGAGCGTTCCCGGAGGTGGCCCGCTCGGCGGTGAGGACTACATTAGCCGCATTCGCATCGATGACGACGATCTTAATCGCCCTCCATGTGAACTCAGTTGAGTAAAGAACTGCGCTCTCACAGCAGCTCACGGAGCTCTTAAATTTTAGTTCCGGCAAGCAACCAAGCAAATGAATTTAGAGCGTTATAACGAGACTCGCTCTTTTCATACCCACGAAAAACCTACTCAAGGCCAGGGCATAGTCTATAGTCATAACCATGCGAATCCGCGCCTAAGTTATATGCCCGAGATGGCGATGCCCACCACATGCGAGTCCTTCAAATAATTCTTCCAAATGATGGTAACCCTGTAAAAAAATTAACAAGGTGTGTTTGCATTCTGCTCTAAAAAGAGGCAGCTTGGCGTGTGGCGCTTGGCTACTCCAACAGATATAATCTAGGCCGAGAGTAATGGAGCTGCAGTGCAGCATGTACTGCGTTCTTAAATCTTAGTTTCAGAGATAGATTTAGTGGCCCCCACTTCTTTGCAGTCGCGGAATATTCGTGGAGTATAAAATGTCTGCCATTTCCACTCGACTTTTGAACGTGGCGATCATCCACAATGAGCTCGCATGCGAAGACGAGTCCGCGACGGATGTTGAAGCTACTGAAAAGATTCTCTATTATTATCCGGAGTCCGATGATTCTAGGGCGCGGCTCAATCACCTCAGCTTATGCGAGGGCCTTATTGCCTTCTCGCGCACTATGAACCCGCATGCACCAATAGAAACGGTGCACATGCAGAATCGGCGCTTCGTATTCGAAGAAGTAGAACCTTCAGTGTGGTGCATTGCCGTTTTCGCTGATGATAAATCCAATTGCGGCATGCTTGATGATGCTTCGGCGCATTCAGTGGTGCAGCAAGTCTACGAAGCCTTGTCACTTTTTGTTGGCCCATTACGAGCGATCTTTAATGCACCAATGGGCCTCGCAGGCGACACGAGCGATGTGGACACATCTAAATCTAATCCTAGCAGCGCGATAGACTCTCTAGCTGGGGAATCGCTATCGGGCCTAGCGTTTGTGCTGCGACTGCAAGCCATGCGAAAGAAGCTTCGCAAGCTCCAGGCGCTGCCTGAGGACCACTACCGAGACATGACGCTTGCTGAAGCTCAAGCTGCTCAAGCCCGTGACGTCGCCACCTCAAGCGAGCTAGAAGCAGGCATTGCTCGCATGGTGGTTGCTTCGCCTGCCGAAGCGCTGCGCCGCCAGCTGGCTGGGCTGCTGGGCCGCACCTTATTACCGAGCCTCACACCGTTGTTGGGCGCCGGCGTGTCGCCTTTCGGCGCAGACTTGGCCGGCTTCCCGCTGCTGGCTGTGGAGGGTTCAACCTTTCTGGCAGCGCGTGAGGTGGCCACTACTCTTGGCTTTGGTGACGCGTTGCTTCTACGTCGAAGGATTGTTGACGAAGCAGCCGTGGTCAATGGTGAAAGCGATGGAGATAGCGAAGTTGCATCTTCACAGCCGACTTCAGGAGCGCTTCTGGGGTCGGGCACGCAGCCGCCTGAAGTCGCTGGTGTGTGCGTGTTGGTTGATGGCCAAGTGCTCTTTTCGGACTTTCCGCACGCGCACGCGAAGCTGCTGCTGCGGAACCACCTCAAGCAGTGCTACGAGCCAGCGCTCAGAGCTCAAGCAGCCGCTACCTCGGCTGCGGCTGTGAATGCTAGTACCAAAGCGGCTGCCGCATCGGCAAACGGTAAAGTTGACACCAATAGCAGTAGCAATAGCAATAATAGGAGGTCTGACGGTGCGAGCAGCAATAGCAGCAGCCGGCCAGCATCTTCACGCTGGTCAACGGCAGCGATCGGCAGCGCCCTTCGAGCCACCGTGTCGTCGTCGTCGTCGCGTGCTTCGGAAGCGCAGCCGAGTTCGCCGCTCTCGCCGAAAGGTAGCGATGGTGGTGCAGCGAAAGGTCTTTCGCCGTCAGCCGGGGGCTACGACGTTACGAAGAATCGTGGCGGGTTTTTGAGCGGAGGGCAAACTTTGGTCGAATTTGGGAGTGACATGCAGTCCTCTGCCAACAACAGTAGTACTGGTGTCGGCGACAATGAGAGCGGCCCATGGATAGCCGTAGGGGGTGGCCGTCGCATCTGGGCACCTCGCGTCTTTGTGCCTTGCAAGAGTGCGCCATCCCCATCGAGTGCTCCTGGTCAAGGCGGCAACAGCAACAAGGTGGAGAGCAAGGCCCTGGAAACGACCCCCGTATGGGCAGCAACGGGTCAAAAGACGCTTTGGCGAAGCGTTGGACGAACGGAATTCAATCGCCGAGTAGCTGCAGCTGCTGAGAGAGCAGAAGAGACTACAGGCGCTTTAGTGGAAATGAAAGGGGGCAACACCAGCGAAGAAGGCTCAGGGGAGGTGCAGGATGAAGAGGAAGAATCCGATTCCGATGATGACGACTGGCTTGCATCTGATGTTCTGGAGTCGGACTCCGTCAGCGACCAAGCAGCGCTTGCGCCTGGTTCTTACATGGGCCGAGCGCTGTGCTATACGCAAGGGCGGTGCGCCCTGCTTCTCCTAGCTGATCCAGCCATCGATGCGCGCTGCCGAGGCCAATCGAATGCGTTACCTGTGGAGATTGCGTCCTGGGGTGCAGGGGTGACCAGGGCCGTAGCGCCGGCGTTGAACAAGCTCAACCATTTGCTCGGAGAGCGTCCGCGAGAAGTGCCCGTGCTTGAGGTATGAGATATCATAGAGTTCGCATTTTATTCCAATTGCGCACAAAAATTGATACCTTTCTTACATATCTTCCTTTTTTCTTTCTTTGTGAGCTCTTTTTTCTTGTGGGCTGGCCCGTATGCTTAGAGTGCGCTCAAATATGACTCTTGTTTGCGATGGTGCAGGGTATGCGGTTCGTGTATTTCAATGGCTCAACGCTCTCAGTGATGGCAATTGGCTCGAGCCAAGACGCACGAACAACGCGACTGTCCATGGCTCAATCGGGTTCTTCTTCTTCTAGCAGAAGCAACAGCAGCAGTGGTGGTGTTTCTACCGTGGGCGCTACTAACCTCTCAGCGCAAGCTTCTTCGTCATGGCCCGATGCGCTGGCCAATCTTGATTCGTGCTTGTCGGTGCGCGCGCGGGTCGCAGTGGCGGACGCACACGCTGCTTTGAACGCGCACCGCACCACGCTCGAGGCATCTAACACGAGCGCAGCCCGTCTTGTGATGCTCAAGCTTGGGGCTCCCAGAAAGAGCGCCAACAAGAGCACGCCAGGCACTGACAACAGCAGTTCCACTGGAGAGACTGCTCCCGCTGGCGGTAGTGAGAGTGCGGCAGGCAACAGCAATGGAGAGGGCAGGAGCGGTGCTGGGGGTGCGAAGGCAGTCGGAAAGACAATCTCAGTGGGGGGCGCATCTTCAGGAGAGGAGTGGGTGATCGGAGAGCGGTTTGGAGAGCGAGAGCTGTTCGTGTTCCTAGACCAGCGCTGCCGCACCCCTGGTGACGCGCTTGATGAGCTCGCGAAGCTTAAAGGCGGCCTTCTCAGCTCGATTGTGCTCCCTTAAAGACTCATAGCCCAAGATGCTGCGATCTGAAATGGAATTGGTGGCATCGCAAGTAATTGAGATAAAGAGCTATTTCGTAATGCAGTGCGCATTTATAGGAGTGGCTTGGGCTTGGTGCTTGTCATCCCCAGATCCCCAGGGGTTCCCTACTTCCCCACTCATATTCACATGTGGCGAGTCAGCTACTAGTGGAAGATGGAGATGTCGCGATGTATGTCGTTTATGTATCATTCAGCATTCAGTGTATTGGATATCAATTAGCTCTGCGCTTCTTTTCCAATTCCCCAGTCAGACACAGACGCCAGTTATGCTATTTCTTTGCTCTTCATCTTTGTTACAATTTTATTGTTATTGCACTAGTATTCAAATCCCTCATCGAAATCCATTTCGGGTTGTCCGATCAGCTGTTTCATAATTTCGCATGTAATACTTGACCAACTGAAAGGCAAGATGGAAGATAGCGATATCGAATTCGGGCTATGTGCTTGCGCACGTGCATGCATCATAACTCCCAATTCCTTTACATCTATAAGTCATCTCTCAACCAACTCTAAAAGTGCCATTTATATAATGCTCTGCGGTCATGGTCACTATTACATCAGGACGCCGGCGCAATTCAAAGAGAAACAGGTTTACGCTTCGGCAGCAGCAGCAGCAGCAGCTGGGGCAGGCGCGGTAACTTCCGGTTTCGGTTCACTCGACACGCGCAAGTTGCTGCGCGCAACGTTGAGCTCCGTCTTGCAGTTGCTGCACTTGAGCTTCGCCGAATCGCTGAACCCTTCCACGCCCAGCACGTTTCCGAAGAGCACCACGTTGTCGGCTTCGCAGTTGGGGCAGGGGCCCGAAGCAACCAGAGGGTTCTGGAAAAACACGTTTTCGGCGAAGAATTTGGAGCCAAACTGCGAGAAGGAAAGGAGGAACGCAAACGACAGCATCACTAATTAGAAATCGACAGGAAGAAGGCAAAAACTGTGAAAAACACCAGAGCTCGGCAAATAAGAAACGACAAAGAAACTTGTCAGGTTTGCTTATAACCATGCCAAGTCACAGTCTTGAAACGTAGGGCTATAAATAGGGAAAATATTACACAAAGCTTATCCACGGAAATTTGTAGATGTGCAAGCAACGAGCAAATGACTCCGTTACTCACCCAGATGACGGGCGAGCCCAAGATGATGTCAATGAGGGGGTTCACGTAGCGGAGAGGCGTGAGTTCGAAGGCAAAGATGACCCACACCAGCGAGATCACCGCCACCGTGGGCAAGTACGCCACGTACTGCCGCACCTTGTCCTGTGACCAGGTCACCGAGCAGATGCCAGTGTCGACGAAGCACCGCGGCTCCTTGGTCACGGCAATCGCGCTCTTTTGGGCTTTGAGCTGTTGCATGGCCACAACAAATAGGCGCACGCACGGACAGCGCACATGTAGAAGTGTTAGGCTAAGTTCAATAAAATAAGCTCGCATTCGAAGGTGCATTATTTTAGGCAATGCGAACAATTGCTGAGAAATGTTTGCCACGCATCCACAAACTAACGACTCCAAACTGTCGTTAGTGTTCTCCCGACAAGTAGAACAAGGCTCACCTTGGTCTTCAAAGCGTCGAACTCGTCGTCTGGCATGATGGGGTTCCCCTTCATGAACGACTGGGGACACAGAAGAAAAAGGATACACAAATTAGTGCAAACGTTCAAAACATGACAACACAAGAAAAAGACCACGGAATCTTTCCAATATCTGTGCGTTGGCCGCTTGACAAGAAGTTGCACACAATCTGGCGCCAACAAACACGTGCGCCCATGCAAAAAGTAGTTAACAAGGAGCCAGGAGGAGACCAAGTGTTTAGTTTTAATATGATACCTGCATAGCGATGAGGTATTGGTTTTCGTCGCGGCTCAGCACGGCTACGGGGCTGCCTTCCCACAACAGGTCGTCCTTCAGCTGGTCGAAGTCCTTGTCATTGAGCAACTGCCAGGGGAACATGGGCACAAAAACATGGCGTTGTAGAATTAGATTAACACAGGTCCGCAATCAGACGTGGAAACTTCACACAAGCTTCAGGAGTGTACACCCTAGCACAAACTGGGTGTTACCGCTTGTCGCACAACTCCCGTTTTGTTCACCGTCTTTTGCCCCGAACTCTCGAGTATCTCTTACCTGGCGGCCATCGAAAAAGTACGCTTGCAATGCGTCGACGAAGACGCGCTCCTTCTCCTCCACAGACAGCACGATTGGCTTGCCCGTTTTTTTGTCCACAGCGCAAAACTCTGCGCGACCCTGCAAGTGCCGCGCACACGTGTACAAGTGTGAGAACGCGAGTGGGAGACAGAGTGACCATGGAGGCATGTAAAGAAAAGTGGCAAGGCTAAGTTAGAAATGCCTTTAAGCATTCGCCTGTGCGACAGTTTCAAGTACTTGTCACTCTCTGGTTCAATGGCTTGTTGAAACAAGGCTGGTATTACGAGAGGGACAAGGGTATACAGTATGCGAGTACCTCAATTTTAGACTCGTAAAAGCGACCGTCCTCCGAATTGTATACAATCTGCTCGCGTTCAAGCATTGAGAGCTTAACAGCCTATGGTGTAAGAGATTTCCATACATTTCCGCTTAAGGAGTCTCGACATCTCATAGACCAAATTTTAAAAACGTGCTGACAGTTGAGTTCACACCGATCGCAACTCTCCACTATGAGAGCAATGCTTGAACACAAAAGGGATATCACAATAAATTCTCATTTTTCATACCGTGCCATCCTCTGGCTCGCCCTGGTTGTTCGCCATGCGAGGGAGTGTTGACGGCCGCCGTGCCACCGCATGAGTTGAGAGAGCCGCTCGCGGGCTCCATCCCAAGCTGCACCTGTGAAAAAGAAAAACAGTGAGGGAGATTACAAGTAGCGCGAATCCAGAATATGCAAAGTCTGCTAAGCACGCCGTGGAATCTAGCTTCCTACCCGAGGCAAAGAGCGATAGTCACTAAACGGGTAGAGTTCTTCATGTTTGTACAAATCATCCACGACGTCATTCAATGTTGAGCTGTCGGTGCCGAAATGATCTTTGTCCGAAATTGCAACTGGAATCCCTGCGGGACATGACAAGGCCGGAAACAGAATATCAGAAGAAGGTGCTTTGCAGGGTATCTTCAGAATTATTTCCACATTATCAAAACATCTAATAACATACTACTGTAGTAGTATAGTACATCATCAAACCTCGATCGCCTCGACGCGACGCCTCGAAGGCCTCGAAGACTTCCACTAAAGCATAGAAACAATTCCGCGAAGCCTAGGAGGGACTGCATTACAATTCAATCACTGTTGTAAATCATGAGTGAGCTAGAAAAAGATGCGAATACTGAGTACGAATACGAATCCGGTCAGGAAAGACCAGTGACAGCTCTTGAGCGTGTCAAATATTTGGTAGGTCTTTTTACACAAACGTGCCATTTAAGAGTATGAATTATATGCTCTATGTGTAGAGTTACATTTGAATATTAACCAACAATTTGACATTTTCTATTGCCAACATCTAACATGTCGAACCTATATAACTTGTTCAGGAAGAGCGTGGGATGCACATCCCTGCAGCCTTGCAAAACGAAGCTGACAAAGCATCGGCAGAACTTGAGGTTAGGATGTGTCCGAACTCCCTGCACATTGCACTTTACACGCAAGGCTCAATAGTTTCATCCTGATGTTACATCTCAAATTCTATATGAATATTTCTAGAGATATTTCGATCTCAAATTCTATAGTGAACCTTCTTTATTTCATCTGCCATGTACCAATTCAATTTATTCTTTTTGCTGCACGCTCAGAAACTGGGCCTAGGTCCGAAGCTAGTGCCATGTTTCGAATACTTGATGATCCCCGCCAACGAGCACCGTCCCTACGAAGTTGTCACCGCCAAGCTACCCTTGCGAGACGACGGTTGCGTCCCCGCTGGAGACCAAATCCCCAACCTCGTCAAATCTCACTTCGCGAACCAAGGCCGTAGCCAAACGGTAAGGGTTGAAATTTGCCAGGCGAACATTGTTGGCATTCTAATCAATTCACAATGCTACTCTTCCTGTGATATGTGCTCGATCGTCAATATTTTAGTGCCGATTCGTTGAATGGTTCTATTCTTGCCTCTCAATGTGTCTTCCTTTCGTTTGAACCTTATCCATACTCAGGTGAGCGACGAGCGGCTGGGTGAGCATGCGCGCGCTACCCTCGGCGAACAAGCGTCAGCGGTGTCATCTCACGCCTTTGCGGAAGCTACTGCTCACGGGTCCGTAGAGACCTTTGCTCTCGTGCGCCCTGCCGCAGCCAACGATCACGCGGGCGTTTACATTTACCTGGACGAGGTATGATTTGATGATGGAAAAGTGGTGCATTGTGAGGATACGTTGGTTGTTGCAGCATTCATTACGCAAGATGATTTAACCGATCGGTACAATGGGATGTGTTCAACTTGCCATTTTCTATGCGCTCCCGTCTGTATTTTCTTCTTCTTCTTCTTCTTCTTCTTTTCTCTCTCCCTCACACATTCCCTCGTGGGTGTATCTCTTAAGATCGGTGCGCTGAAGGAGCTGCCATTGAACTCACGAGCGTCGGCGTTGGCTCGTGCGTGCGGGCACCCCGAGTCCTGCGTGTTTTACGGCGACGTGTTTGTCGGGCGCGTGTGCACGGTGCCGGCCCCCATGCGCAACGGCGACTTCAAGCTAGAGGATCTGAACAGCAGCAACACCTGGATCAAAACCGCAGCCTCTGAAAACTTCCAGTGCGTGCATATATACACCCTTAGAAAACAGCATCAAGCACAAGAACCATTTCTGGCATGTGAGCGCATTTTGATAGTATTTAGTAGATGAAATACTGTCCCTGCACACCTGCAGTCCGTTGCTGGCTATATTGTGCCCCCAACCAGTGCGTTTGTGTGCCTTCGTGGTTGCCAATGGTGCTGTCTTTGCGGTGTGTGTTGCTCCAAACAGGTACACGATGGGCATGAAGGAGGTTGAAGCCGCGCTCGAGAAGAAGGGCGATAAAGCCCAACAAATTAAGGTGAGAACATGCTCGAGTGCATGGAATGTGCGCAAGTGACGTTGCTGCATCGACCATTGTTTTGACATGATTTAGAGATATTGATACCTTTCAAGCCTGGGTTACCTTTCTTATTCTTATTATTTTTAAAAAAGTATTGTTCTTGTATGATCGTACCGCTCACCTTTGATTTGGATTTAGTTTCGCTATTCTTAGTTAAACTACTAATTGGCTGTGTCTTGGGCTCATACGTAGTTGGGTGGGTTTGACGAAGGCGAGTTGCCGGGTGGAGAAGGGCCCGGGTTCACCTGGTCTCAAACCAAAGCCGACGTGGAAGTCTGCGTGACCTTGCCTCCAGGCACCAAAGCCAAGCAGCTCGCGGTCGACATCAAGCGCAACAGCTTGAAGGTAGCCCTCCTCAGTGGGGGTGTCTTGTTTGAAGCTCCTCAGCTCAACGCCGGAGTGAACGCCGACGAGTCCACGTGGACCATCGAAGACGGAAGCCTGATGTTGACCCTCGAAAAAGCGCGAAAGGACGGCATTTGGCGAATGCTTAATGTCGAAGGCGAAGGAGGAGACAAAGGAATTTGCTCAAGCGAATGAAGTAGGTAGGCTATAGGCTTGCGCTCTCTGGCTACAAACCTATCAGCAGCTCCTTCACGGCCGGCTTTCTTTCCTTGGTCGTTTGGGGGAATTGTCATTGATTTGAGATTTGAGCAGAGGCGAAGTTCGCGAGGTCGTACTCGCACGTGTTTCCTTCTTTTTACTTCGGCCAGTGCAAAATTTGACTGGTTTGAAATACCTAAATCCTATAATCCACCTAAGAATACCCCACACCTCTAAAAATTCTTAGTCTTTGGCAATAGAACATGCAAATATCAAGGTTCAAGGGGAAGCGGGAAGCAAGGTTGCGTTTCACGTCGTGGAGGCTGTAAATTTTCTTTCCGCGTGATCTAAGCGTGATTTAAGCGCGACTCACGCGCCAAATTTGCGTCTAGTGAATATTTAAGTGCGAACTTGAATCACTTCGGTATCATTGAAAATTAGCTCTCTGCGTGATTCACGCGTGATTTACGCGGAATTCCTAACCCAGGCGGACAGGCGGAACTAAAGCGAGAAATACGAATTTAGCCGGTTTGTCGTTGTAATTCAAATGTCGAATGGCGAATTGCCAATCGGATTGTGGATTCCAAATTTTGGTTGTGGTCTGTGGTCGTCTGCGAATAAATTACCCATGTTATATTTAGGTCGCTATGTGCGGGCCATTGGGAATGCCCGAGTATAAATAGTTCTATAGCCGCGTAGATAACAGATGGATAACAGATAGAAGGTTAAGTATTCGGCAATACGGTAATATCAATTTCATGTAAGAAAATAGTCAAATTTGGACATTTTTGGCCCCCTTTGGTAAAGTGCGAAATTGAGTGAAATGAATAAAGCGGGTCACATATAGAGTTTATGGTTAAAAGCCGTCGACACTTCATATTTTTTCCCGTTACTCGATGTTTTGGCTCATGTAATGCTTGAGGCGGCTGGCGTAAATATCAGGCGGCACAGAGGACATGCAGTGTGGATGCCCGCCGCGCAGCGCTGCTACTGTTTGCTTGACGAAACACTCCGTTGCCTTGCGAACCGTGAACCTGGAACATTAGGGTGCATAGGAAGAAGAGAGGTTGACAACAAAGGTGAGGGTAAGCACCAAAGAATACGAGTACTCAAAGGAAGGTCTCTGGCCTTGTAAGGTGCGCCACTCTACACAATCCTGTTTCAAAGCAATAGACGCACTCTTGTAAGACGTCGACAATGCCCACGACGTAAGTTTCTCCTTTCCCCTGCAGCGCAATGGGATTCACGCCGCTGAGCTTCCTCGCCACGGAGTCACTGCCTTCGTCTTGGTTGTGCAATACCCTAAATGGCTCGTCATCGAAGGAGTTCATCGCTGCAAGCACCCAAGCGCCACGCCGGTCGTCAGAATCTTTCCCACTGCTGCGCACGACTACGGTAGAGGTGATGGGAGGAGCTGAAGAGGTTTCAACTGCAAGGGCACCCAGGTCAGCGCCTCTTGTTGTGCCCTCTTGCCATGTCCCACCGTCAACTGAGCTGCCTGGAGTAAGACTGGATGAGCGCGGTGCCACCTAAAGAAGCATTCGTACATGTAAAATACAAAAAACGGCACATCTAAGCATAGAAATTCAAGCAAGGAATAAGCATATTCAAACCATCAGAAGAGCACACGAGTCAGCATTCCAATTCTCCGAAACTCCATATCATCCTCAACAATACCGAGAAGTCATCGACTACCCCAACGACCACCGAATAATCAATGAGATGGTGTCGAGCCAACCACGCCAAGTCACGCGACAATTGCCGCAAGAAACCGTCTCGCATCTCAGCCCCCACGCTCAGTTTTGACGCTTGTTCGGGAAAAGGGTACTCGCCACGCCGGTCTCGCACCAGACCCCGCGCGCTGAAGTTGTGCTCCTTGAGGACTTGCCCGCAGCTGGGCACTGGAGCAAAGGGCAGCGCACGTGACCCGCGGGCAGTACTGCTGCTCATACTATTGCTGCTGCCTGTCGGACTAGCTGCTCCTGCTCGTGATAATCGACTAGCTGTGGTTGTTGCCATGCCTGGCGAGGTAGCGTCGGCACGGCCACTGTCATCAAAGTCGGCGGTATCTTCCTCGTCAACGTAACGGCCCCAGGACGAGCCCTTGAGGTCGAAGACCCTGGCCAAGGGACGGTTGATGTAGCACACGTTGTTGGTCACCTGCAAGTAAACCGGCGAGTGGCCATCGATATTGAGGGTGCATAGGGCCAAGAAGCGAGGTAGTAAAGAGTAGATGTTGTCGTCTTCGAGGTGGGCTAAATACGACGGCAAGAGCCGCTCCAGGAGTTCAAATTCGTAGAGCCGAAGCGATTTTAACACAAACTGGGAGTACGAGAGAAGCATGGATAAATGATAACAAAAGAAGAAAATATGCATGCGTAAGAAAAAAAAAGACGAAGCAATTGAACGTGCATAGCAGGGGTTACTCTTTTAAGAATGCTCGAGACGCAGAAGCCGCTTTATCTTGCCAACAACGAATGGAGAGAACTCATACGCGCTACCACCCACCCTTGTATAATCTGACTCAGCTCTCAGCTTAACCTTGCCTTGGACCTTGAAATATGCGCACTACCACTCTGGACACTAGGAAACAAGAGAACCCTAGATCTAAACTGCTCATCATTACGAATTTCTGAAGTCCTATTTTGAACCTTCCGATCGCGACTAAAGAAGAAAGCTGCGCCAGATGACCCACCACTCGCACCAACTACGCCTCCCTTGATGGCATTGGGCCCAACTAGCGAAGCTTGAAAGATATCTTCGCGCACCCCGAGACGCTGACGAATGCGGTGGCACAGCGCTGGCTGTTTGAGCGTAAAATTGTACTTGAGAGTCGGTTGTCTTGAAGGGTTAGCGCTATAGCTCACGCCCGGTGCAGTCACCTCGCCACGCCCGACAATATGCAACTTGTCAGCACCTTGCCTCATCTCAGAAGCGTGGGCAAACCCCACTGACAGCATCGCAGCTACTCGCTCGACGAAGTCGGCAGCCACGGTGCCATCAACACAAGGAATGCATTTGGTTGAATCCATATCGACGATTCAGGGCTAGCCAGACTAGCAATTAGGCCTCAATAAATACAGACGACTGCGATGCGAAATAAGATGTTGAAGCGACCTCCCGTCACCTCCGAGAGCAGCAACAAGTCGAGTGTCGTCTTCCTTCTGCCCTCTTTTTAGCACTCTTAGCACACTTCCTTCTTTCCTTCCTATTACGACTTTACGACACGACACGTACTTCTAGCTAGCTAGCTAGGCGTACTTCATGTTGTCTGTCAGTTGTGCCTTCTTCTGCGTACTGTAAAAGACGACCGTACCGCAGGGAAAAAGATGACCCTGTAACTGCAGCGGCGTGCGCGCCGCCACGCCACGATCAACGAGGTAAAATCAGAATGCACCTCCATATTTCACTTAATCTTAGAATGCGCCTTTTATAGACTAGAATGCGCCTCTCCCCGTTAGGCCCTAATCGTTCCCGCCATTTCGTATACGCCTTCGGCCACCA
>Ga0307979_1001704_pt1 | contig 15577 bp, 12 predicted proteins | sample OrgLakmetage1058_FD_201833 | JGI IMG/M metagenome (GOLD analysis project Ga0307979, IMG submission 201833) | Saline water microbial communities from Organic Lake, Antarctica - #1058 | ecosystem: Environmental > Aquatic > Non-marine Saline and Alkaline > Saline | place: Antarctica: Organic Lake...
ACGCGTTGTAGCTGGACCAGTTCGTCGTGCGATAGCGGGCGGGAGGTGGTTTGCTCATGCAGCCCTATGTAAACGCTTGGATTCCCGAAGTGAATCCTTCACGGGGATAGTTTTGCAACAACGCCATCAGGGCGGCTACGTGATCGCGAACGACAAACAATTGCGGCTCGACCTCGAAAAGCAAAAGGAAATGATCGTGTTTCCCGACAAGCCCTTCACGATCACGGTCAGTCTCGATCACGTGCGCAACGCCATTTACGAGGCACGCGAATGCACGAAGAAACTGCAGGGGGCCTGATCGATCGACCCTGTCGTCAAAGCGGTGATCGTGCCCGCACCGCAGGCGGGAGATCTCGCGAGATAGGGATGTCCGGTACATGAACGAAGATCCAACCATCGAATCCACCAGGATTTCACGCGGCGGTGTCTTTTACGAGATGCAGGCGCGCCTTGGGCTTTTGAAAGAGGATCAATTGCGTCCGGTGTCGAGGGCGCTTGTCTTTGTAGTGATTGCATGGGCGGTGCCTCTGGTCATCAGCCTTCTCGAAGGAAAGACGTTCGGTAACTTTGCCGACATGCCCTTCCTGCTTTATTTGCCGGTGCTGTCGCGATTTCTTGTTGGGGTGTGTCTGCTGATCGTGATGGAACCGGTCGTGGAACACCATCTTGCCGGGATTCTGCGCCCTCTGCTCTGCCCGCCATTGATCGCGCCCGGCGCGCAAGCGGCGGCCCGATCTGCGGCCGCGCTCGCTGTGCGACGGCGCGATTCCCGTCTGGCAGAGATCGTCTGTTTCGCAGTGGCCTGCGCCTTGTCGGTAAGTGCAGGTTTCAGCCTGACGGCTTTCAGCGAAACCTCATGGGCCTTGGTCGCCGAGAATGGCGGGCAAAGCTTTTCCTACACGGCGCTGTGGTGCCTCTGGGTCAGCAGTCCGATCTATTTTTTCCTCGTGTCGAGATGGGTCTGGCGCATCATCACCTTGGCACTTTTACTGAGGTCGATCGCAGCTCTTGAGTTGCGGCTGACAGTCACGCACCCGGACGGTTCGGGTGGTATCGGCTTTGTGGGGCGGTTTCCCAATGCCTACACTCTTTTTGTGCTGGCCCTGAGCTGCAATCTGGGGGCTGCAATTGCGGAACATCTGAGGACGGAGGCATTCACCACGACGATATATGCGGCCGTGATGGTCGTCTGGATCCTGATCACCAACGGTCTGCTTGCCTTGCCGGCGCTCTTTTTCACCAGGCCCCTCGAAGACCTGAAACAGAAGACACTGGAGGTTGCCCGGGCCCGTGCAACGCGTCATCAGATCGCCCTCGAGCATGGCGTGATCGAGCAGAGCATCTGTGGCGCAACAGACGACGAGATCAGGCAAGCCTCGTCCGTTTCAGATCCCACGATAATATTCAAGGCTGCCAAAAACATGTCGACCGTGCTGATCATGCGCGCATCGCTTCTGCCCATTTCAGCCGCGGCCGCGCTACCCGTTTTTGCTGCCGGGTCAACACTACTGCCTTTCACGGACCTGTTTCAGGTCCTGCGTAAACTCCTTTTGTTCTAAGGATGCTACAGGATGATTGAACGCGACAAGGATCTTCACGGGCCTTATGGGCATTGCAGATCCGCAACCGGACGGACTGCGATATTCATCCGGTCTTTGACATTCCGGGTCATCTGCCTGTGCGCCATGATGGCCCACCCGGCGAAGGTGATCGGTGCCGAGAGCAATCTGGAGCACAAGCTTGCTCCGATGAACACGGCGTCCTCCAACCCGGAATTCGGTCTTCGAAGCGGGTCCTTGATCGTCGCACCGGTCCCGTTCAGCGATCCGATGATCGATACCGGGCTGGCGCTTGGCGCCGGGTATCTCTTCAAGATTGATGAGGGGTCGGACCCGTCCCTGCTCGGTATCGGATACCTGCGCTCGCAAAACGGGTCCATCGCATACGGGCTGACCTTCAACCTCGCCTTCATGGACAATCGTTGGACCATCGGGACGACCTATATCAACGCGGATATCGATTACGACTTGATAACCGGGTTCGGAACACTTCCTATCAATCAGCAAGGTGAGTTGATCAAGGTCAAGCTCATGTATGGCTTCACACCGGATTTCCGTCTGGGTGTCACCGCGCGCTATCTCGAATCCACCATTGGGTCTTCCGATCCGATTTTCCCGAACCTGCCGAGGCTTTTCCGATTGCCTAACGCGTTCACAACGAAGGGCGTCGGTCTCGTCGCGGATTATTCCACTGTGGACGACAAAACCTATCCGACGTCTGGCTTCAACCTCGCCTTTTCAAGCACTTTCAACGAGCCTTCGGGCAGGTTCGGCGAGGATTACGTCAAGTCCATCCTGACCTACGACACGTATTTCACCACAAGCGACACAGGCGTCATCGCGATGCGGTTGGTCGGGTGTTCGGCCCCGGGACGCGTCCCGTTCTACGATCTCTGTTCGCTCGGCGGCACCGATGCGTTTCGCGGCTACAACATCACGCAATTTCTCGACAATGCCCTCGTATCCGCACAGGTCGAGTATCGCAAACGGCTCGGAAAGCGGATCGGTGTCGTTGCCTTCGGCGGCGTGGGCGCTGTCGGTGACGCGTTTGACACGCTCGATGACGTCGGGTCGGCGGTGGGCCTGGGCTTGAGATACCGGGTGTCCCAAAAGTTTCCCGTCGACTTTGCCGTGGATGGCTCCGTCAGCGAGGGCGGAGACGGTCTGCTCTACATCTCCGTAGGACAGAGGTTCTGAAGAACGAAGTGCCAAGCCGCACAAGTGCCGGTTTTCACCCTGACCTGACCCGCTTCGGGATAAGGTTCGGGGGGTGTGCTACGGTAACCTTCTGCCTTTTTTCATATTTCTACAGGTCTTCGAGCTCGAGCGGGTCGTGTCGTAGAGCTTGCCGAGGAATCACCGATTTGCCTGCATTCAGCACCCGGAGCGAATGACGCCTGCGATGCTTCCCCATAACGCGGCCCTGCCTGAACAAAAAACACGTTTCAAAAATAGTTTTAGACCCTGACGCCTTTCAACTCAGGACCCTCTGACGAGTAGGGGCACTTTTCCGCTGCCGCCGTAAGGGCGATCCGTGACCGCGCGTGAATGGCCGCTTTCACGATGCCGCATCGTCCATATGCGTTGGCAGGGAAGGTCCGTATTGCGATCCCTCTGCTGGGGGTCCCCCGTACGACGAGGTCAATGTAAGCGGCAAGAATGGGCTGGGACCGGCCCGCTGCACCTACGGCGTCTGAAGTCGGGCGACCGTCCGCTGTGGGCTCGGAGAAGCCTTGCGGCAGTGCAGAACCTGGCGAGGTTTCGAGGCGACTTGGATGTCGGCTTCTCCCGGCTAACCATTGCTGGCTCGCGACTGCAGCGAATGACCGGTCCCCGCCCTGACTGCCAAGGTGTCGCGACCGGCCCGAACCTGCCGTTCGACTGGGAAAGGCCCTGCCGCAGTGCGGCCCGTCACTCAGGTCATTCGCTGCAATTGCACGATATCGGTTCGGGTGAAGGCTGACAATGCGGACATCATAGAACCGCACCGCAGTCTGTGGCAGTATGCTGAGATGATTAAATTCCGCGATCTCGCCGATGACCATCCCGACCTCGCGCATTCTCCGCTGCTTCGGGGCGCTACCCTGACCCTGCAATATGCTCAGAAGCACGGATCAATCGGCCTGACCAAAACCAAGGCCTTCAAGCGCGTTTTCGTCCATTGGGCCATTGAGCATTTCGACTGGCCGGGGAAAAGCGCACACCAGATGTTCCGCTTCAACAAGGTGATCAATGAGTATGAGTTTCCCCCGCTCGAGATTCTGCATTTCCTGCTGATTTCACTGCGCCTTGGACGTCACTTTAAGGGTGAGTTTCGACTGACCAAGCGGGGCGCAGAGCTGGCGGAAACCCCTGGCCGGCTGTTTTCCGAGTTGATCCCATATTTTCTGTTCGAAATCGATCACGCTTCCTATTCGCGCTTCGACGACCGCCCCTTCGGTAAATGGGACGTCTGGATGAACGTGATCAACGTGGAGGCCGATAATGGCACGACTGAGGCCGCCTTGTTCGAAACCTTCTACGGTGAGCCACAGGATTGGCACACTGCGGGGTGGCGAGAGATGGCCGCGTTCTCATCGTGCGTGCTGAGGCCGCTCGAATGGGCAGGATTGCTGATGGAGACCCGCGAAGACGGCGCCGGCAAGCACGTGCATCATGTGTTCAAGACTCCGCTCTGGCGCAGCGTGCTCAATCTTGACACCGACGAAATGCTGCGACCGATGTCCGTTCAGTGAAAGCAGTTTTCACCATCCCGAAGATGCGACGCTACTTGCTTAGGCCGGCCCTTTGCCGACCTGGGCAGTTCCGCCAATCGCCGCGGTGCAGCTTCCCGGAAGCTGCCGTTCGACCCATCACGCAGCATTTTCGGCGCTCCAAGGTCAGCAGTGTGGGACCTTGCGGTCGTTCGCTGCCGGTGCAGCATGTACTGACCTGAGCGGAGGAAGCGCGCAGGAAGCGCCATTTGCAAAGATGACAATAGATGGCCGAAGAACTTGAACTGCCCATTCCTGACTGACTGGCCGTGACCCTCTGGAAAGCCTGACCGGCCAGCAAACGTCCCTGCAACCTGACAGGGAGTGCCGCAAAGCGCTACCGGCGCGCCAAGGTGGGTTCTCATCTTCGAGGACGACGAGTTGGTGTGCGCATGCCCATGATTTGCGCCGGCAGGATCGCGCTGTTGCCGCTCGCCCGGACGTGGTCTCTCGGGGTCGTCACGTCATGTCGGCCCGCTGATCGCCTGTTTCAGGCACCTGGCGAGTTGGGCCTTGCGATAGGGTTTGCCAAGGAAGGCAACCCCCTCGGGCAACTTCCTGCGAGCCTTCAGCGACTCGATCGCATAGCCCGAACTGAAGATCACGTGCACATCCGGGTTTTCGCCGCGGATTCGTTCCGCGACCTCCCATCCGCTCAACCCGCCCGGCATCACGAGATCGGTGAACAGCACGTCGATCCGGCCCGCTTCAAAGAATTTGCGAAGCGCATCATCACTGGATTCGGCAGTGATCGCATCATACCCAAAGGATTGGACGCAAAGTTCGGCGAAGTTGCGCACGAGCGGGTCATCCTCGACGATGAGGATCGTCTCGCCGTCGCCCAGCGGCTCGGGAACGGCCCGATCCATGGGCGCTGACGGGGCCGCTTTCAGGGCCGTGGTCGGCCCGTCGCCCGAAGGCAAATAGAGCCGGATCGTCGTGCCCAGATTGGGCTGGCTGTAGATCGTGACATGCCCGTTCGATTGCTTGACGAAGCCATGGACCATCGACAAGCCAAGGCCACTGCCAGTCCCGAACTTCTTTGTTGTGAAGAACGGCTCGAAAGCGCGGGCAAGGACGTCCGGGTCCATGCCCTCTCCGGTGTCTGTGATTGCAATCACCATGTATGCACTCGGCGGCACCTCCTGCTTGCGCTCTTGAGAATCCGGATCGAGAACGATTTCGGATGTCGCGATAATCAGCCTGCCGCCATCGGGCATCGCTTCCTGGGCGTTCAGGCAGAGATTGAGAACGGCGGATTCAAGCTGCGCGGGATCGGCGATCACGGCGCTTGGATTATCGACAAACTCCACGGAGACATCGATGTCGGCACGCAGGATGCCATGCAGCAGATTGCGCAGCTTGTCGATCAGCCGGTCGAGATCGACCCTTTCGGGTTCAAGATACTGCTTGCGGCCGAAGGCGAGCAGGCGCCTGGTCAACTCCGCGCCGCGTTCGCCCGCCCCGATGATGCTGTCGGCAACCTCTTGCAGGTCCGGCTGCGACTTGAGTTCAAGGCCCAGCCGTTCGGCCTGGCCGATGACGACTGTCAGAAGATTGTTGAAATCGTGGGCAATCCCGGCGGCCAACTGTCCCACGACGTTCATCTTCTGCGACTCGGCCAGTTGTCTTTCAGTCGTCTTTCTCTCGGTCAGGTCATGAATGGTCCCCACGAAGACCGAGGCGCCGTCCTGCTCGGCCTCTCCGACGGAAAGATTGATCGGAAAGACCGTGCCGTACTTGGTTTGCGCTTCGGCCTCGCGCGGGATGCCGATGATCTTGCGCTCGCCGGTTCGCAGGTAATTGTCGATATAACCGTCATGCGCGTCGCGGTAATGCGGCGGCATCAGCATGCTGACGTTTTCGCCGACGACTTCGTCGGCGCTGTAGCCGAACAATCGCTCGCAGGCAGGGTTGAATGTCAGCACGATTCCGCTGGAATCGATCTGGATCACGCCGTCCACGGCCGTATCGACCACGGTTTTCAGGCGCGCGACCGCTTCGCGCGCAGCCTGTTCGCTGCGTTTTCGTTCGGTCAGGTCGCGAAGTGTGGCGACATAGAGTGGTTTTCCACAATGCTGCGATTCGCCTATGGATAGCTCCATCGGAAAGGCAGTGCCGTCCTTGCGCAGCGCCTCGACCTCGCGCGCGCTGTCGAGGGCCACCTGCGCGCCGCGGTGCAGGTGATCGGCGAGACCTGCGGCATGTGCGTGGCTGCAATTCTGCGGCATAATCATGGTGACGTTTTCGCCGACAACCTCGTCGGCGCTGTATCCGAGCAGCCGCTCGCAGGCCGGATTGAAAATTCGCACCGTGCCGTCGCCATCGATCCCGATAACTCCGTCCACCGTTGTGTCGACCACGGCGCGAAACATTGTCTGATCGTGTCCATTGGTCATACCCAAAGGGTAACAAGTACAGTGAAATTTCTCAAATCGCGATCGACCGTGCGGAACAGCGCTGTGGCACGAATCGGCCGATGGTCGGATTCCCATTGTACGGGACGAACGTGTCTTGCGACTTCCGTGACGTGTTGGCGGAGAGGGTGTGTAGAAACTCTGTTGATCGTGGCGCGACCAGTCGTTTTCGATTTTCAGGCGGGTTCTTGTCGGCGCACCAGTTCGCTTGTATTGATGGCCTGTGGGTTCGGCGGTGGCACCTGCGCGCGCGGCGAGACTGGAGCCCGCCCGGACTGCATGCGCTGCACGGATGACATTCTCGCCGGTCGAAGGTCTGTTGTGCGGTCGGGACAGGCCCGCTGCACCCGCATCATTTGAGACGAGAGTGACGGTCCGGTCAGGGCTCGAAGCCGACTTGCGGCAGTGCAGCGAAAGATCCCCTTCCAAACTCTGATGAATGTCAGCTCTCTTTGTCTTGGCATGAATAGGGCGCACCTGCGGCGAATGGCCGGTACCCGCCCTTCGTGTCGGAGGCCGGTCTCGCGCTGCACCCTAATCGAATGTCTGTAAAGGGCTTGACCTGCCCCCTTTTGGGTCCCTCGTTCATGACGAGAGTCCTTGAAGGTTGAGGAGACCCTACATCAGACTGAGGGATCGCGCGGGGGGCAGGTCAAGGGCCCTGACACGGCTGCGGTGTTGATCTTAAATGGGCGGGGCAGGGGGCAGAGCAAAGCGTTTATGGCCGCTTGTTTAATGGATGCTGTTCTCTCGCGAATGCCAGTTATTGACCAAGATCGATGATCGAGACATGCGCTGACACGATCTGCCATCCGGTTCCGCGAAACCTGACAAGGCTCTGGCTTTGGCGCCCGGTCCGGTATGCAGGCCAGCCCGCTCGCGTGAACACCGCGTTCGTCGTGGCGAAGTCTTCGTCAAAGGTTGTGACGACGACGCGTTGCAACGTACGATTAAGTCCCATGGTGGGACGCGCGTTGCGAAACGCGATGATTTCATCTTGGCCGAACAGGTTCTCCCAAGCACCCAACCTTACGGTGAGGTCGCTCGACCAGAACAGAGCGTCGAGCGTTTCCACATCGTTCGCGACCAGAGCCGTTTCATAGCGATGAAAAACTTTGGTCACTTCGGCAACCACTTCCGGGCGGTTTATCTTCATGTTGCTACTTCTTTCGGACTCCGTGTCCCGACAAGGAATTGATCGCCCACTGAGATAAGGTTCGCATCCGTATCTCTTGCGCCGACGAGCGACAGGCCGAGGGGAGCGCCGCCCAGTTGCGCGGCCGGGATGCTAAGTTGCGGCAGACCTGCATGTCCTGCGACGCAAAGCAACGTCAGGGCCGCATTCCGGAACACCTCAAGGTCTTGTTGTTGGGCAGACAGTAATGGCGCGACGTCCGGTGATGTCGGAAAAACAAGTATGGTTGCGGGGGTCACGACGTTGTCAAGGTGTGCGCGGATTGCGGCCCTCCGGGTAGCTGCTTCGCTGAAAGCCTCCTTCGTTATCGTGCTGGCCATGTTGAAACGCTCCCGAATTCCCGGACCGAAGTCCGGCTCTCTCAGCGATATCCAAGGTCCGAGTGACTGCCATACCTCATAGCCTTGATGGGTCCGAAACACGGTCAACCAGTCGTTCAGGTCACCGTCTGGCAGGAGCGGTTCCGAACGATACTTGCCAACAGGCAGTGCCGCGCGCAACGCATCCGCAACTGGCTCTTGTGCAAGGGACCACAGATCCGACGGCAACCACAGATCCGCCGGTTCGGATACGGCGCGCGGCGTGATGAAGACCGAAGCGAGCAGGGCCATCGTCGCCAGATCACGTGTGAAGAAGGCAGGCGTGTCATAGCTGGGTGCCAGCGGCACGAGGCTCTCGCCGGACAACGCCGCATGCGTTGGACGCCAGCCGTAGATGCCGCAAAAAGATGCGGGCAGTCGCACTGATCCTCCGGTGTCACTTCCCAGACCGATATCGACCGACCCGGCAGCAGTGCTCGCGGCAGAACCGGAAGACGATCCACCAGGAACCCGGTCCGGCACGGCGGGATTGACCGGCGTGCCATAGCGCGCGTTGACGCCCATCAGGCTATAGGCGAGTTCATCCATCTGCGTTTTGCCGACGATCCGTGCTCCCGCATTCATCAGTGCTTCGACGACCGGCGATGTTTTCTCGGCCGGGCTCTGGAACTCTGCCCATTCGGGACACCCTGCACCCGTGACATGACCTTCGATATCAAAGCCATCCTTTACGCCGACACGCAGGCCCGTCAGAGGGCCGGATCGGGTCGCACCGACAAGTGGTGGATCAAACCTCGAAATGAAGGGATCGCATGTCTGTGACATCCGGCGGCTCCTCAGAAGGACGTTGAAATGTTCGGATAGAACTGGGCCGGCAGCCATAGCGAGGTGACCGGCACGTAGGTAATGACCGCAAGCGCGATCAGACCAACGATGATAAAGGGTAGGGCACCCCTTATTGCATCATTGAAAGTGACACCAAGCGCTGCGGAGACAAAGAGGTTTAGTCCGAAAGGCGGTGTGAACATGCCGATCGCCGCATTGACGGCAAGAACGATGCCAAGATGAATAGGATCGACGCCCGCCGCCACCGCAACGGGCGCGATGAAGGGCACAAGGATGATGATGATCGAGTTTGGGTCCAGCACCATGCCAGCCAGAAGTATGATGCAGTTTATCACCAGCAGGACGTAGACCGGATTGCTCCCGATCCCGGCCAGCAGCCCGGTCAGGCCGCCTGCCATACCCGATGTGGTCAGATACCAAGCAAAAGCCGAGGCGGCGGCGACGATGATCATGACCTGCGCTGTGGTTATCGCGCTATCAACTGCAGATCGAAGAATGTCCGACACGTTCATCTCTCGATAAATCAGGGCTGAGACTATGAGAGCATAGACGACAGCCACCGCAGCGGCCTCGGTCGGCGTGAACACGCCTCCGTATATGCCTCCCAGAATGATGAAAGGTGTCGCAAGTCCCCAGAATGACGCTCGCGCGGCGCTGATGATCTCGGGCATGTCCCATCGCGTTTCGCGGACCATGCCGGTCCATCTCGCATAGCCGACACAGACGGCGATGAAGGCAATGGCATAGACGATGCCGGCGCCGACGCCTGCCAGAAACAGTGCGCCGATGGAGACGCCGGTGACTGCGCCGTAGACGATCATGAAGATCGAGGGTGGGATGATAATACCCATCGACCCCGCGCTCATCAGCAGGCCGATTGAAAACGGCCGCTTGTATCCCTCTTTCTCCATCGCGGGCAGCATGATCTTTCCCACCGCGATGACCGTCGCAGGGCTCGACCCGGAAATCGCGGAAAAGAACATCGAACTGGTGACAGTGGTGATGCCAAGACCGCCGAGCATCGGACGCACCAGCGCGTTGGCCAACCTGATCAGCCTTTGCGATATGCCACCCTGCGCCATTATGTTCCCGGCGAAGATGAAGAAGGGGATCGCCATGAGCGGGAACTTGTCGATCCCGGAAAACAGTCGCTGGATGACCAGCATCGGTGGCGTGGCCGTCGTGGTCTCGAGAACGACCATTACCGGCAAAAGCAACACCACGAATACCGGTACGCCCATGATGAGCAGTGCGATCAGCGATCCGGGAAGAACTGCGTACATCTGATAATCCTCAGGCTGTGCTTTGCGCCACGCTCAACCGGCGGGCATCTTCGGACAGGAAAACGGCGTTTTGAATGAATCGCAAAGTCATGAGGCCACAGCCGATCGGGATCGCGAGATAGACGACCCACATCGGCCATTCCAAAGAGGCTGAGGTCTGACCGAACTGGCGCATCTGACCTACCAGCGTCCAGCCGTACCAAGCGATCATCGCTGTCGTGCCCGCCGCGATCATCGCGGCGACCTGTACCAGACGATGCGCCGCGCGCGCCGGCAGGATCGCGCCGAGCAAATCAATGGAGATATGGGCACCTGATCTTGCCCCGATGGCCCCGCCAATGAAGACAAGCCAGACGATGGCATAGCGCGTCAGCTCAGCTGCCCAGGCCAGCGCCACGCCGAAAAATGCTCTCAAAGCCACATCGGCCACCAGAATTCCAACAGCGACCAGCAAGAGCAGCGCAACCGTTGTTCGTTCCATGAACGTCAGTGTAGCGTCTATTCGGTAGAGCCATGTCAGCATCGGTCAAACCCTGTTTGCAAAAGGACGGAGGGCGGCCGGGACGTATCCCGGCCGATAGCGACAGGAAGGTGCTTTAGAAGCAAGCGTGTACTGCGGGCGTGTTTTCCTGCGTCGAGGCCCCGCGTGTGGTTAATCGGTATAGGTGCGAATTTCCTCATATGCGACTTCAAGCAGATCCCTGCCAATGCGATCGGCAAAGAGTTCATGTACTGGCTGCATCGCCTCGGCGAAGCGGGTCAGTTGATCCGGTGTCATCTCGACGACTTCGGTGGTTCCTGCGTCGCGGATCTCCTGCAAAAGGCGCTCGTTGTCCTCGGCGGAGACCTGACGCTGGTAATCGCCCGCATCCTGAGCCGCAGTCATCAATATCTCCTGCATTTCAGCAGGCTGCGCGTCAAACCACACTTTGGAGTAGATGAATGCCGTCCCGATGTAGCCGTGGTTGGACAGCATCATGTAATCTTGGACTTCGTAGAACTTCATCGAGTTGATGGAAACGATGGGGTTTTCCTGACATTCTACAACGCCTTGCTGGAGCGCGGTGTAGGTTTCGGAAAACGCCACCGGAATGGCGGTCGCGCCGAGCGCTTCGAACTGCGCGATGAGCAGGGGGCTTTCCATGACGCGAACATTGCGTCCGGCATAGTCTTCAGGCGTGCTCACCAGATGGTTGCAGGTCAATTGCTTGAAACCGGATTCCCAAAAAGCGGCGCCCACGAAACCTGACGCCTTAAGCGAGTCGAGCATGACGCCGCCGACCTCTTCGGAGTCCAGCAACGCATAGGTCGCCTCGACCGAAGGAAAGAGGAACGGAAGGTCGATCAACTGCAACGACGGGCTGAAGTTGGCGAGCTTCGCGGTCGGGATGGGCGCGGCCTGAACGGCACCGAACTGCATCTGCTGCGCGACTTCGACATCATCGCCAAGCGCATTGTTGGCATAGATTTCGACCGTGTAGGCGCCGTCGGTCGCAGTTTCCACAAGCTCCTTGAACTTCTCGGCACCCTTGTGCTGCGCAGAAGTTTCGGGCAGGTCATGATGAAACTTGATGACCTCGCCAAGCGCTATGGTCGATGTCGCGCTCAATGCAAACGCCGCGAGGCAACCGATCGTAATCTTTCTCTTATTCATCTGTGTTCTCCTGAAGGACAAGTTGACGTACGGGTTGTGAGACACCGAAAAATCGGCACAATTCTTTTCTGTTTTTGCGCCGGATGAACTGGTTACTGAAAAACATTCTGCTCAAGCAACAATCATGATGACGCTTTTCCAAGCGCGTAACGTCCGGTCAATATGCCAGTGCCGCGCCATCGGCCCGGGGATCACTTGCCGCCTCCAGCAGCCCTCCGGCATGCAGCACGACAGCGCCGGCATGCCCGGCAAGGTCGGACCATGGCGCGAGCATCTCGACCTCATGGCCTGCGTCGCGCAGTGCTGCGACCAGCGCCGGATCGAACCGGTCTTCGATCTTGAGGGACGTCGTCGCCTCGCCCCAGGTCTTTCCCAACAGCCAGCGCGGGGCGGTGACCGCCTGTTGCAGGTCCTGACCGAAAAGGGCATAGCGCGTGAACACAGCCGCCTGCGTCTGTGGCTGTCCTTCGCCGCCCATCGTGCCATAGGCCATGATGCGCTCGTCGTTGAGCGCGGCCAGTGCCGGATTGAGCGTGTGGAACGGACGCGCATGCGGGCGCAGCTGGTTGGCGCCGGGCTGTAGCGAAAATCCCGCGCCGCGGTTCTGGAAGAACACGCCGGTATCGGTGCAGGTCAGGCCCGACCCGAATTCCCAGAACACCGACTGGATAAAGCTGACCACGGTGCCATCGGCATCGGCGGCGCCCATCCAGATGGTGTCGCCCGCTTTGGCCGGATGCGGCCACGGCGCGGCGCGCGCGGGATCGATCTGCAAAGCGAGCGTTCCGATATGATCCGCGCACAGCCAATCCTGCGCCGGGACTGCCATATAGTCCGGATCGCCGAGTTCGGCGTTGCGCAGGATGAATGCCTGTTTGGTCGCTTCGATCAGGCCGTGCAGATGCGCGAAACCTTCGGCCTCATTCACCCCAAGCCGGTCGAAAATAGACAGGATCATCAAAGAGGCAACGCCCTGCGCCGGTGGCGTCATGTTCCAAAGCTGGCCCGCGCCGATCTGCGCCGTCAAAGGCGTCACCATCTCTGCCTTGAAGTTGTTGAAATCCTCCAGCCGCAGCGGACTGCCCGCCGTTTCCAAAAAGGCGGCATGGGTCTCGGCAATTTCGCCGCGATAATAATCTTCGAGCCCCACCTCGCCCAATCGCGCCAGTGTGTCGCCAAGTGCGCTTTGCCGCATCCTGTGCCCCGGCGCGGGCGGCGCCCCCTCCACGAGATAGGTCTGCGCGAACCCCGGCACATCCTTGAGGCCCGCCAGCTTTTCCGTCGTGGTGCGGAACTGGTTGCCAGTGACGGCGATGCCATCGCGGGCTTGAGTGACTGCCGCTGCCAACAGGTTGCTCAACGGCATCCGCCGGGCCTGCGGCACAAGTCCCAAGGCCTTTTTCCATCCATCCACGGTGCCCGGCACCGTCAGCGCCGCGAGCGCGCCGCGCGCGGGTAGTGCCCCAGTCACGCCGCGCCGGTCATACCATTCGGGCGAGGCCAGCGCCGCCGCGCGGCCGCAGGCGGAGATCCCGACAGGTTCCATTCCCGGTCGGTGAATTAGCCAGAACCCGTCGCCACCGATCCCGTTCATATGCGGATAGGTCACTGCGATGCTCGCGGCGGCAGCAACCATCGCCTCGATCGCGGTGCCGCCCGCGTCAAGTACGTCGCGCCCCGCCAGCGCCGCCGCCCGGTGCGGTGCACTGATCGCGCCACGATATCCCATTGCCGATGTCAGCACGTGGATCACCCGAATGCTTCCTGTTCACAAAAAACGATGCGCCGGCCGGATGGGTAAGTCAACTATTACTTAATTCTTGGTCTGCGCGAAAGGACGCGCTATCATAGATGCACCCAGACAGGAGCGGTCATGAAGGATCAAAAGGCTGTAGCGTCGCCATCGGATATCCCAAGGGGACCTCGCAATGCGCTGCAAACCAAGGAAAGGATACTGCTCGCGGCGATTGATGAATTTTGCGAGCATGGATATGCGGGCACAAGTACGACGCGGATCATGAGTGCGGCTGGCTGCAACATCCGCATGCTGTACCATTATTTCGACAGCAAGGAGGGTCTGTACCTGGCCGCGCTAACGCGGGTTTATCAAGATGTGCGTAGGTGCGAAGCATCGACAAATTTCTGGAACCTGCCACCGCGCCAAGGCATTATCGCCCTGACGCAGTTTACGTTCGACTACATGCTGAAGAATCCGAGCTTTCCCCGCATGATCATCAACGAGAACCTCAACAAGGGGCGTGCCGCGGTCAACATCGCCGAGGCCATCACTTCAGCATCAAAGCCGTTGATGCGCAAGGTTGATGATCTGATTGCTCAAGGACACGCATCGGGAGAGTTCCGCAGCCGTCCCGACGCGCTGCAACTGTACATGACAATCCTTGGGCTGAGCTTCATTCACATTACGAACAGATTCACGCTCACCACGACCTTCGGCGTCGATGTGGCATCCGATGCCTTTCTGATGGAACGGAGAAGTAATGTCACACAGGCCGTACTGGGTTTGCTGTACATGGATGTAGCACAACGAGATACGATCTGAGCAGCTGCGCAACCAGCGTCCATCTCACAGGTCACGCCAATCGCGTGTACGTCGTCAGATCATTTGGGACGCCTGAGCGCTTTGCGACTTGATCGGCCGAGAGGTAGAGAGCATTCATATTGTTGATCACGTAGCGGTCTCCTGTGTTTTGCACATGACCCGATACGCCCGTCGCTCGATTTGCGATCTCCGACAGGCTTTCAGCCATTTGCGGTTTCCATAATCTTGTAATAGCAAGACGACCGTCGGATTGCCTGAGAATCTCAAATAAATCTGAGAGGCGCGGAAATTCCTGATTTTACGTTTTAAAACAATTCCTTGGCAGAACGCGTATTTTCCAGAGATCCCGACCGCCATCAATTCGAGCGCTTGAAGCGAGTCTTGCCCCGCATTGAGCAGGTGAAATGCAGGCATGTGCATCATGCTGCATTCAGTCGGACAAACGATGGTGGTATTTTTGGTGGTATGAATTTTAGGGATCAGAAGTTTAGGTTTGGAAACAATAACATAACCCTAAAATTGGCGGAGACGATGGGATTCGAACCCACGAACGGGTTTCCCCGTTACTCCCTTAGCAGGGGAGCGCCTTCGACCGCTCGGCCACGTCTCCGCCTATGCGTATAGCCGGGCAAGCCACGGAAACACAAGGCGAAATTTAGCTTTCGCTCAAGAATCCTACCTGACCCGCCAACCCCTTGAAACCGCCCCAAAAGGCCCCGAATTACGAGGGTTATGGTCAAGATTTGGTCATCGCCTTAAAGTTGTGGTTCTCGACCTAAGGCCCGCTTTAGGTGACCTCCTGAAGGGAGACTCTTCGCACTTTAGGGGATCTGGCTTCGTCCTTCACTGTTTGGCGTCAGCATCTATGGGACAGATTTGATGTTTTCGTAACGGAGGATTTCTGGTTCATCGCAGCCACCAAGGAGCGAAGATGGACAAGAAATCCGGAACATCGAAGGACGAGGCCGACGAGCTGGTCAAAGGGATAAA
>Ga0307979_1001710_pt1 | contig 15554 bp, 14 predicted proteins | sample OrgLakmetage1058_FD_201833 | JGI IMG/M metagenome (GOLD analysis project Ga0307979, IMG submission 201833) | Saline water microbial communities from Organic Lake, Antarctica - #1058 | ecosystem: Environmental > Aquatic > Non-marine Saline and Alkaline > Saline | place: Antarctica: Organic Lake...
AGAAGGCCAATTAAGGCTCCAACTGGCGCCTTTCCTCCGAACAAGTCGGCGGGACTGAGTGCTCGTTCGTGTGTCACGTCCCAGGTCCACGAGGCAATTCTCTGGGCTATTTTTTTTGCCCCAGCAGCAGACACTGGAATCACTGGTAAGTTTCCCGCACCCTTCTTTTGCGGACCAGTCCGCTGATGCTACTGCCGCGAATGTTCCAAATGTAACGTAGGTGACATTTCTGTCCTGGCCAATTGCAAGGCGCTGTCGGCGTTTAATGCCATCGGTACCAATATTTTGGGTAAGAAGTCTCTTGCACCCTTCTTTCGCGGACCAGTCCGCTAACGATGCTTCCGCGAATGTTCCGAATGTCTCGCAGGTGACATTTCTGTTTTGGCCAATTGCAAGGAGCTAAAGGGGTTCTACGCAGCAGACACTGGAATCACTGGTAAGTTTCTCGCACCCCTCTTTTGCGGACCAGTCCGCTGATGCTACTGCCGCGAATGTTCCGAGTGATTCGCAGGTGGCATTTCTGTTCTAGCCAATTGCAAAGCGCTATCGGTATTTGGTGCATCAGACACTGGAATCACTGGTAAGTTTCCCGCACCCTTCTTTTGCGGACCAGTCCGCTAACGATGCTTCCGCGAATGTTCCGAGTGATTCGCAGGTGACATTTCTGTTCTAGCCAATTGCAAGGAGCTTACGGAATTCAATGCCGACGGCACCAATATTTCGGGTAAGACGTTTCCCGCACCGTTCTTCCGCGGACCAGTCCGCTAACGATGCTTCCGCGAATGTTCCGAATGTGTCGCAGGTGACATCGGTGTTCTAGCCAATTGCAAGGAGCTTACGGAATTCAATGCCGACGGCACCAATATTTCGGGTAAGACGTTTCCCGCACCGTTCTTCCGCGGACCAGTCCGCTAACGATGCTTCCGCGAATGTTCCGAATGTTTCATAGGTAACAAGAAAAGCATCAAGAATGCCTTGCCCAGTTGCGCCTTCTATTGGTAGATGTCGATGTTTGCTTCGCATCCGCAGTGATTAAGAAAGAGTAAGCAGGTGCAAAGAGCTGGAAAGACTGCTACAGTAGTGACAATCAGTAACAGACAGAAGTCCTGCCGTGTTGCGACGACCTCTCTTCTTCATTGCGGCAAGAAAAAATATCGGCATGTATTGCGCTAATAAGAAATGAGAGCCACAAAAAGAAGTAAAGAAGTGCACTCCAATACCGGCCCCCCTGTGACGAGCCGAGACGGAAATATGAGCCCCCTCGTTTTTATACTGTTATACTGAGGGAATATTCGGTTGCAAAGGCCAACACGCCTAGTTGCCATTCCGCTTGCCTGAGTAGCAGAAGTAATATTGAATAGCTAGAAGGAGCATGGCAATGGGAGCATCACTTGCCACTCGAGGCCCCAGATATGTTATGATATGGATATACCAAACCCGATGAGGATAAGTGGTTATGCCGAAATTTTTGCGCCCTAGAAGTTCTCTGAGTGCACAACGCAGGTCCGCAGGTTATCCGCATCAAGGAAGCGCATCAAAACATAAGGGAAAAGAGTTATTATTAATGAACCAAACACAAAAGGCATTGCGCATAGGGTGATAAATATTATCCACCTTATAGTTAGAGATCTAAATCAAATTTAGCGGGCGCTGATGTAAATCCATCCAAGTTCCGAATTTGCCCATAACGACAGGAAATGAGAAGAGAAGCTCCGCTTTGTATTTCGCCGTGTTCTTAGTCTTCTAATTCCGGTCTTTCGGCGTCTGTGCTGAAGGGCTGAAGGGCACCACGAGAGAAAATGATTACAATTGCATCACGCAAAAGGACACTCAGCCCAGTCAGACTTGTTATGAAGGTTACATTTTTCTGTTGCTATTTGCCACAGTGGTGTTTCTTTGTATTTTGGGGAGTATTAACTGGACTAGACTAGACGCCCCTAGGAGTAAACTGTAACAAAGAGGTACTGGCTGGCCCTATGTCAATAATGCGTCCTCATTCAGCGGCCTTTTCCTTTGCCTTTGCCTTTGCCGCCACCCTTGCCGTGGTCCTGTGCCGGGAGCATCGGCGGGTCGCCTGCTTCGGCCACGCAGTTCTCTGCATTGCCCCACCTGGGAGAATAAAGAGTTCAGAACTACGTAAGCCAGCAAGAGTTTGTTCTGACATTTACATGGATATTCAAACGGAAGTCTTCAATGAACCTGGCTTCCCCCTCGATAAGCATCGTTGATGTCTCTCTTTTTTTCAATGAAACCAGCAACTAAGTAGCACTTACAGGATGATGGAAATGCGGCCGCGGCTGTCTGGATGGCAGCGCTCTTGCTCTTCGTCAGTCAGTGCGTTGATCCCGTGCTTCCAGTTGATCTATATACATCATTCAATTAGGTGCAAAGAAAGTGTGAAAACAATTGTAAACGCCACCTCAACATTTCAGTTTGACAGGCCTCTTCCACCATTCTACGCTAAACACGACGACTAGCGATGACTCACGTTTACGTCGCGCCCAAAGAAGAACAAAGTGCCGTTTTTCTGTGGGAAGTACATCTTCACGCTCGAGTCCTTGGCGTGCAAGAATCCAAGTTCCCGTTCCGCTCCAAACGACACGCCAATCTAAAGGAATATTCGTCGAGAACGAAAGACAAGGCACGTATGTTACACGAGACTTCGAGCATCAGAAATGTTTCTTTGAATATCTCTGCACCCTCCACCCACCGTGCAGTTTTGGTTTTTGGCGCGAAAGGGGTCGAAGGCGGCGCTGTCGTGGTGGTAGGGCTTCCAGTCGCTGGGGTCCCGGTACCAGTTGAACCGCGTCCCCACGCTCTTGCGCGTCACCTTGAAGTAGTCCCCCATCTGGTCTTGGATCTTCTGAAAAGCCGGGCTTCCCTCTGGGCCTTTGCTGATGAGGTGAGCTCCCTCGGCCCACGAGATCCACTCACTCTTCTTCGCCCCGTATGCTTGTGCTGCCGTCATCTCCTCGAGGAGCTGGTAGTACAAGCTCCAATCTGAAATTGAGAAAGCAGTGCAAAGTCATCGAATTGAGAAAAGTGGTATTTGGGAACATAAGCTTCAATAAAATTCAAGTGATCTGGCTTGGCGCAAAACACAAAGACTAGTGCCGTAAAGAAGACATAACTTCTTCACTGCCTCCATAAGCCAAGTCTAGGTCAAACATTATCTGCGCACCGTTTTCTTTGCAGAAGAATTCGGGGACGATGATGACGTCATCGTGTTTGATGGGGCGGTCGTATACGGGCGCGTTGGGCCCCACCACAATGCGCATTGAGGGTCGCACCTGGAATTCAAGTGTGGTGGTGACACAGCGGTCAGAAGAAGAACACTGCATGAGCACCTCAGCCTCCATACGACCATACCAGGGTGCTCGCTGGGTCGAAGCTTTCGGTGTTTCGGCCCGAGGTGGCGGTGCGGAGGCCCATGGCCGCCATCTGGGCTTTTCCCAGGGCTCCCTCCTTCCGGGGGTCCTCCGACACGCCCGAGGGCAACTGAGCGTCCCGAGCGCCCGTACCCGTCCACACGTGCCGACCGTCCGCGCCCCGCGCGCCTATCGCTGCCATTTTACTACCACTGTCGCCGCTGCGGTGGTCGTGGGAAGGGTGACTGCCGTGGTTTGAGCTGCCACTCAAAGGCTGCCGCTCTCCGTGCCCGCGCTGCTGACATTCGTCTCGGCCACCTCGCCCGTTGTCACGCTTGTCCCGACCATCGCGATCATCATGCCGGCGCTCATACCTATGACATCAGGTCGTAGAAATTGTGTCAGTATGTAGAATCTACTCGAGGACAGCACACACGCACAGCACAGAAGCGAAGTGAACTTCGTATGGCCATCCCTTACCTGTCAGTTTCGTAGTGGCGGTCATTCTTGCGGCGGTCATCCTGGAGACATGTATAGCGAGCGTAACAAGGCGGTAAAGAAAGCAAATAATTCATTAACGCTAGAGTATATCAAACCAAGCGCGCAAGTTTCAAATATTTGTTTTTCCCGCGTTTGAATTGCGTCTTACTACCTTGCGGCGATCAGGTGATCGTGAACGTGAATCATAGCGCCGATGCCCTTCAGACTTATGACCTCGTCGATCGCTGCCACGTGAGCTTGACAGCGGCTGGTCGAGAAATGCTGCTCGGCTGTTTGTGTCCATGTTCAAACCCCAGAGACTTCGTAGTCTTACTGATACAAGCCAGAGACCCAGAGACGTGAAGTCGAAAAATGGCGCGAACTGTGAACTGGTCATTTCTGGATTTCTCGCATATAATGCAACAAAAATATCAAGGCTGAACAGCGAGAACGCGAGAACTACTTGAGGCCCCACAAAGAAACGACTGACGTGTTTTCTCTAAAATACAGGGCAAGTACGCAACTACGTAATCTTTTTTTTTTTTTTGCTGGGATCTTCGTAAACACGTCATCAAATATGCGCCTATATACGGCGCTTGCCATGCATTTACTGTGAATGCGCCCTAATATGACGTATTTGTGGTATTGGCGTATTGATTGACGTATTTGTGTCAAACTTCTGACGTATTTTTGTAACCTGAAAGAAAGAAAAGATGAAAGGAGCGAAACAGCGAAACAGCGAATTAGTAGGTTACATGTCTATGGCAGCGCAAATGGACTCAGTTGCTTTTCTGTTGTCGAGATGACCCAGTGTTCTAAAGAATACTTTGCAGTAGCATTGTCTTCTAGCTAGCTGCAGACTGTACATTAGTTGGAATAGTGTCAAGCGTTTATTTAGCTACTGTGCCTACCTGTAGTAAAGTACTCGCTAGCCAGGACTCTTGAAATAGCCAAAACCACACTAGCAGCATTGGAAACTTATAATTGACTCTGAAGATGTCTCAAGATCACCTCAGACTTGGGGAAACCTCCACAGCTTTCGCACCATGTTCGTGTGGGTGTGAGGAATGGCAAGTCTATGCAGACGAAGGCATTCGCGTCTGTACCCAGTGTTCTGGACAGCTAGCTTACATCGAAGAAGGCATTGAAGACGATGAACTTGACAGGTTTGAATCCTGGTTTGAAGAGCTTGTGATTGATTTGAGTTGTCGTACTGCTTGCGTGAGTTTTTTTACCTACTTCCTTGTGCGTTTGTGTCTAGGTATCGCACGGCAGCGGGGCGGCTGATGCACCGCAAAAAAGTGAGGCAGAAAATGGCAGTCAAGCACGCGAGCTTGCCTGGCGAGACAGATTGCCTCACTGCAGTTCAATGGGTACTGGATACCGCTCTAACAAATTTGGCTCGCGCGTACGGCTATCCCCCTGTCGCATGGGCCTCGGTCACAACTCGTCTTTGGGCAGCTTATGTCGCCGCGCTGCGCTACCGATTGCCCTATTCTTTGCTTCAGCTTTTTGTAAATGAGCCTTGGTCCAAGAATTCGAGTTATCATTTCGGAAGTTCTCTCTCCTCTGAGACTGCAAACGAAAGCCAAGCTTTAAAGAATAGCAGCACGGCCGATGTTGTGAGCATGAACACCGATACATCCACAGATGCAAAGCACGACAAAGCGCCCGGAGGTAAATCAAACAGTCGCGGAGCGCGCAAACGTGCAACTCACCAGGCTGTATCTGCGGCGGTAGCTGAGTGCGAGGGTTCGGAAGAGGCACCCGTTCTGCAGCCTTCCATGGGCCTTCTGCTCGCGGTGCTCCTCTGTTCGGCTCGGATAGCCCGATTGCCAATCTTCGCTGCTGATCTGATACGAGCATGCCGGTGAGCGCATATATATCACATGCATTATGGGTACTACGATTCAAAAGGGAATTTTATGCATATATTTAATTCATTAGAGTTTGTTTGTTTTTGCTTTGACGAGAACGATTTCTTAAAAAGACCCCCAATATAATCTCCGATATTTTCTCATGACCCTTCGCTTCTTCGCAATTCTATTTCTTCCACAACTTGCGCCAACATTTTTATCAGGGAGAATGTGATACCATTTTTCAGCGCACATGTAGCCATTCAGCCTGTGGCACTCCGCGAGAGGCTTTCAAAAGCGCATGGGCGTCCTTTGAGTTTTTTTACACCCCTAACTGTGCCGAAACCCCACGACATTCTCGTGCTTGCCGAGAGGTTCCACCGCATGCTCATGGACCCCCTCTCAAGCGGGGGCACTCGCAGCGCGGCCTCTGTGTTGTTGGCAGGCGCAGCAATGCCGTCGTTGAACGTGCCGCTTGCGCTCAAGACCTTGGGCCACTCCCTTGGCTTGCCCTCTGAGGCTGCTGCTTCTGCCTTGAGCTTTGTACGAAACCTCGAAAATGCCACGAGTGACCCGAACACCGAAGCCAATCGCGACGATTCAGACAATAGTTCCAACGAAGGGCGCCGGCAAGTATTTTTAGCCGATGCATCTACCCTTACATGTGAGGTCGAGCTTGCAGCTTTGTTGGTTCTGGGTGTTCGGCTTTGCCCCGACTGGGAATGCTGGACGTTTACGGCAGCTCAAGAAGAGTCGCGTCAGGTTGTTTTACCTTGGTCGCACGCTGAACTTTCCAACCTTCCACGTTTTGCGACAGCTGAAAAGACCCGTAGAAGCAGCGGCATCAGCAGTGGCAACTTTGGTCGGTACTTGCAGTTCGCGCTCCAGACCAATGCCGCAACATCGTTAGAAGGCGAAGAAAATAACATGGTTTACGGGCAGCCTGCGCCGATTCGATCAGGGGCCTGGACGGATGAACTGTCTCAACTTGAGGATTTAGCCCGAGCTGCGAGTGATGCTGACGAAAGAACCACAACCAACTTCATAACGCAGCCGACAAGTTGTAGCATGACATCATCATCATGGGCAGCACCCGAGGAAAAGGATGCATCGTCATTTGCAGGTGCAGTGGTGGCATCTGCTGATGGAACTCCAACTCGTGCAGCAAGTGCTGCGCTTCGTGAGAAGCCTTCGACACCGTCCGCACCCGAAGTACAGCGCTCATTGGTTGTGTACCCTCTCGCGACAGCCTTTAAACCACGCACAAATAATCGCGTGTATTACCGCCCGTGGCATTTGAAATGGGAGACTGAGGCTGCTGAGTCTGACATGAAAGAACCATCATCGGAGAACTGCGAGCCTGCATGCGAAGAAGACGAACTCAAAGCAGAGAGAGATGAATGCGAGGCCCGACGATCACGGAAGAGGGTGGAGGCACTGTTGCGTGTTTACAGAGCCACAAGTATTTTCGACACCGTAGATGCAGTGCCACTTCAACAAACGGAGAACACCGCGCCTGAAGGAGCACCTGCTCCAGGAAGAAGTCTTGCAGCTACAGGGTATTCCAACGGAGCTCAAGAGGCTTTGGGCTCGTTCAGGGCGCTCGGGAGTGACCAAAGGCAGGTGGAGAAGAAGAAAAGAAAGTTGTCACGTTTCATTGGAGTGTACTGGGACACACCTCAGGGCTTATGGAAAGTGATGGTGCATGGTAAAAAAAAGACAATTGGTTTCTACGAGAACGAAATTGATGCAGCGAAGGCCCATGACGATTACGTGAGAGCTTCTGGACGGCGCACGAATTTCCCCCCGCCTCCAGGTGATGCACCGGGGAACACTCAAGCAGACAAATGGTCTCCCTACCAAGGCCTGAGGTGGATCCCTTCGAGAGAAGTGTGGTGTGTGCGAGTGTGGATAGGCCATCAGGTGCGACGGGTGCTTTCAAACGTGCCTCAACGAAGGAACCTCATGACCATAGGCTATTTCGCGAGTGAAGAAGAAGCAGCCCGCACCTACGATGTTTACGCCCATGCCCTCGGCCATCCCCTCAATTTTCCTATCGATCCCTCTGAGCCGACCGCTGCTATACTAGAAGAGTCCGCTGTTGCACATGGGAAGACTGCGGGAGATGATGCAATGTCTTGTGGCTCAGACAACGAGGACCATCAGGATCATGACTTGGGCCCCGATTCTGAGTCTTTTTACATCTCGAGAACAGCAGCGGTAGTAGAAGATGATGCCAGTCCGAAATCTTCTTCTTTGCACAGCCTTGCTCCAAGCTCTTTTCCCCACTCTTTTTCCTCCACCTCTTCTCCTCTCCTGCCGTCTTCGTCTGCGCCGCGTCAACAAACCTATTGGCTACGTGGGTCTTTGTTTCGAGACTGGGCTTCGTGGACTCCTCATGCACTAGCCCATGGCCGCGGGTTCACTTTGCCAGCGCAGTTTAAGCTGCCATTCCACGCCCACTATGAAAATTTGATTGAAGTAGTGGCAGAACGAATAAGCTGCCCACCTTCCCTTCTTCACAAGGCAGTTCAACGCTACGATCGCACTCTCGTACAGGCTAAATTACCAGTGGTCAGTTGCGACGGGGCTGCGCCTCCTGCTCGATCTCTTCCCCAGCCGCGTTCAAAAGCCCCTGTCTCGGAGCAAATTGATTTCCAATCAGCCATTTCAATACAACCATCAACAGAGGTTGGCGAAGAGCGCCCTACGAAGGTACCTCGAACACTCAACGAGGACGCCATGCGCCGAACATGGTACCGCATTCCCAATCATGTCGTGTCGTGGTTGGCGGCTAGCAACTGCTATCGCCTTAAACGAGGCCAGAAGATCGACGATGTCATCAATCGAGTTGATAGCGATAGCGATGAGGAGGACGCTAATTCACAAGAAGCGCCCAAAATGGGGGCTGTCGAAGCTGCTGCTACGCCGAGCGAGAGGATGGATGCAGCTGTTATAAGATCTGCAGGGTTGGCGGACGCAGGAGCGGATTCACGAGCCAACGATCCGTGGTCCCATCTTCGATCTGCGGGGTGGGTTGGCGTTTTTACAGAGGGCTCGTCACTTTCTTTTTATACACTGTCCCAACACAATATCTCATTGATGTTATTCTGTCTGTTTTTTTCTCTCTCTTTCTTACAGTTTTGAGGGTTGCATGGTCAGCTACCCTGACAAAAAGCCGCCAGAATCTGCAACTGCGATCACGCAAACCAACGAGCTTTCATGGCGTTGCTTATTGAGAGCTGCAGTAGAACTCCTTATAGAGTGGTCAGCGGTTAAATCCAAGAAATATTTGGGCAGAAAAAGCAGGGGGGGCAGCAGGAGGAACAGTGTTAGTAGTAGTAATAGTAGCAGTAGTAGTAGTAGTGGCAGCAGCGGTAGCAGCAGCAGTAGCAGTTCCGACAGCGACAGCAGTTCCGACAGCAGCAGTTCCGACAGTAGCAGTTCCGACAGTAGCAGTTCCGACAGCGACAGCAGTAGCAGTGGTAGTTCTAGCAGCGATGACTGTACTGACGATCCTAATGTCGTGGGTGAGGGAGATGACGTGGCGTGGATCACTTACAAGTATTCCTTTCCATCGGCTTCGCTTGGCATCTCTCTGCAGTCACACGGCCGCTGTCACCCGCCCACCTTGAAAACCGCCTCAATGGTTGAACACGACATATCTTCTTCGGGTCATATGGTGCCTATGCCTGGCGACTTATTGGTTGCTGTTGCTGGGTCGGAAGTGACGCAAGGTCTCAAAGGAGCAAAGGCCCAAATTTCGAGCATTGAAGCACGCCCCCTTGTGCTTACTTTCAAAAGGAGATGTTCCCGCACTTCACCCTTCAACAAAACCCTTTCCATCTTAACTTCGCGCGCTCTGGCCCGAGTGGGATTTCCACCAGAAAGATTAGCTGAACGCGCGGAAATGGATAATGTGAAAGCAGTGCTTTTGCCCTTGTGTAGAACGTGGCAAAATGGAGCAGGCGGCGAAGGTGCAGGCGAGCGAGTGTCCGCTTGCATTGCGCAGCGTTTAGATTTGAGCGGTAGCATTCCTCCCGGTACTGACATTTTGCGAATGTTAATTGACGCCAGAACCACAGCAGCAGCTGATGGCAAGCTCCTCCCCCGGGCCTGTGCTGCGGCGTTGGCAGATGAACTTGTGAAAGCGCTGGCTCACTGTGTCAGTACAACCACACGATTCCCACGCAGGGTAGTCACAGGCAAGCTACGCTTCTCGTCTGTTAGCGGTGGTGTTAATGACAGCAGTAGTAGTGACGAAAGCGGCGATGATGGCAACGATGGCGATGAACTTTATGTGAAGCATGCGGCGTCTCGACATTGGAAACACCTTCGCGCATGTGCTGCATTCGCTCACACCACTGCTCAAGGGTCAGAGGATGGACGTTGGATGCTGGAGCCGCCACCACAGGTGGAGGTCTCAGCTTCAATGCTTCATTCCGCGCAGCTAGCAGCCGAGGTGCAGCGGGCCGAACGTCGAGGGAAATACTTGGGCAGGAAAGACTCTGGAGGCGGTGGAGAGGGGTCCTCAATCGTCTCCTTTCGTCGATTTCGACGCTTAGCGGGCGTTCGAAGAGGAAACTCGATCAGTGATGACAGTCTTGAAGGGTTTGTGGCCATGAATATCACCCGCCCATTGGGAGATGCTGAGGAAACTTCAGGTGCGCCAGCTGCGAGTATGCTGCTCACTGACGTGGCACGGCTCTTAGGCTGGAACGGCGTTGACAGAAATCGCTTGTGGGAATCCGCGGCGCCCATTTTAAACGACAATTTTGGGCACAATTTCAATTTCAATTGAAGCGAGTTAGGCCGAAGGGGCTTCCCCCAGACCCACACACCCCCAAAATTATCCTGGTTTTGCACTACGATTTAGTCGGAAGAATGTGGGGTCAAAGAATAAGAAGCAAACGCGAACACATAACTTTCGGACACTTGCTTTGAAATCATTAACTAGCGCCCGGCATTCAATTTTCTGACCTTCTAGGGGAACTGGATTTAGTAAGTAACAGTGTTAATAACAGGTATTGCTCATTTAATTTTCCTGCGTCCTAGTGTTTGTGTGGGCTGGCCAGTAAGACTTGTTCTGGAGGATTCATCAAAACCCATCTTTATGCTATTTGATTTCTTTTCTTTGCAATTGGGGTGTATGATATAATCTAACCTAATCTAGTGCTTCTGTGTCCTATGCCCTGTGCTGAACACTGGATTAGTGCGGCCTTCAGAACAAGCCTGGCTGGGCTGGGTGCCGTTTTCCATAAAGAGATCGTAGTCATTTGCTCTCGGGAAATGTAGAGCAGAGCGACAAGTGGCCTGTAAACCGCAAAGTGGCTTATAGCTCAAATTGGCTAGTGGCCCAATGCGGTTAAAATGGGTGAACTCTTGCTGCGTAGTGTCCTTCGAGTGCGTAAGGTAGGACGCTGGTAAATCTTCTTCCTGTGTATTTTTTTGGGGTTAGTTGTTAATTTTTACCTATTGCCTATTAGAGAAACTGAAAGTCGATATCGATAGTTCAAATCCGAGTTCGAGTTTGATCCGAGTTCCCCCCATATCCCCTGAGTGCGAAGTAACTATTTAGGGGCATTTTAAAATGTCACTGAACCGCCATATCTCAGAACTTCGAAGTGCCCGATGAAATAATTTCGCATAGTATGAGCGCTTTGCGTACTCTAGTCTAGTCTAGTTAATACTCCCCAAAAATACAAAGAAACACCACTGTGGCAAATAGCAACAGAAAAATGTAACCTTCAGAACAAGTCTGACTGGGCTGAGTGTCCTTTTGCGTAATGCAATTGTAATCATTTACTCTCGAGGTGTCCTTCAGCCATCAGGCATCAGGAGGTTTGGGAATGGAGTGAGTCAGCGTACTCTATATGAAGTAGTCATGAGGAATGACTCAATGACATACATGGCACGATGACATGACATTGCAACTGAAACTGAAAATAATAAAATAATGACATGAAGGTTCGACTTTCAGGCAGGACCTTCAAACGGCATCCTGTAACATTAGCTTTTCGAAAGCCGAAGCCTCGTTCAGGCGGAAGCTTGCTCGCAAATGGGGTCACGCAAATGCTTGGGGATTGGCGACTCTTTTTCTGGATCGCCTGAGAGACTTCGTTGTAGTCCTTTCCTCTGCGGGCGGAAACTCTTCTTCTTAGCTAAACTCTCAGGGCACGGAGGAGCGTGCCAATTTGGACCGCCACCATCACTTTCATGGCCACTCGGGCATGTGCGCTTGAAAATCCTATTAGGTTTAGTTTGCGCTGCATTTGCTTTTCACCTCTACCTGTAGGCCTTCTAATTCCGGCCCTTCGGGCCTTCGGGGCCTGTCTCAACGGATGGAAGTACTCCCTCTCCTGTAAGCCCTTCTCCCGTGGACCTCTCTCTCGACGACTTCTTTTTTGGTATTCTCTACCTCTCCTTTATCCTTTCTATTAAATGGAATTTCGTTCGTGGTTCGTGGTGGTGGTGGTCGTCGTCGTCGTTTTTTATGTACCTAAGTACAGGGTACTGTAGTACAGATTTGTTGTACATGTGCAGATGTGCAGTAAACAAAACAAAAGGTGGACCACGGGCACAAGAAGGGACACGCATCACGGGCAATAGAAGGGGGCTCATCCACGGGCATCTCAAGGCCGCGCACTGAGGTGCTAAGAACACGCACCTACTCCTCCGCAGCAAAGACATTGCTCCGAATCCGCGCATCGCGCGGGCACCTGAACTTGTGTTAAATGGAATTTCGTTCGTGGTTCGTGGTGGTCGTCGTTTTTTTAATACCTACAGTACCGCACTACCAAGGGTATCTACAGTACAGATTTGTTGTACATGTGCAGATGTGCAGTAAACAAAAACAACAAAAACACAAGGCGGACCACGGGCACAAGAAGGGACACGCACCACGGGCACTATGAGGGAACTCATCCACGGGCATCTCGAGGCCGCGCACTGAGGTGCTAAGGACACGCACCTACTCCTCCGCAGCTCCGCAGCAAACACATTGATACGAAACCGTGCATCGTGCGGGCACCTGAACTTGTGCAACAACGGAGTTCAATCAAGCGCACGCACATCGCAAGAATAAAAAAAATGGCTCTTCGGTCGCTCGCCCGTGCGGCGCCACGCATGGCGTCTCGTTCGCTCTACACGGTGCGACGTGACTTAGATATGACCTTGGAAACAGTCCGCCTGTCGAGTGCAAATATGTAGACATGCAGATGTTCTAACCATAAAATCCTGTGATGTGATGTTCTCTTTTCTGTACTCCCAGTTACCGCCTCTGAAGTATGGATACGGAGAGCTTGAGCCTATCATCTCCGGGCAAATTATGGAGATTCACCACACTAAGCACCACAACACGTGAGTGACTGGGCAATTTTCATGTGCCCAGATTTTCTGCCTTCCACTGATTGACAGCCTGCGATGAATGTTTCGTCTTGAAAGGTATGTCACAAACTTGAACGCAGCGACGGAGAAGCTGGCAGCGGCTCAAGCAGCAAACGATGTGTCTGCTATTATCGCTCTGCAGGGCGCTATCAAGTTCAACGGTGGCGGCCACCTCAACCACTCCATCTTTTGGTACGAACAAACACATTTGAGCACACTCACTGTAACCCCCCCGTGATGTCTCTCGGTGACATGCCTTCTTGATGTAGAATAACCCCGAACTTTTCTTCTTTCAAATGCTTGAGCTAACGTTCTGTGGCGCGGTGCTACACGCATGCAGGGAGAACTTGGCGCCTCCCTCCAAGGGCGGTGGCGGAGAGCCAGACGGTGAGCTCGCCAAGCTGATCGAAGCCAAGTTCGGGTCCTTCGACAAGATGAAGACCTCCCTCTCGGCGTCCGCGGTGGGTGTGCAGGGCAGCGGCTGGGGCTGGCTCGGGTATGACAAAGCGACCGATTCGGTGGCCATCGCTACCTGCGCGAACCAGGTGGGTGAGAAGAGATGCATTTATAAGCTTTTTAAAAATAGGAAATGGCACGCAGCTCGGATGCGCGAATTTTAAAACTTTACTCTAGCTAGTATGACCAATTACCGATCCATCTTATTTCTTCCCCTTGTGGTTGGAAATATTTAGGACCCTTTGGAAGCAACCACGGGCCTAGTGCCACTATTTGGCATCGACGTCTGGGAGCACGCGTACTACTTGGATTACAAAAACGTGCGGCCCGATTACGTGAAGGCCATTTTTGGGCTCGCCAACTGGAATGACGTGGCTGCGCGTCTCGCTGCTGCGAAGCAGTAAGCAACCGCCGGATACCTGGTGCCGTAGATAGGCGAATGGGCTCGTTTAACCTGTAGTGCCTCTTTCTCTTTCGCGCCACATTACATGATTGCTAGAATAATACTAGGATCATGCTCCCCTGAATTAAATTTTGCGTAGGTACTAAATATCGAATATCGATTTCAAAACACGTGAGAAGGATCTATCATTATCTATGGTAGTCCATGGGCCTGGAGTTTGGGGCTTTTCGCACTTGGCTTGAACTCGAACTCGAACTAATACAAGCCCTAATGACACGACACAGAAGCCAATGCTGCGGGCAGAACGCAGAAGTGCACGCGCGTGCGTTGCGCGCAATTAAAAATCGTAAAGAGGATAGAGTGTAGAAGGCAGGAAACTTCCGTTATCGCTGTCTGCGTTATGCGTTATGCCTTACTCAATGCTCAATCCCAAAGCCAAATATCCTATTATTCAATACCAAGCATGTTCGGACAATCGACAAAGCACTTACTACGCATCCATACCTCGAACCTTTCCTATTTAAAAAAAAGAAAGCGCCTGATTAGCTTCTTAGGTTTAATTTGCGCTGCTTTGCTTGTCTTCTCTACCTGTTAGCCTTCTAATTCGGGCCCTTCGGGGCCTGTCTCAAAATAAAAGAAAGAAGCGCCCACTTCCCAGTTACAACTCACTACTTACCAAGTCTGCTCTTACTCCCACCCCACCTGGATAATTTACAGCAAACAGAGCTCTACCTGCTGCCTTAGCGTCTCCATGCCTGGCCCGTCTGCCCACTCTGCGCCTGCGCCTGCGCCGCATACAATATCCGATGTCGAGAGTCGAGGAATCAGATACAACACAAACCAAATAGATACTATTCTCTGTACAGTTGTAGTGTGTAATAGTCCTGTTGGTTGGTACCTGTATCTGTACCCTGTACCAATTCAGGGGCGGTTGAAAAAGAGAAAATGGGCTCACGGACGGTTCACCAGTTTTGTCGATTATCATGATTATGAGATCGAGATAGAGGCTAACTCGTATGCGAATGAACCTGCCACTATGAATCGAGTTTTATATTCCTACACGCTCTGCTAGCTTCAAATTTTACGAAGAAACCGCGCGCATTCACTACTGTAGCCTAGACTCTAGATAGCAGCAGCTCGAATGGGGGCTGCTGCTTCAGTACACGACGAGAACGAAATTATCACTCGGGCTAGAGCTGAAGAGCTTGCAGGACCAGAGTTCGATGAAATTGCATGGGAAGAAGCTGTGGGCACATCAGGCACCATTTCTGGCCGCGAATGGAACCGCAATTTGGCTTCGTTTGTCGACTCCGTGCGGCCTTTGACTAGCCCGATGAAACGCGCACAGAGGCCAGGGCTGAACCGCCGAGAACTTGAGCTCGAATTGTGGTACTTCTCCGTGGGCGCTCTTTGCAATCCAGAGGTATTTGATCAACCCTGTCGCATTGTCTCTTTCTTTATTCATTGCCTCGATTCGAGTCTAGGTTTCATTTTTCTTGTCGATTCTTACACTCTACACGCATCTGCAGGTGAATCTCGCACAGGACATTCAGCCAGTGACAGCCTTGCCAGCTAGCCTACCTAAGCATTCTCTCGTCTTCACTG
>Ga0307979_1001720_pt1 | contig 15483 bp, 14 predicted proteins | sample OrgLakmetage1058_FD_201833 | JGI IMG/M metagenome (GOLD analysis project Ga0307979, IMG submission 201833) | Saline water microbial communities from Organic Lake, Antarctica - #1058 | ecosystem: Environmental > Aquatic > Non-marine Saline and Alkaline > Saline | place: Antarctica: Organic Lake...
CTTTTTGATGTTATAGCCACTTGGGTCCACCACTTGGGTGGTCTGGGCTGAAGACGTGATGGGGCGGCCGACGAGGGCTGCGAGCGCTGTCTGGTGGGCGCATGCCTTGTTCTGTACTGCGGAGCAGGATTCCAGTGAGGTGAAGGGGGTGCGGGGGTCTGGAATGCTCGGTATGAGAGTGTTGGAGGATTTGTCGGTGCGGCTGTTCTGGAAAGCGAGCCGTCGCGGGTCGTTTGGTGGGAGTTTGTCCGCCCGTAGGCGGAGCGCTTCGGCGTCGTGGGCTCGAATCTCGTTGAAAACGGCCCGGTGGAGCTTTTCAATACCGAAGCCGAAACCGGTGTCCGGTGTGTCGAAGACTTCGTTCGCTGGGGGCGGATTGGGCCGTTGGGCTGCTGAGAGGGCTGTTTCTTTTGCGGAACAACTGCCTGGAGGAAGGAAGAATAAAGCGCAGCCATCTTCAACGGACAAGAATTGCTCGCAGTTCGTTAGGTTCCGCCGCTCCGTGCGCCGCGCCCGCCGATGAGTAAAAGTAGCGGAGGTTTGAGGCGACTTAGAATGGGATCTAGCTGTTATTCGATTACGGCAACATCATCTAGCTAAGACATTTTTTTCATTCATAGATTACTCTCTTCATCTCGCTAGACTATCGTAGCTAGCCTTGCGAGGTTATATTACTAGGGCATGGGAGGCACCAAAGTTGACTCCTTGGCAGGATCCCCGGTAAAGAAGAAGAAAAAGAAAAGCGAGGTAATAGACCTTCTCAGAGCGGCACCAACAACGAAAATAATAGTAGAAGTGAAAAACTGAAGATTATCGATGAGTAGCAAAGTTCGAACTACTACGGTCCATCATCATCACATGCGTAATGACGGTTGCTCAACTTCACTCATCATACTCATTCCTATTTCGGAACAGCCCCGCAAGTCTTACTTCGAGCTCCAAGAAGAAGCACAGCAAAAGTATCGCAACTGCCGCGTGCCTCGCCGCGTCATAATACCGGATCCTCCACCACCTGTCGTAGAAGAAGTTATTTTTAAGAAGGCGAAAAAGAGTTATTGCAAAACGATGAACGTAATGAATATTTTCTCGAACCTATTTGAGTTTTGCATGCTCCAGTTTAACAGACTTTCATATACTACGCTAATAATTATGCGTCTTCTTCTCTTTGTTTTTCTCCTTTTGATGGAAAATCGCAGCGTTACATGTTGCCGTTGCCCCGATTGGGCTGGTACAATTTATCAATCGAAGCCGAAAAAGCAATCAAAGCGCTCGGGATCAATCGTACAATGCTCCGGCAGTTGCACTGGCGTTTCGACGACATTGACACGGGAGGCCAAGGTCAAATTACCAAGGTTTGTCGGCGTGTGTGTGTGTCTGAATGTGTTTGTGTTTTGACTACAAAATTGCTCTCGTTGAGCTAACCAAATTAAAAATTGGAGCTTATTTTAGACTTCTAGGAATTTCTTAGGTGTTTCTATAGCCTTGCAGAACCCTTGCCTTTGTCTAAGATCTGGCATACCGACCGATAACCATTCTCAGAACTGCGACTAGCAATTCGCGGGATCTATCAGCACTCGCACAATACTTAATTAGTTTCATTCTTCTTTTTGGGGGGTGTACACTTGCTTTTCTTACATTTGAATACCCATATCTTCACTTGCTATTCTTACATTCGAATACCCATACCTCTTCCTCTTTCTCCTTTCTTTCTCTTTCGTTCTCGTCTGTCCACAGCAATCGTTCTGGCAAGAGATTGGCGTGACGCCGTCGAGGTACACCGATAAACTGTTCGACATGATCGACAGCGACAAGTCGGGGATGATGGACTTTTCCGAATTCATCTGCATTCTTGTGGTGCGTGTGCGTGCTGGCACGGCGGCAGTATCAATCACTACCAACCCATACCACCTATAAAAACCATACCCCGAAACCAATAACCCAAACCATACACAATTTCACCCAAGGATGTTTCATGCGGAGGAAGGTTATGGCTTGAATTTCTTTTTCTCTTTCAAATCCTTTTCCTTACTTGCAGACTTGTGCACGAAATAGCATTTCAGACAGGAAAGCGTGTTGGTTTGCTTGGCATCTGTTTCTAAGATTAGTATCGGCACTCAGGCGCCATTTACATTTACCCCTGTTTTGACATTTAGACAACAGCAGTAGGTCTTGTGGCAACCGTTTTCAATGAATTTATATTCACCTGCTGTTTTCATAAAGCTTGCATTTCTTTCTTCACCCGCACTTTAAATTTTTTTTTTCGCATTTTGCGAATTTCCCTTTCCTGCACGTGTAGACATACTGCATCTTCAACCGCGACGACATCTTACGCTTTGCTTTTGACTGCTTCGACGTCGATGGAAGGTATGTATATATATACATATACATATGTACAGGGTGTGCATATAATTCATGATTTTTTAGGGTGCCTATTCGTCTTTTTTTAGTATTCAATTTTCTATTTTCTTGGGCCCTGTGTGGTGCGAAAATGGTAAGATAACAGCGTGTGGGAGTAGCTGCAGGGGTATAACTTCTTGTTGGTTACTTATAGTGCTCTCGTGCTTATATATTGAAAATAAAAGATGCGTGCATATCAGAGTTGACTTTGACACACACGTCTTTTTCCTCTCCACTATTCTTTATGCGTTTCTTTTGCGTTACTGTTGCTGATTTGCGCGCACATGGTTGCGTGGGTGTGCGGCACAATATGACCGCATGAATAAAAACAGTGGCGCCATTGATCGAGATGAAGTCACGGCCCTCATTGAAATGCTCAACGAACAAGACTCCAAATTCGTGGACAACATTCGTGGAGCTCAAGAACAAATCTTAGGAGACGGTATGCACATGACCTCGAAATTCGGAGCTTTCAGTACTTGGATTTTCTGTTTTTTAAACGCTGGTTCTTGCGCTGAGCTAGAGGAATTAAAATGAAAAAAACTTAGAAGACCACTAGTCCATTTCTAAGCTTATCTTTTCGCCTCCTTTGTTGAGTAAAGTCCTCGTATTTTCATTGTCCTTCTCAATTTGGCCAATTCTCTTTTGCCCCTCCTTCAGAGGACGGGTTCATAACTTTCGAGGAATTTCGCGATTTGAGCCAACGGTTTCCGCTCATGCTTCAGCCGGCCTTCGATTTGCAAGACAAAATGCACATGTGCACTTTGGGCCAGAAAGGCTGGGTGACCGTAATGGAAAACATTGCGCACGCAGAAAAGGTACAAGACTCATTCAAGAACCACAAGAGACACTACAAGGAACAATAAGCACGTGGACAACATGTGACTCTCTCGACATTTTTTTCAAACTTGTAGTTGCCATTGACGATACTTTTGCATTTCCTATTCCTTACTCATCTCCTAAGACTCGCTCTTTCCCCGATTCCTTTGTTTCTTCATTGACATGATATCACAATTGAAGGTGGAGGAAGCGATGTCCAAGCAGTTCGGGCGCCCCCTGTCCCCGCCGCCCTTTGAGTCCTTCTACCGCTCGATTGGGGCCATCAAGAAGTACGCGAAAGTTGACACCAAGTACATCAACGGCATGCGCCCGAGGTACCCTTCAAGATACACACATATACCAGTAGCTCGAGATTGACAGGAAGAAATGAGAGATAACAAGAGAGAGAGATAAATTAGTCCTTTATCGTGTTATACGATTTTCAATTTCGCTTGTCTATTGACGTGCATGTACACATTATCCTTACTTTCTTATCTCTTCTCATATTCTGACTTATACGTTCCCTTTTTGTTTCTTCTTCACATGGGACAGTCGGCACATGTACGTGAAAGAAGAAGAGCCCGTGGGCGACATCAAAGGAACTTCCAAAGCCAAAAAGAGAGCGGGCATGGCCGCTGCCGCACAGCAAGACGCCCAGGCAGCTCTGGCTGCGAAAGAAGAAGAAGCCTACCAAGAAGCCAGCAACACGGAGCGAAAGCGACGCCTGGGTCTGATGGGCGAAGAAGAGCACTTAGCCCTCGAGGTTGGACGACAACGATGATGCACATTGATACAAAAGGAGCATAAAAAGAACTGACTTAGTCTTTTCTTTTTTGTTTTGTCTTCGTTTCCTCTGCTCCCCTATTACTTGCCCAAATCTTTCTACTTCTCCACTTACTGCACTTTCTACTGCGCTGCTTTATCAAACTTATCATGGCTTTGGTGAGCACTTACACCCCTTTTTGAAATCGCTTCCTCTGCTGCAATTGCTACTGCTTGTGGTGGCCGTGCTCCTCCTGCTGCTTTGCTGTCGTTGATGATGTCATGAATGTTGCAATGCTTTCAGGGTGGACCCAAGGACAGCGGAGCTACGAACAGTGAACAGTTGCAGCTCGAGGGCAACAAAGAGGTGGACGCTAACAGTAACGCGCTAGTAGCGCCGAGCGAGGATGCACTGGCAGTAACAACTGACAACGATGGAGGTGGCGGAGCGCTGGAGGAATGGGCTGGTGGTGAAGGAGAAGGGGACTGGGGCGAGGGTGACGGCGAATACGAGACCGAAGAGCACGCAGCAGAAGCAGAGAGATGACGAGCTGCCTCAACAGCCCGGCTGTCGACGAGTTTCAATTCCAATTAAGTTAGTTGTTTGAATATCTCCGTAGAGCGCATTTAATTTTTTTACTCGATTTATCGTGCATAATACATAACGAAATAAAACTCACAACTCACAACCCGGAAATTTGCTATTGGCAATTAGCCCGAAGCGTGAAATGTTGGGTTATAGATTAATGAATCTATGCGGCCTGAATGCGAACCCAAACCCAACCTCCGGCAAAAGAATTCGTGTTTTGGCATTTGACTTACATAATTACCGTAGCTGTAAGTGGTGTAGGGTATAAGACGGTATAAGTGTGAGTTCGTTTATTCGTTTAATCGTTAATAGAGTTATGATATATGACTTAGTTACAGAGTGAGCTTGGTGTGTGATGTGCTGTAAAAAAATCATGAATACATCAGCCGATTCGTTAAATTTCCTTTGAGCAGCTTGCTTGAAGAGATCAAAGATTCTTGACGGTAGGGCGGCATTTGTACAACAAATAGATTTAGATTTCGTGGCTATACTTGTGACATCGTCGTGTCACGTCGTCGTCGTTGAAGGTGCTGCTTTCTTCATGGCCGCATGCGTGCGAACGCAGAACCAAGATCGCCGACTTCGTCATCATCGTCGACTTTATTGATTTCTGCCTCTAGCGTGGCATACATGTCTTTGTCATCGAGTACGTTCATAAGTAGGTCGAAGAGGCCGTGCTCGTCCATTTTCTTCGCGTTCGCCTTGTCTCGTGCTTCCTGCAACTGCTGGCCGTGGGCCTTCCCACCAGGTTTGAACTTTTCTGCGTTGGTACGCATGATACCGAGCCAGCCAACAAATCCATCCTTTCTAAGGGCGTTGCGCGTGCATCCGCCTTTCTTAAACTGCTTGTGGCCGTCAATTACTTCGTAGAGCATCGCTTGCTCGCGAGTCATATCATCTGGATACTCCTTGTATTGCACATACTCGCCCACTTGCATCTTAAAACCCGTTCCCATTGTCGCGGAGCGTGCTGGGTCATTTTTAAAGATAAGTCGCTTGGTTTCATCCAAAATCTCGTGCTTAAGCGACGTGCCGGCAAGCCCTACGTAGAGGGCACCTTCCTCACTGGTATGGCCTATTCCCTTGATTCGGAACGCACCAGGTGCGTTTGGAATATTATTGTCGCGGCTGATGACTTGCTCGTAGGTTGCTTGATTCCAGCGACCGCGAGTCATTCCACTTATGGCGTTTGCTCTCCTCGATTTCTTCGTCTCTAACGCCGCCATTTCCCGGAAGGTTCAGATCCAACTACACGATGGAACAAAAGAAAAGTTAGAAATACATTGAAAAGCCGAAATCATGCGCCCTGCGCCTTTCAACTCATCGAACGAGTATCCATTGTGTCATTGCACAAGCATGCAGGCAGGGACGACGTCGTCATTCATAGTAGTTGAACCCTTGGCATGCTTCACGGCACTACAACTAACTCATCTGTTTGCATCTCCCCCGCTCATGATTTCACTCGCACCCGTATCGCGACCTCTTCTTCCTAGAACAGATCTGAGGTAATAACCTGAAGGGATTTTTGTCTCGGAGAAGTGAGAGCTCACTCACGCAAAGAGCGAAACCCTCCTGAAACCCACGCAGAACACACGAACACACGCATGAGATATAGCCTAAGTTCCAATGAAAAATAGGTATGATTTTTTTTGCGAAACCCTACCTGTAGCTAATTTTCGTCCCGGCACTAATTCGCCCCGCGCGCATCGCACACACCACCTCAAAGACCCTCAGGGCACATACATCATTGTTTATGCACTCCGGAGCCATACCAGTTTATTTTTTTAAATTTGGTGCACTACTAAGGTCACAACGGTGTGGGTTCGTCGCGTTCTCCGGACATCGTCCATGACGCGCATCTAGGCCCCAAACGAACCCTTAAGGAGCTCGTGGCGGAACGAGGCTTGAAGAGGTAATGGCCATAATAGTACTTATGAGTGTGGTATATTCTTTCCGGGCGCCCTAAGCTGTTGTGCCCCAACTCCCCTCGTTCTGATACGCCACAGTTTTTTACAGCTGGAGCTCAGGGGCATCACGCTATAGGACTCGCCAAATGCGTCAAAGCGCATACAGCTGGGCCAGAAATTATCGATGCGATTATTACTGTGTGAAGTGTGAAGTGTGAAGCGCTGCTGTTGTCTCGTCGTCTCGTCGTCTGCACTAACAAGTAAAACTACGGTTCGAGTGGCATGTGAATCCCTAACGGAAATGCGAATGTGGAAGCGGAAGATGTATTATGAATAATATCATAAAACAATGCCACAGTAAACCTATCCGGTTTAGTCTGACTCTTTGGTTGTTAGAGCTAGAAATGTTAAATTTATGGCCAGCTGCTCGAATGACTCTCTTCCGCGATTCTAGAGTACATATAATCTACCTATATTAGGAAGCACAGCACCGAGCTTGTATTCATGCGCCTGAAGAAATGACTGATAGGTGTGCCATCAACAACGCTGAGTAGCAGGCAAGCAAGCAATTTCAATTAGAATAGACGCGCTCATTTGAAAGACAAAGCACTCTTATTTTTGAATCATGGACATTGGGTCTATCTTTACGAAGCCGGTTGAGCCGGTGAAGACGATGGTGCCGTCGCGAGGCGAGCTCCAATCGGACGACGCGAAGCTCGAAGTGTACTTTCACGCCGTTCATGACAACTATCGTAAGCAGAATGCATCCTAACTCGCAAGTTATTTGGGATTACTTTGAAACTTTCTCGTAGGCTATTGAATGTGAATGGCCAATTTATGCGACGATGAGATATAAATTTACTGAGCGCGACTCTACTAGTAGGCTCTTCTCGTCATCCGTTAGCTTTGTGTTGATGATTGCCCTTGTCTGCTATAGCCTTGGTGGCGTTTGATTTCGTGCACTAGTTTCAGTGCAATCTTATGCGTATTTGTTGTTGCCTGGTTGTGCTTAGGAACCTACTTGGGTGATCCAATATCGGAAAAGTTGAAGATTAAACTGTACGCGATTTACAAGCAAGCGACCTGCGGCGACAACGACACTCCAAGGCCGTTCGACCAGTTCCGGCGCACGCGGTGGGATGCTTGGCGCGCTTACAAAGGCACGGAAAAAGCGCCTGCCATGCGCCGGTAATTACTTACGGTCTTAAACTATCGTTCGTCGTGATGGCGCGAACTGCTTTCATTCGCTAACCCCAGTTTTCTTAGACACGAGACTCCGTTTTAGCAAAAACAACAAACGATAGGCTAATTCCTTAGCACTCGCAGCCCTTTATCGCCACCTTTTATACCACTTTTATTGACGGTGCTCTGATCTTTGCCTTCCCCTACCCCCCCCTACCACTACTGCACACAGCTACGTGACGCTGCTGCGGCAAATCGACCCGGAGTTGGCGATTGTCGAAGTGCTCGAGACCCCGCCTCCGGGTTTCCCGACCACGAGCTGGGGGGAGCCCATCTGCGCGCGGGCCAACTGCAAAGGCGGGTGCTTGCAGCCGTTGATTGAAACTCAAAAGCTGAGGCAGGGCATGCAGCCCGGCGCGCATTTGCCCAACGGCGGTATGCTTTGTGTTGCTGCATTAGGGGGGAAAGTAATGAAGAAGAAGGGGTGGAGGTGGAGGAGAGAGGAGCTCGCAAGAGATGTGTGCCACACGACTATACGCGTGTGCGTGTGCGCGCGTGTGTGTGTGCGTGTGTGTGTGTTTTTTTTGTTTTGTTTAAGCATCTGGCATCCTTTTATCCTTCCATTTCAAATGATCTCGTACATTGTATGCGTATTCCTTTTCGATGAAACCGTGTGCCATAATTGTTCCACCACCACTTAATCCATATAATAGGGCATGATCCGTCCGCGCCGCCGTTAGAAGAGCGCTTGATGGAAGATGCGAGCTTGCAGACTTACAACGGCCTTAAGGTTTGATAACGGTCAGATAGCATGCCTCGGTGATCACAGCATGCGCCAAATCATCCTCCTGATTTTTTTACCTTCAAAATTAATCTGGGTGAAGTGTGTTCTTACTTCAGCGGAAAGCGTAATTGTGCTATATTTCCTCAAATGAGTCGATTGTTTCTTCATTTGTCTATTTTTCGAACTTCAAAAAAGATCCCTTGCCTTCTTGTTCATGTGCGTGTGCGCGTGGATGTACGTAGGCGTGGCTGAACGAAGAGAAAGGGCGTCTGCGCTGCAAGTTTGGGCGGCACATCCCCATCAACGAAGGGCAAGCCAAGCCGTTTGAAGACTTTTTTCACCATTGTTCCGCGGGTGGGTTCCATGCTTACGACTTCGAACAAGACTCGACGTTGAACGACATGGTAAAAGACGAGCCAAGAAGAGGAAAGAAGAGAAGGAAAACTAAATGTAATGAATGTTAGGTGCGTGGTCATTAGCTTCGCGATTTATATTTCAAAGTAAGCATTTCTTTGAGTCTTTCATAATTATCATTCTGCGCATATTTCTGCTTTCAATAGGTGATAGGAATGCTTGAGAAGAATTACCGGCGCGCGTACCGAATGCAGTTGCATGAAGACGATTACGGTGCAGACAAAATGCACTCAGCTACCTGTCGAATCTTTCTTCATTTATATTTTAGGAGCCTTGTCCGTGACCTGCTTTTGTTCTGAATCTCCTCACACATCTTTAACTTCTTCTGCCGTAGATTACGAGGAGCGGGTGTCGCACGTGCAGCGGTGTTTGGGCATTCAAAAAGCGTTTTACGAAGTGTCTCGCCACTACTACACCCTGCAGGGTAAGCTACTAGTTGCAGTTTTTGAAGTGCTTGTGTGGCATTTTCTTTGCAAGCGGTGCCCCAACGGCATTTATGGAACGTTTCCGTTACGTGCGCGCGTGCATGTGACTGAATATTTCTCCTCCCTTGAGCTTGTGTGTTCTTCTGCACTGCCATGATGGTTCGTGTCTTGACTTCGTATTCTATTCCGTCCATTTTTCTCTGCCTATGTCTATGTCTATGTCTATCTCTATTTCTATTTCTATTTCTATTCAATTCTATCACAGTCCCTTGCGAACGATTTGACGCGCAACACTGCAATGCCAAGCGCACTGCCGATGGGGGCAAAAACCACACCCACGCGCTGGAATTGGTGTTTCCCGAGCCCAATTACGCCAACTACGGCCACGCCGCGGCGCTTCGTAGAGAAGTAAGAGCAAATTTGAGGAGTAGCAAAAGAAGTGACACTACTGCAACGCCACGCTATCTACAGTTTATCCCTCTTTCGTCGTAGTTTCTTAAACTACTCGCTTTTTCCACACTCAAAATCCTTCTCTCTCCTTTCCCTCTTCCTCTCTCTCGCCCATTGAAGGTCTTGCGCACGGGGCTCGACCCCACGACTTTTGTCGTGAAAAACATCGACGACCGGGAAGCCCAATTAGCGGCGCGCATCGCGCACAGCCACAAAATTCGCTTCGAGATTCAAGAAGCCAAGCGAAGGCAGCGGGCGCGGGCGTTCTACCGCCCGATGCAGCTGGAGCGCTTGAAAGAGCACGAGGCCAAGCACACTGCGGCGCAGCTGGAGGCGGCGGTGCGGGCCAACAACGCGGAGCTGACGGTGGCGCTGGCGAGGAAAGGAGCTCCACTGGAGGTGGAGACTGAAAGTAAGTTGTGGATTGGTTCAAAATTAAAGGATGCGATGAGAGAAGGAATGGCGCTGGGCGATCGAGTGACTTGAGTGTTGCTCTGAATGAAAAGCAAATTTGCTCAAGGAGTGGACGCCATCGATAGCTGCCTAATTTCTTTAAATTGCGCTTGAAGCTCTCCGTGGTGTGATACTACCTCCACTGACCAATATCAAATTCGCTCTCTTCTCTTACCTTCTCTTATGCTTCCTCCTCTCCTTGGCGCGCAGGCGGTTTGACTCCCTTAATTCGCGCAGTCCTGAACAGCGACCGCAGTTTTATGCGCATGCTGGTGGAAGCGGGAGCCGAGGTGAATGCGTTCAGCGTGCACAGCGGTTTGAGCGCCCTGTGTTGGGCCTGCAGACGAGGCGATTTACACATGGTGCGCGTGTTTGTACTATAAACACAATTGACCTACCATCATTTTAACATCCTTCAAGAATACTTCTTGATAATCTCGCGTAGTCTTACCCCCACCCCTTTGCTCACTGTAGTTCTCTCTCGCCTTTATTTTTATGTATTTACACGTACATGAATATATTTTGACACCTTTATTTCTCATCTCACCCCTTTTTCTCATAATAGATTGCCGCGGTTTTGGCGCTACCGGACGTGACCATCAACGGTGAAGGGCCGCTAGGGCACACCCCTTTGAGCTGTGCGGCCGAAGCAGGGCAGATTGAGGCGGCAGAACTACTGGTATTCGACGCATTATGATCACGATTTGCTTGATGGCTTCATTAGCTTTGTTTGTACTACTACAACAAATTGAACTTGAAAAGAAATTGCTTCGCCTTTTCTCTTCTAATCATAAAATTTAAAGTACCAGTTGAATTGTAGTACCTTAAACTCGCCCTTTTTTAACGATGTGCGTGCATATTAGGTCAATTGGTTGAAGAAAAAGTTTGACAATGACAACGACGCTGAAAATATGGTCCAACGGCTGCTCAATCAGGTAGCTATTATGAAAATGTAGCATGTCGACAAAAATTACTCACTGCACGTCTTCTCTTTTGTTCTACCCTCTCTTGCATTCTCACCTCGCATTACGTCTTCTTCTTCCTTCTCGTCTTCTAGGTAAACAAATTCGGCGATTCTGCTTTGCACGCCGCAGCGCGCGCTAGGCAGCTGCCAGCTTGCGTGCACTTGCTCACGCTCGGGGCCCGCAAATTGACCCGCAACAAGAACGGCCGGGACGCCGAGGGAGACGCCCGGGACTTGGGCTTCAGCGAGCTCGCGGATTGGCTGGCCAACACCCGGCTGGGGTAAGAGTGGCAAAAAAATAAGAGAGTAAATTTTGGATTCGGTTTAGATTTACGGATAGGGTGATTGGTGATGTGAGATAAGCTTTCGACCTCTTTTTCTTCTTCTTCTTCTTCTTCTTCTTCTTTTCTCCTTGCTTTTCAAAGGCCTAATAATTCTTACTTCCAAAACACAAACGGAACTGGCTTGTAGGTTTGAGGGGCGGGCAGGAGCTGCTCTAGTAAAGCAATTAGAAATCCACCAATCCGAAGGCGTTCCGATGGGCCATTTGGACAAACGCAAGGCGGAATTGGAAGCAGCCGCAAGGGCAAGTGCGGAGGAAGCCGACGCTGCGGCACTGGCGAGAGCCGAAAGAGCGTCGCAACTCATGGTACGGGTTTTGAAAAATGAGGAGGACTATATGGTTGTTTGAAGGAGAACGAGTCAATGAATGAAGACGAGTCCAAAACGGAAGGAAGGCAGGGAATGACGGAGGAATGGTCTCAAGGAAAGGACCAATAGTGGCAAAAGAGATCTGTTTGTGTGTCAGAACGCTCAGTTGAATCGTTTCTGTGGTTTCTTTTGCGTGGATGCATGCGTACGCGTGCTCTTTCTCTCCATACTATCAATCAGGTGCTGTGTTTGAGGCGCAACTTGCGGCGCGGCCAAGAGGAGCAACTTGGGCGCAGAGCACCGCAAACGTCTTTGCTTGGTGGTGGTGGTAAAAAAGGCATAGGCGGCCTCGGTGCAGTTATGATGGCGAGTAAACTGTCTAAAGCCAGGAAGAAAGGCCTAGCAGGGAGTTCTTCTCCGTCCAGCCAGGCAGCCAAAGGAAGTGGCAGTGGTGGTGTGAGCGCTCTAATGATGGCAAGCAAACTCCACAAAGCAGGGCAAAAAGCGAAAACGAATGGTCAGAGCAGCACGGGTGGTGGAGGTGGCACCGGTGCGGGCGCTCTCATGATGGCAAGCAAATTGCACAAAGCAGGGCAAAAAGTGAAAGGAAGTTCCTCCAGCACGGATGGCAGTGACAATGGCAGCGCTGCTAGCAGTAAGAGTGGTGGTGGTGGTGGTGGTGGTGGCGCAGTTACTTTAGACTTGTATGCGTCGGAACAGAAAGCGTTAGAAGGTTCTTCGTCAGACGAGTCCTCGTCTTCATCGGAAGAGGAAGAAGAGGAAGAAGAAGACAATGACAGTGATAACACCGACGACGACGATGATGATGATGACGACGATGATGAGGAAAGCAAAGCCAAGAAAAAACAGGCGAAGCAAGAAGCGAAGGAGGAAGCGAAGGCCGCAAAAGAATTGGCCCGTGACGAAAAAGCGAAAGCAAAAGAGGCGAAAAGAGCTCTAAAATATGATGAATTCGGGCGACGCAAGAAGAAAGTCAAGGGCAGCGGCAGCATTGGCAGTGGGAGTGGCAGCAGCGGTGGCAGTAGCGCGCCTGAGCTAACACCCTTTGAAAAGAATAAGGTTTGTTGGTTGAAGTTTGAGCTCATATAAGTGGGACTCGTTCCAAAGAAAAATGAGCTTGACTGTGTAAACAAAGGGATGTGCGAGCAATCAAGGAATGTTAGATTGACCAGGCCAAGTAGAATTAACAAAACCACTCTTCTTCCTTGTCAACTACAGAATTATCTTACATTCCTTTAATTCTTTGTCTATATACCATCGCATCCATTTCAGTTGGCCTTCAAGCTCCTCACAAGGCTCGCCGAATCAGAAGACCCCCTCGGTATGAACGCATCTGCCACGGCGAACTCGTCCTTGGAGTCAGTGATGAGCGAAAGCAGTGCCTCTCTTTCGCCCGAAAAACAACAGCAGTTGATAAACGACGAAGAAAGCAACCACGACAATGACGAAAATAACGGGTACTTCATCGAAGTCACCGCATTTGAAATTGTGTTCACTAGCAATATATTTGCATCACGCGTATATATTTGCGAATGCTAATTTTAGTTGGAGGCGTGTTGTCTAATGCAATGAATGCTTTCTTTATCCTTGTTTGTAGCTTAAACGCTCTCCAAACGGCGTTTGCACGCTCACCACTGTTTTGTGACATTATTTTCCAGTTTTGAATGATGTTTCCAAACTGTTCGCGTGGTTGCAATTACTTACTCCACGGCACTCTGCTGCAGGTACCCCCCGTTCCCCCTCTGCGTCGATTTAGTGCAGCGCGACGGGTGCCCGCCCAACCAAGAAACGCCCGAAGGCGCCACCCCCCTGATTGTGGCAGCTTTTGACGGCCACGCGCCTGCGGTATAACTACGATATACGATTTATGTCCACACTCTATTTCCTTTGTTGCACGACGGTAACAGTGTCGCTACTTTGTGCGATTTTTCTTGCATTGATCCACACTTCAGTTTTCAATCTAAAGCAATTATGTATACCCCATTCCTTGCGCTGCGCGTTCTCTTATTGTCTTTGTTTGTATGTTCAAAGGTTCGCCGCCTCATTTCGGAGGGCGCGTCCCCCGATTACATGAATCGAAACGGCCGCACCGCCCTAATGGCTGCTGGTAAAGCGAAAGGAAATACAAGAATGATAACATCACAGTGTTTCCCCTGACCGAGTGTCTACTCTTGCTTGATATCCTTCTGTCCTTGTTTTCTCACCTTTTTCCTGTATCTGACCCCGCCCTTTCTCTTCTGTCCAAATGGCAATTGCACGATTCCTTTGGCAAGCCTCGGGCGGTCACGCCTCCGTGGTCATCGAATTGGTGCGAGCTGGAGCCCGAGTGCATCTCGTTGACGTTGAAGGAAAAACCGCGGGCCGGTATGAAAACGTCTTTTTATCCTTGAGCGAAGGGCACTTACAGTTCATTTTCTGAACGTAATTAAGCAGTCCTTTATAAGGCTCTTTTGACACGTTTACTTGTCTGTATCTTTCTTGTTCCATATTAACCATATTTTCCGATTTGCTGTTGTGTTGCTCTTATGTAGCTACGCTGCTGAAGCTTCACAAGAACACATCAGTCGATTTCTAGTGAACATTGCGAAAAATGGCAGTTTAACCAGCGCCCTCGAGGTATTTACTGATGCAGGGGAGAGCCGAGGAGCTTCAAAATAGGAGGGGACGACATGAGGCAAAAACAAGAAGAACCTGAACTTCTACACTGCTTTCGCACCCATCACTCACAGCTACCATAGAAATGTATCCGTCTAATTCTCTTTTTTTTTTTGATTTACGATTATTCTCGTTGGTGCATTGATATACATGCTGAAGGTGTTCAAGCCCTCAGCTAGCGGCAGCAGCGGCGGTGGTGGCGCCAGCAGCAGCAATCTGGGCCCCGATCTCGAGAAGCTCCTGGTGTCGTACGGAGGGTCAGCTGGCGAGCCAGGAGGCCCCGAAGACGGCGGCGGCGACTCGTGAGTTGAGCTTATTTGGAGGGTGTATATAGTGTTAGGGGGGAGAAGGGGATGTTTGAACACTGTGCTTTGGTTTTTGGTTTATCAATGTAATGGTTGCACAGGTACAGATGTCTTTTTATCAAGCATTCGTGCAATTCTTGCGTTCCCTTCCTATGCTATTTTTAGAGCGGAGTTCTTGTTGGTAGCGGTGATAATGGCTTTACTGACTTGCAATCGATTGTGCGTGTAACTATATTAGGTACCTGTGGCGTTTGCCTCCCGAGAAGCCCCTCATTCATTATCATCATCATGAGCTCAGCCTCGACCATCCCAGCTCTTCGGAAGGAGGGGAAGGTCGAACGGTGTTTCCTGACGATGTCTCCGACGGAATCTCCGGCTTGCGAAGGCCCCATTTCAACCTGTCTTCCTCCACTACCACTATGGCTGGTGCAGCGAGCCCTTTAGGTGGCCTCAACTCTCCGAACTCCATGGGCTTTACTGCTTCCCTTGACTCTACGTCATCATCACCGGGTATGCCTGGGAGTGTGCACCAGCAGCAGCAGTCGCAGCCATCTCTGCAGTTGCCGCCATCGCAGTTACCGCAGCATCAAACTCAAGCAGCACAGTATCAGCATTCGTCTTCTCCTCCGCCGGGTGCGGCGCCGCGGCCGAGTACCGGAGGCCATGCCCGTAGTACAAATACGAGTGGAGAAGGACCTGGAGGAG
>Ga0307979_1001721_pt1 | contig 15482 bp, 11 predicted proteins | sample OrgLakmetage1058_FD_201833 | JGI IMG/M metagenome (GOLD analysis project Ga0307979, IMG submission 201833) | Saline water microbial communities from Organic Lake, Antarctica - #1058 | ecosystem: Environmental > Aquatic > Non-marine Saline and Alkaline > Saline | place: Antarctica: Organic Lake...
GAAAACCGCCTATTCCACGGGGCCCCATTTCCGAAACTATTCGTCCTCGCGTACAGGGGGACTATATCGGCGCCTACGACGCCTAAACCTTACGGTACCGGCGCCTGCGGCGCCGGATGAGTTTCATGAAAGGTACCCAAAGCCCCTACGGGGTGATGATTTTCATTTCGGCAATACTTTCAGGTTTGACCAGCTAACCGACGCAAAAAGAAAAATGGGAGAAGCTTCCGTGACGTGAAAAAAACTTCAGTGAATAGTGAACAGTCTCTTCGCAACACTCTAAGGATTTCAAAATGATAAGATTTATGGTGGCATGGGCGTCAATATTTACTCGAGGCGTGGAAAGTATTTGTGGTGGAGAGCCGTTCAGAAACTTGCAGGGAATCATTAGCACGAGTGCTGGACAACAGCCTTCACTTACTCTAGCCGCTGCTGGCCCCCTATTGCACGTGCCATTATCGCTGTTTGTGCCGCCTTTGGAAAAAATCCGAGAAAATTTTGAAGAAGTGCCGAATGCCGCTGACGAAATAGCTTTCTTTAAAACGCTTCTGGACCATGAAACCGGCTTGCGCATCAGTGGCACAAAAGGCGCTACCGTTTTGTGCGGATCTCAGCGTACAGCAAAAGAGGCCAGGGCCGAAATTAGTGCTGCGAGTGGATCGCCGAACCCTCCGCAGGTATCAATCCGTGCTTATCGCTTGTTATCTCTGAATTTGATTCTGTAAATGCGAAATTGTAGGTGCGCTTCGTCTCCCGAAAGCTTGATGTTGCATGCTGGAGATCAAACTTAAGCCCGCAGGCCTCAACAGCTCTGGCAGCTTCCTCTAATTTCTTTCATGTTGGGCCTCTACCTGCAGTATCAAAATTAGCGCCAACGCTGATTGAGCGCCAATCATCTCCCATCGATGTCTTGCGCGTAGATTCCGTTGCCATGGGCGAAGGTATCACGGTTTTCTTGGACCCCGAAATATCTTTGGAAGCGCGCAAAGACGTGCTGTTGAAGTGGAAACGCGAGGGCTTTGGGCTAGTGACCGAAACTGCTAGTGCCTCTCTAGAACAGCTCGTGCCAGCAGCATGGCTGAACTCAAGCCAGCACGCTGGGCCTTGGCGCGAACTTCGGGACTTCGACGCAACATCATCCTGTGCCGACCTCCTTCAAGTTCTTGACCCTGCTATTGTGCGGAGTAAGAATCATTTCGACTCCGTACTTCTCAGGTTCAATGTGCGGGAACAAATGGATGCCGATAGTGTTGTTCTGGATAAGTGCCTTCTTGGCATGCTTGCATATTACGCGACTCATGCTGCAGTATACGCCATTGAACCGACTCCGAAGAGCTTTCTGCAGAACTTCCTGCGAGATGCGACACCAACACACGTTAGTGCCACAAAGGCAAGATCTTCAGCTATGAATGAATCTGTAGGTACCTATCCACCTGTTACGCCTGGTGTAAATGACGATGATGGGGTAAAGTCCAGTAATCACATCTCCGTTGGCGCTTTGCAGTCTGGTGACTCCAACAATATGTCTCCATTTTGGGATATTGGCATTGATGGCACAGGCGAGTATGTCCAAGTAGCGGACACAGGCTTTGATGATGGATCCTGCTTTCTGATAGATGACCCGTCTACCAGGTCATCTCTTACCGGGAATTTCAACTTCGATGTTCAAATAGCAAGGTCATTGTACAACAACCCGACGACTGATTTGAGTAGGCGTAAGATTGTGCAATACATCAAGCGATCCGACTCTTTTGATTATTTCGGATATGACTATGCCGATGGTCATGGTACCCACGTCGCAGGCACAGTGGCAGGCAGCATTGCGGACTCAGATTCTCGTGCGTTTACGGAAGACTTTTCAGGTAAAGAGTACTTCTTAATCGTTATTCAAAAGCTAGAATAGCGCTTTAGACAGCATATGTCTGAGGTAAAAATAAAGTGTTGTCAACACGATTTTGAAAATGTTTCTATTTCAACTTTAATCGTCTTCAGGTATGGCTCCTGGAGCGAAAATTATGGCGTATGACTTTGGAACTGACGAAGGCGCGTTGGACGCACCCACGGATTATTCAACCTACATTTTTGAACCAGCATACGATGCAGGCGCACGCATTCTGACAAATTCCTGGGGGTAAGCATTGTTTCTGCCTGGATACTTTGACATTACATGAGGATTTCTGCAACTCTCTTTCTGACTCTGATTTTGTTGCGACAGATCCACTTATGATTACTACCACGAGTACGCCCGTATTATAGACGTTTTTGCCTATGACAATCCTGAAGCTCTCGTGCTCTTTGCTGCTGGTAATGATGCCTATGGTAGCGAAAATGGAGACAAAACGATTATATTCCAAGCACTCGCATTCAATGCACTCACCGTGGGAGCTGCAGAGACGGCTGTAGCTCCGGATACAGTAGCCTACTTTAGCAGTCGAGGTCCCACCTTTGATGGTCGGTTAAAGCCTGATCTCGTAGGGCCAGGGCACTTTGTCTATTCAGCAGCTGCCTCGGGCTCTGCTGGCCTCGACAGCTGCAGTGTTGTTGGCATGGCTGGAACATCCATGGCAACACCGGCAGTTGCTGGAGCTGCAGCACTGGCTCGTCAATTTCTCCTTGATGGAAAGCATCTTCTGTATTCTAGCACGGGGTTCTATGGTTCAAATTACTCGATCGCTTCTCCTTCGGGCGCTTTGATTAAAGCAATTTTAGTTGGTTCAACAACGCCACTTACCCAGGGCTACGACAGTGTCGGCAACACTGTGACTCTGTCGGACTTTTACGACGGCGTTTCGGCCACGGCAGACGACGAAGCTTGGAAGTTAGGTACTGGGGGAGCAGTAGACTTTCACCAAGGCTTCGGACATGTTCGACTTTCGAATGTGTTTTCGCTTACAGGAGCGTTCGACACATTCTTACACGAAGCCTGCATTGGCGCATATGGTTCATGGACATTGATCTTTACGGTCGCTAGCGCAGCCACGGAAGTAGATGTGACCCTCGTGTGGTGGGACCCACCTTCAGAAGCCTACTGTGACTACTACGACGGTGCCACTTGCTTAGTTCACGACTTAGATTTGAGAGTCATCCACGCAGGAACGAGGCTGTATTCGAATTTCGGCGCTGCCTCGACTGGCGCATACGCTGGGCAAGAAGACACTAAAAACAGTGTTGAGAAAATCACTATAGATACTTCTTCGTTAAATGCTGGTGATACCATTGAGGTGGTTGTGGCCACTGATTCTGGACTCGCAAATTACGACTCACAGTCATTTGCTCTAGTCGTTACGGGGAATCTTTTGAAGATACATTCGCCCTCTCCTGCGTCAACAACTCGTCCATCGCCTATGCCAAGCGTTCCACCCACCACTTCAGACACAATAACGCTTGCTGTGGCCATTGCCATGACCACGTCTCAGGGCACCATTTCATCCTCTGAGGAAGATACGCTTAAAGGTACCATCGCGAGTACAGCTAATGTTGCTTCAGAGGCCATCAAGAATTTCGGTGTGACCATAACGAGCAGTCGTCGCCGCCGCCTTCTTGCAACATTCACCTGGTCGGTTGACTTCGAAATCGTCACCGAGCTCAGCAGTACCTCTTCGTCATCTCCTGACGAATATGCGGACTCTGTGGCTTCTACACTGAAAACTAATTTGGCTTCTGCTGTCCAGGCGAGCATGACCCTGACTGTTGCAGTTGACTTAATTTCAGCAAGTGCTGCCACTAGGAACCCTTCTTACGCGCCCACATATAGACCTTCGAAAGCTCCTACGATTGCGCCGTCGGTTGCGCTCCAAGAGAACACTTTTCTCGTAATAGCATTGATTGGGGCCTCCGTAGGCGCACTATTGGCAGGCATTTCGATTTTCCTGTACAGCCGACGTGCGCGGAAAATGACGCAACCGAAGATCAAAAGTGGAGCTTCAAATGTGCAGCGCAGTCCACAGGAACAAGCAAATGATATAGAGCGCAGCCCTAAGAAGAGAACCGCCCGATTATAACCTCCACTATTCCTTCAGTTATTAAAAGTCACCAATTCCGAGCTGGATTCTCATTCGGACGCCAATTTTGCCGTGCAACCGACCGACGGTGGGCGACTTTTTAATTTTGGATCGCTTCAAATAACTTCGTTGTAGTCCCCTCTGCCTAGCCCCCTCTTCTATGAGTGGAAACTCCTCTACGATACAGGATTAATCCTCAGGCTTTGGCACAGTGCGTTCGGATAGGCTTGCCTTGCAGTGTAGCTTTTCAGAATCCTTTCTATGCCAGTTAGCCATCTAATTCCGGCCTCTCGGGGATTGTGTCAAGATGTACTGTGTATCAAAAGTCGAAAGAAAATCGAAAGTGCGCCTGATTAGCTTCTTAGGTTTAGTTTGCGCTGCTTTGCTTTTCTTCTCTACCTGTTAGTCTTCTAATTCCGGCCCTTCGGGGCCTGTCTCATAAATCGAAAGTCAAACGAATGTAATTACGTAAAATTCCCCCTCGGGGCCCAGATCAAAGGTCGAAGAGCTATCTTTTTTCTTTCATGTGACAAAACTACGTACAGTATCTGCGTATCTGCAGTACTGCAGTATCTGCAATGCAGCTCTGCAGCAGCTTGCTTTGGGTTGCCTCAGGCTCTCAGCCTTCGGCCTTCAATAGTCCCGGTACTCAATAAAACTGTAGTTTCGTGTATGGTGCTGCATATTCTCCCACCATTCTTGCGGACTTCGAACTTGAACTCTGTCGTTTTGTCTCGCAAACAATGACGAGCTTACTCGTCAAGATGCAAAAATTCTCGCCAATGCCAACTCGGGCCATCAATCAAATCAAAACTTTAATTATCATAGCGCTCACTTTCAACTGTAACATTGTTAGTGAGGCTTTAATTTGCAACTTCGATCAGGGGCTATGCGGGTTTACCAACTCTAGTGACCATATGTGGAAACGGTACTCAGGGTCGACACCATTAGCTCCACTGGTCCTAGCAGCGACCACACTACTGGACTCAGCTATTACATGTACGTAGAGGCGTCAACTCCAAATAATCCAAATGTGGGGCCATTTGATTTGGAGACCTCTTTAGGCAGCAATGGCATTGGTTCTGTATTTTTTTGGTACAACATGTACGGCCAGTCTATGGGCACATTAGCTCTTCAAATTTACTCGAACGTCTCTGGATGGGGAGAGCATTGGAGCAAATCCGGTGACCAAGGAGAAGACTGGCAGATGGGAGCAGTTGATATCGATAGTATGGAAGCTCTCAAGCTAAAATTTGTGTTTTTTACTGGCTCGTCCTACACAAGTGATGTCGCTATCGATGATATCAATATTACTCGCCCAACGACGTTCGCGCCTTCAATAACGCCCTCACCTTCAAACACGCCGTCTCCAACGTGTATGCCATCAAAAACTTCGGCGCCCTCGCAGGATCCTACATATTTACCAACTACCGCAACTTCGGCACCCTCGCAAGAACCTACGTATGCACCAACTACCGTTATGGCATTTACTATCTCACAATTTCAGAACGCACTTGAAGAGAATGGCAAAACAATTTCCGTGAGCTCTGATATATTGCTATCAGTTCCACTCATGATGTCAAATGTAACTGCAGTGCGCATTATAGTAAATAATTTTGAAGTCAGTGGCGGAGGCGGCGCAGGATGCTTCTATATTGTGGATTCAGAGGTTTGGATCTCTGACCTCGTCGTAACCAATTGTTCTTCTTTGGGTTACGGCAGAGGGTTGACCATCTATGGATACTCCCAAGTGTCATTGTTGGGCTGCATCTTTTCACATAATGAAGTAAACACTGATGTTGGCGGTGCTATCTATTTTGAAGGTATTGAATCGGCTAATTATTACACCCCACCGGGCAAAAGCTCAATTTCAAAAATAACGCTTAGAAATTGTACCTTAACCCAGAATTCGGGAGGATACGGAGGGGCGATCAGCTTCAATTACATGGTAAGTGATTATATTGATACTTTTACAGTATATGTGTTACCTTAAATTCTCGACTGCTTTTAAAAAATCAAAACGACTCACGCTCTATGGTACTTCTTTTCAGGTATCTGCCACGATGGTGAACTGTACTATATCGGAAAATAGGGCAGTCTCTACAAAGCCGAATACACTTTATGGTGGAGGCATCCTCGCAACCAATGGAGCTAACCTGACGATGCTTGATTGTAACGTACGTCGAAATTTTGCCACTAATGAAGGTGGAGGCCTGGCTTTCGTTGGAGCGCACGTCCACATGGAGCGTTGTTTGGTGACAGAAAATCATGCATTATACGGCGGCGGTCTCATTGTTGACTCGTCCTCGGATCTCAGTTGTGTTGAGACTTCGTTTATCTCTAATGAAGCAGATAGGGGTGCAGGAATTTACCTCGGAGGCAGCTCTACAATGTCATCATTTGTGCGGTGCACCATTGCTTTTAACCGAGCGTCGAAGGGCTCCGGTGATGGTTTGTATATCACTTATGGCACAGTATACCTTAATTCGAGCAGTGTCTACAACAATACTGGCAGTGGAGCGTATTTTACTCTGAGATCAGGAGCGGCATACGGGTAATTTGGTTGTAGGGAAAAAAAAAATGGTTGTAGGACTATCTCGTGAACGATTGTTGTGTTTCATATTTACCTTGCTTACCTTTTCTGTTAGTTGTTCAGCTATTGGAGGCTGCATCTATTCGCCTAATTACCCTAGCAACTACGGCGCTGATTCTGATTGCGAGTATGAATCTCAAGGAGACGGAAGCTTGACTGTAATCACATTCAATGTAGAGGAATTTTATGATTACCTCACCATCAATAGTAGTAAATATTCTGGACGAGTTGGTCCGGAATGCGTGAACGTGGTCAACGAAGACATTCTTTACTTTTCCTCCGATTTTCACACGGAATCCAACGGGTTTAAGATCTGCTTTAGTGAAACTTCTTCTGGAGGTGGACTTCATATAGTTGGGGGATCAATTTATCTTAACAATGAACGAATCGCCAACAATGCTGTCTCTCATTATGGCGGTGGGTTATATGTGGATGGTGGCAATGTCTACATGGAGGCATGTGTTCTCGAGAGTAATGTGGCTGTATCGGGCAATGAAGTTAATTTTATCTCTGGCGAGTTCAAAGCGAGTGATCTGAGAATGATTGGAGCGGGGCTTCTCATCGAAGGAGCGAGTGCATATTCTGGAACTGAGTGCTTGTCTTCCTGCAAGAAAGGCACCTGGGGCAACTGTACTTTGCTGCTGGGTACAGAGAAGTGCTACGCCAACTGTCAATGTGAGAACTGCCCTCCAGGCTCTATTTCAAGCACATTTGGAGCAACCTCGCCAAGTGTCTGTACTCAATGCGGCGCAGGTCAAGTACCGGACAGCACTGGCACAGGCTGTTCATCTTGCCCCGCAGGCACTTTTGCAACCGACAGTATGACCGATGAAAGTGGTGGTATAAGTCGCCAGGTTACACTTGGAGCCACAACGTGCAATGCTTGTCCAAGTGGACGATTCGCGGCGTATTCGAGTGCACTGGTGTGTCAACGATGTGCAACAGGTCGGAGTAGCTCGTTAGGATCTGCAAACTGTACATTGTGCGACGCGAATTTCTACGCTCTAAACTCTAATTGTTACGAGTGCACGTCACGTCTAGACCTACAATGCTTATCAACACCTGGACGTAAATTTCCTGGCCCTCAGAAGGGCTACTGGATGGATCTGTATGATGTCGACATGACTAGTGGTGAAACCGAACTTAATGATATCAATTTATACCAATGCTCTCGAGCGACTTGTGTAGGTGTCGACCCGAACAATTCGAGCTGCTGGAGCTTGTCAAACAAAGAACTTTTCATGCAGTGTGTAGGAACGGAGATGTGCTTGACTGGGTCAGTCGGACCTTTGTGTGGAGGTTGCCAAGAAGGCTACATATATTCACCGTCTGATACGATTTGCTCGTCCTGTTCTTCACATGTACGCCGTGCGGCGCTTCTAGTGGTTGTAATTCTTATTATGTCTGTTGGTGCGTGCTTGATATACTTTGAATACGTCACAATTCCCAAACGGCTGAAGAATAACTACATCATCAGATCTCTTTGCATGGTGGATGGAGGAACCTTGCGAGTCGCATATTCGACCTACCAAATTACCAGCTCCGTTGCATGGACTTCAAATACTGAATTTCCACAACCCTTCGCAAGGATGCTTGAAGTAATGTCGATTTTCTCACTAGACTTTCTGGATTTAAGTTGCGCCCGAAAAGCGAATGCATTTACAACAGTGATAGTATGGTCACTTGTTCCCATCGTCCTGGAAGTACTCTGTTTGCTACTATACGTCCTTCGCAGGGCCCATGTACGCTCCCGCGTAGAAATCAAAGAGATCCTTCGTCAGCACAGCAGTTTCTTCTTTGTGATGACATATGCTGTCATGCCACCTATATGTCGGTATCAGTTTCAGGCTCTTGACTGCATCAACATCGGCGGAAATGAGTATCTTCGTTCGGACACGACAGTCAATTGCAACAGCACTGGATATAATGCATTTAAATTGCTAGACGTAATTTTGATTCTTATGTGGATGCTAGTGCCGCTAATTTGGTTAACAATTTTGTACCGGAAACGCCATCGACTCAACCCATCAAATGCGGTGGATATGTCTCATGCTCTGCGCTTACAGCGAGCCGACAAAGGACTCAATGCTTCGAGTTTTTTGTGGGAGGAATATCAGCCTCAATTTTACTATTGGGAAGGTGTAGAGATATATCGTCGTGTTTTCTTTGTATGCATTGTTCCTTTGATTTCGCCGAGCCCATCGCGAAAGGCAGCTTTTGGATTGTTCGCTGCCATTTGTAGTGCAGTGAGCTTCCGTGAGCTTGAGCCGTTTCGCGTACCGATCGCTAACTTACTCTCTCACGTTGCGCAGTATGTCATTATGCTGAATTACGGTGCGGCACTCTGTATCAGCACGGGTGTGTCCGACAATTTAGACCCTTTGCTCTTTGGCCTTGTCCTTGTCGTAGTGAACTTGGTTGTGGTAGGGCTAGCGCTGTATTCGGGCGCCAAGCGACATGCCGAAGAAATGAAATCAAAGCAGTGGTGGCGTCGGGACCTGAACACCCAAGAAATAGCTGTCGTACACGCAGTAATGCGAGGTCGCACGCTTAGCCAATGCGAATTAGCCAGGGAGTCGGCCGGTGCTATTGATTCAGGTATAGCAATGGTGAACTCGTCCAATTTGAAGATGTCGATGAATGGATCAACATTATCAGGAGTAGAAGGCAAAAATCCAAATGGGGGTGAGTCAGTGCCGAGTGGTGGTATCATTGATGGCAATGAGATTCTACAACGTTATCTCATAAATGTCGACGACGTTAAAGTCTCTAAGCGAGTGGGCGCCGGCGCATATGGCGAAGTGTTCCTGGGTTCCGTACTTGGCCGTCCCGTGGCGATTAAGACCATGCTAAAGGTTCACAAGCACTTCCCCATATTTTGTGCTTCAATTCTACGTTTTTGTATGTTTTGTACTTCAACATGCATTTAACGTATTCAAATTTATGATACCTACGTATAATCAGGTTACCGAGGAAGATGCTCGAGTTTTTCGAGCCGAGATACTTCTCACAGCAACGCTAAAGCATGCGAACATTGTTGGGTTTGTTGGTGCATGTTGGTCGCGGGAATTGGTTGCGCTACTGTTAGAATGGGTGCCCAAAGGCTCTCTTGAAGACTTGTTGGGTCAAACCAGTTTGAATTTGGCATGGAACGATCCGCTGCTACGGCTAGCCTCTGATGTTGCGCGAGGGATGGCTTATCTCCACAGTCGCTCTTATTTTGATGAGCAATCGCGCACGCAAGTAGATTGCATCCTTCATCGGTATACACATGATAATTTTGCCAATTTTCTCCTCTGACACTTCCTCGCTACTTCACTTTTGGTGGGACACTGAATATCTCTTTTTGTCCCATTCTTGACTGTTGTCTTCTGTTTAACCTACATAGGGATCTAAAACCGGACAATGTATTGGTGACCGAGTTTATGTCGAGCAAAATTTCAGACTTCGGCACTTCGCGCTCGAAGGCTCAGTCATACCAAGACGTCGCCATGACTGCCGTGGGGACGCCTTTGTTTTGCGCACCCGAAGTCGTCATCGGCGAAGTTTATGATGAAAAAGTATGCGCACGCTCTTGACTAAGTGTATTTCATATGATACATAAGTTGATAAATCTATGTGGTACACAGTTTGAAGTTTTGCACCTTTCCTATTCTCCTGGAAGGTGGACGTGTACAGCTTTGGCATGGTTTTGCTTGCAATGTGCGTCGAAGCCCCGTTGCTCGAGTACCTTTCGGCATGCTGGTAAGCGCCAGAGAACGAGAGAAATTATTTCTAGTAGTGAATTAGAACCGTCGAATTATCATCGCTACGTAGCTTCCGAATGCTTGCCTGGTTCGAACTTTTGTTTTGGTAATGCGCTGTAGGTGCGTGGATTTCAACAAGAAGCAGCCACCCAAGCAATCAATGCGGCTAATCAGGAAGATCATCGAAGGGTGGCGAACCTTTACTGCCGTGCCCCATGCACCCCCAAAGCTCAATGCACTGCTCGTGCAGTGCCTCGAAGTGAAGCCTCAAGACCGTCCATTTTTCGAACAAATTCTATCAGAGCTGAGTGGTCCCATCAAACACGAAATCGACGAAAGCAACTTTGACCGACAGCCTCTTAGTAGCTACAACAACGCCTCTGGTTTGCACGGGAGTAGCGAAAACAGCGTCAGTTTGAACAGCGACGCAATTGACAGCAGCGAAAGCAATGGTGGCTTCTTTGACGGTGCCAATCCCGCAGACAAGACCCGGCTTAGGGCTGCCTCGTTATTGCAGCAACGTGCAGTTTCATCTGATTCAGACAAGGCTTCACTGAATTACCCTCGCCTAGAAACACAGGAAGCTGAGGGCCGAAATGAAGCTGGTGCTGAATTTATGCGCAATCCAATTCTCTCATCTGGGGCTCGTAAAACAAACGACTCACGCCTTTCGCAGCAGTTCTCGCAGTATGGCCGACCCTCTGTGGTTGAACTTTCTCGCGTCGAAGTCGTTACGCATACTGAAGTGTAGTGGTATCAAGGTGTATCGATCGAGCAGGTCACTGGAATTGTTGGTTCTTTGCATATATGCATGATGCTTGCCTCGGGTGCAAAAGACGGTCCGTAAAACCTTTTACCGGACTTAATGACGGACTTTTTGGGCAATTGGAGCTGCGGCTTCGATTTCGGACTGTATTTTGGATTGAATCAAAGACGGGATCTAGTAATTAGTATAAAATATAAGCTCAAATGCATTAGATTTCCGTTTGTGCCTCCTGAGTCCTGATGGCCGCCTGATGGCCGAAGGGCACTTCGAGAGCAAAAGATTACAATATCTGCAATAAGAACATGAATAAGCAGCTACATGATTTTTGTTTTATTTCTTCGCGATTCGATTGTGTTATCTGCTTTCCGAGCGCTCTTCCGCGGAGATCAGAAAGCGGCTTATAAATAACTCCAGCATTATTTTATACGCGCGGACCTAGGGCCAGTCGCACGATTCGTGCAGTGTGCAGTGTGGTTGTAAATCGCAGCAGCGAGTATACCCCGTAGGGGCGCAGTTTTGAAATCTGCACATAAGTTACGCACAGTCGTCTGGACAGCTGCACAGCTTATTGATAATCTGAGCAGTGTAGTGAAGCTGCCACTTTGTAGAGAGTAAACACGCACTACTGTAACCTGTGGACTCTCTAAGAGGTCTTGAGGTAACTCTTGATAAACCACGGCTATCCTAATTCTTAAGGTTGCGTTGAAGGATATGAGCGTTCGGCAGCGCGGTGGTTCACCAGTCGAACGCAAAAGTGTGACCCTCTCAACGCCTCTTTCAGTCAAGAGTGGCTCAGAATCAGCGAGGCCAATGCAGACAACCGACAACTCGCTGGCTGCTGGTGCAAAACTTTACCGCCGAATAGTTCCGCTTCATTTTGACCGCGCGGCGTCTTGCATAGCATACAGTTTTTGCAGCATTGCCATGGTGTTGGCCAATAAGGTAAAAGTCGAGTGACATTCTCCTACCCTAGAAAATAATATAGCTTCGCACTTCTTGAGCTTGATTGTTTTCGTTGTCCTCGTCGTTTCTCACTCATTGGACAGGGGCTAGCCACGTATGCAGGACCTCGGCAGAAGGACGATCACAACCTGTCTGTGCTGCCTGTCGCTTTCCAGTCAGCCGCCGCCTGCGCCCTGCTTGAGACTTTGAAGTGGCAACGCGCTGTATCCTATGAGCGTATCAATGTATTCGATGCATTCTCATCTACAATTGGCGCCCGCAACAGCCACAATGTCACTAGCAACAAGTGCAGCAGCAGCAGCACTATTGATAGTAGCAGTGCTGCCCGTGGCCTTACCGGTGCTCATCACCGCGCACAAGGTCTCGCTCAAACCCAAGCCCGCGCGGTCTTGCCGCTGTCGCTGTCCTTCGTTGGGATGATTTTCAGTGGCTTCATGTGTCTCAAGTACTTGAACGTGCCCATGGCCACCATCTTCAAAAATGCCACGAACTTGCTCATAGTGACCGGCGAATGGTGGTTCTATGCCGAGCCCGTGTCGTTTGGTGTCGTCGCCTCGGTCGCCATGATGGTGGTAGGGGCTGCGGCAGCTGCTGCGAACGACCTAGACTTTAGTGCGCAAGGCTTAGCTTGGGCTTGCGCAAATGCGTGCGCTACCGCCACGTACGTGCTGTACATGCGCCAGGTTACACGCACCGTAGACCTTAGCCGATTCGGGACCGTGCTCTTGAACAACGCTTTGAGCGCTGTGTTGCTGCTGATGGTTGCCGCCTGGAGTGGCGAGCTGGCCGAAGCAGTCGCAAGTGCTACCGACGGCTTGCTTTGGCGGCGAGCTAGTGCTTTTGACTTGAGCAGTAGCAACAATATTGGCAGCAGTGTTGATATGGGTTATGTAGGCCTCAATATTTTCACTGGTTTGGTAGGCTTCTTACTCAATTTTGCTCAGTTGTGGTGCGTAGGAGCAACTTCGGCCACCACTTACGCCATCATTGGCACGTTGAACAAGATACCCATCGCGCTCTTCGGGCAGTTTCTCTTCAAAACCAAAATGACGCCGCAGGGCTGGGTCTTTGTCGGCGTCAACTTAGTTGGGTGTAGCTTCTACTCGTACTGCAAACTGATGGAGAAACGCTCGAAAAGCAGCGAGACGAGCAACGGCCCCAGTGCTGTTGCTGTGCCGAGCGGTGAGGAACCACGAGGCCGAGACGGAAGTAAGGCCTCGAATGTTAGCGGGGTAAGCAGTATCCGTAGTAGCTACAGCATCAATGGCAACAATGGCAGCAGCTACAGCAACCATGGCAGCAGCGGCAGCAAAAGAGAAGAGCTGCAAGCGGTCGCAGAGCATTGGGACCGAGAAGCTCGAGGCCGAAGTGGGAGCTTTCCCGACGATTTCGTAGACCCCAGCAGCCTTGACCATTCTTCGAATGTAGAAGAACACTCCTCAAGCAGCCATAACGATACGCACGCACGGTAATAGTACTACCGTAGCTGCCGTTTGTTGTAATTTCATGCGCAACTCTATATACTGGCTGCTCTCTACTTGAGAAACTATGATCGCAAGCCAAGAAAAGTTTATCCCCTGCTTTTGGAGGTAAGGGCCCATTGTTTATAAGCATTACAAATGCAGAATCCTACTTCAAATATTGGGCCATGTGCACATACCACATTCCATTGAAGATGAAATAAATAGTTCTTTGATTTAACGAGCGACGCCTCGTTGTCTATGTCTGACTTCCTTTCTTAAGGGCGCATGTGCATGTGAATTTGGACATGCCCATAGCCCTATAGCAGAGATATACGATATATGGCAGTAATCCGCCCACGCGTAAGGTGTGAGCAGCTGAGCAGCAGCGCTAGCATGCCATTAATCCTTAATTCAAAGTACAATGGCATTAAGGTATTTGTATGTTTGTTGGTGTTATTGCCACTATATCACAGGCCGCGCGATAAGGAGTAGATTCCTATGTAAAGCCATCGGAACGTCACAAGGATCCGAGAACTTAGCAATGTGGGTCTTTTGCAGAGGTGACGTATCCCTACAAATTTCACACCAGTCAACTCAAAGGTCAGTACATGTTGTCACCACTACTTGAGAGAGCTGAGAGGGACGTCCATGCAGCGAAGCACCAGGGGAGAAGTACGATTCACTGTCGTCAGATGCAGCCGCAATAATTGGATTTTCCATGTCTTCAGAATTAGTTAAGCCCTCCTCTGCTCCATGTGGGTTCAATCGCTGAGCTTCTTGCGATGCTTGTCCTGATCCAGGGTTGACTGTTTGTTGCTGCAACATTGAAGCAGCTTTGAGGCGGTCACGTTCAGCAGGATTGTCAACTCCAAAAGAGCCATCATTTTCACTGCTGACTTCGTTCCTGCCAGCGCCCCCAACTTGCTTCCTAGCATCGCTTAGACCAGATTCGTCATCGTATCTGTCAAGAGGTTGCCGGTCAAAGCTACTTCGTTAATTTCATCTTTGACAGGGCCACTCAGCTTTGAGAGAACTTGTTCAAAAGTTGGACGTGACTGGGGCTCCACTTCAAGGCACTGCACGAGCAGAGCATTGAGCATTGGCGGCGCTTGAGGAACGGCAGTAAAAGTTCGCCAACCTTCCACAATTTTCCTGATTAAGCGCATTGGGTCCTTAGGTGGCTGTTTCTTGCCAAAGTCCGCGCACCTTCAACACGTAGTACAGAAATAATGTATATTCAAAGCTCATAGACGAAGAAGTTGTGGCGAATTAGGCATCATCAAATTTAATCATATAATTTCTTCTATACCAGCGTGCTGAAAGGTACTCAAGTAATGGCGTTTCGACGCACATCGCAAGCAAAAGCATGCCAAAGCTATAGACATCCATCTTCCACGCACATTAGGTAAAAAAGTAAGAATGCGACGTTGCCAGAGGATTGAATGCGGATTATAAAGCGCACATGCAAAGCTTGTTTTATGAATATAAGTATAGTTAAAATCGCGCACATACTTTTTCGTCGTAAACATCGCCGTTTAGGACTTCTGGTGCGCAGTAGAGAGGTGTTCCGACACCTGTCATGGCTACGTTTCTGTGCGATTGCGACTTAGAGCGCGAAGTACCGAAGTCCGATATCTTGCTCGACATAAACTCGGTTACTAATGCATTGTCCGGCTTGAGATCCCTTGAATTGTTAGGAGACAGAATGCAAAGTGAACAATAGGTGAGACAGCGTAAGAGGATTAAGATTACTATATCTCAAATTATGGACAAAAGCACAAAGCACTAACCGATGGAGTATACAGCTCTTCATTTTGCTCTCGTGTTCATCAAAGTAAGAGCGACTGTGGAGATAAGCCATCCCTCGCGCAACATCAGAGGCTAGCCGTAGCAGCGGATCGTTCCATGCCAAATTCAAACTGGTTTGACCCAACAAGTCTTCAAGAGAGC
>Ga0307979_1001726_pt1 | contig 15460 bp, 26 predicted proteins | sample OrgLakmetage1058_FD_201833 | JGI IMG/M metagenome (GOLD analysis project Ga0307979, IMG submission 201833) | Saline water microbial communities from Organic Lake, Antarctica - #1058 | ecosystem: Environmental > Aquatic > Non-marine Saline and Alkaline > Saline | place: Antarctica: Organic Lake...
AACGTTTACGATAAAGAAAAGCCCCCCCAAACCAAGGCAGCTCATAGGAGAGACGCATACACAACTAGCTAATCACAATTCATTCCTAGATGTGCGACGAGTTATCCGGCGGCACAAAGAGGCACCTGCCTCTAACCATTCGAAAGATTGACATTTACTATGTTCCTATCGCAAACATCTTTCTAACAATCATATTTTCTTAGACTAGCGAGACCACCACACATCTGTTGATCTTCGCACTCGCCAATACTTCCACCTGACCTAAAGCATTGGCTTCAATATCACATACACCTACATCTGCATGAGCTCACTATCATTTGCTGCTGCAGGGCTACCTTCTAAGAGGCAAGATTGCGGCATGTATGAGAATTTGGAAAATCCTTAAACGAAAAAAGTTGGAGAAGAAGGGCATCGATCCCTTTACCTCGCGCATGCGAAGCGCGCGCTCTACCATCTGAGCTACATCCCCTTGATGTTAATGGTGTGAAATTTGGAAATTTGTACAAATGTACTTATTCCAGCTACATTCCTAGGAGCCCGCCCGTCCGCCATCGTGACAAACGACGTCTTGACTGACGTCCATCATAAGTTAAGCTAAGCTTATTTGTGTAGCTCTAGCTAGAGCTAGGTGCTGCAGTTGCCCTGATAGCGCTCCGGCTACCCCGGCTATTCAAGACTAGCCAGAGTTGACTCGATATTAACGTAGTTTCTTCCTAGGGCAATGCTGCTGCTTCGCCCGATCATGGCTCTCTCTACGAGTGGCGCCAAAGGTAGTGTTGGGAGCAACTCCCTGTCTGCATCGGCGTCAGTGGCTGCGATTCTCCCACGCGACTCACACCGCACCTTTTTTGAGGTGCCTTTTACGCACAACGGTGCACCATCTATAGTATTCCTCTATTATATGCCTAATTATAATTTCAAACCTGTTTCCAAGGAGCTACTACAGTAGTAGCTACTAGCTTGAGGATACTAGGGTTTCGAGGTACTACCTCACGACTGTCATTTGTCTATTGCTCGACAAGTAGGGCTGCAATAATACACTTATTGGCCACCTTATAATTGACGCCTGACACTTCCGTGCTGCTCTGTACATGTGCAGAGTCGCGACTGGAATTTCGTGGAGCGTCACTGGGCTGCTGCAGCTCGCACCGGGGATCCAGCTTTGCCACTCACAACAGCTGCTTCCTGGGCTGACCTTCGAGTCGACCCACCTCCTGGTAACGTAAAACCTGCAATTGATCGTATCTTCAGCTACCCAGCTACCGCTCACCCGAAAAATCAATCATCACAGGCGATACTGTCGCAGCTGACGCTACTACTACGGCAGCCGCTGGCCGTAGCAGTAGCCTTTCCAACCAGCAGCGTGCACGACCCAAGCTCTCAGTGTCGCCATTTTCTTCCGCTGATGCCACTGACTCCGGTGCGCGATAATGCTACACTGAATTGTTCTCGTGTGAAATTCGCAATGCGTATACTTCTTCGTGTTCTTATTTCACTGATATCTGATATCTCTGTTGTTGTGCATTTTGTTTCCCTTCGATTGATTTCTTAAACTCATCTGCGGCTATGATAACAAATTCTGTATTTGCTTTGTTTGCAGGTGTTTATGATGCTATAGCGGCTGACTGGCAGCATTTGCTGAATGACCCTTCGTTCCTGAATCCACTTCTGAGCTTCAGTTCAAAAGATTTAGATGAAGTAGAGTATGATGCTGAAACAAGAACTTTAGACAGCCGCAGCAGCGTTGATAGTGACAATAGACCTCCGACCAGAAGTGACATTAGCAGCTGCAGTGGCCTCACTGACAGTAGCAGTAGCAGCAACAGCAATGTTGATTGGAGCGCTGAGCAGAGCTCGAGTGAAGAAATGAAGGCACCCTTAACATCGTCAAGAGCCCTAAAGAAACAGATGAAAAAGGAGAAGAAGCAGAAGCAACCGAAAGGTGAACGGGCGACTTACTTCCTCACGGTAGGTTACGCCGGCAGCGCTTTTCAGGGCTGGGCAAGCAACGAAAAAAAAAGTCACAAGAACAATGTCAACAACAACAACAACAAGAGTACAATTGAAATTTTGAAGGCGGATAGCAAAACTGCAGAAGCACCGAAAGAAGGAACAGAACGTCAAGAATTTGAATTAAGAGAAAGAGCAGGAAATTTAGGAGGAAGCAGTGACAGGATCTGCCCAACTATGAGTAGCGCGCCATTGCCTTCCGTAGCCGGCACACTCGCGAACGCTCTGAAACCTCTCTTGGGAGGTACGTAGACGAGCAGTCGTCGTGGTGGCATTACTCAAGCTAAGCAGGCCTACTTGCTTGTTATTTTAAAGTTTGGTTTACGTGTAACTGACACTTATTTTGAGGCTTCGTTGTGGGCTTGCTTTCTTTTTCTCTTGGGTTTGTGGTAGTTACTACTTGCAAGGGAGCGTGTGCACACATGTCAATTCATCTGATAACGTTGAATTCCCGTTTTTTGGCCGTTGGCTTTATCATTTCCTTTCTCTCACGCCCATTCTCCCGCTATCCCTAACTTCTTCTCCCCGTTCCTCTCTCTCCCCGGGCGCGTTCAATGCTCATGCCACTCCCCTGATTATAAAATAGCCAACGCGCCACCACGAGTCGATGTGGCAGGCCGCACCGACGCTGGCGTGTCAGCCATTGCGCAAGTGTGCAGTTTTTACACCTGGGAGCAGGTTGGTGTGTTGCGCCTTTTCTGTCTTAACATTCCTGTTTTCATTCGTACATGAATTCAACGCTATTTTTTTAATCTTTTATTTTTTTCTGAACGTGAACAAAACAAACGCAGGGCCTTCTTGACGGCCATAATTTGGATGAAAACAGTGTACCAACTAAGCAGCAACGACAAGTTTCAATGTGCCAAGCTATCGGCGCAGCGGTAGCGCAACATGCAGCTGCCCTAGGCTTGCCTTTACATGCGCACCGAGTGCAGGTTTGAGACAACAGTTAAACCTTTTCTTTTCTTCCTCATCTTCTAGTTCCATTCTCGTAGGACGCACACGTTTTAGTGCGTGCATTGACTAATGGCCACGCATGCGCGTCTTTCTTCGTATCTCTATTCTTGTGTCTATACGTGTGATGTGAGTAGCGTGTCGATCGCGTGTGGCATCCGAGATGGAGCGCTCGGCACCGCCGCTACGCGTATCTGATGCCTTTAGACCTTGACCCGCATTATGACATCACCGCTAACAAAGGAGCGTCAAGAAGCAAGGCAGGAGCAGCAGCAGGAATAAAAGCAGCTGTTGAAGACTCAACGAAATCTACTGCTCCTTCAGATGTTCTTACCGCTTCTTCTTCTTCTTCTCCTCCTTTTGCTCATATGGATTCATTAACAATGGACGCAGCAGCAATGGCAGCGCTGGTGGTCCGTGTGAATGACGCTTTACAGGAAGTGGTGGCTGCAGGTCCCATGTCGTGCAATGCCCTGGCTTATGGCAAATTACAGGTGTGGGATGAGGGTGCTAGCTTATGCTATTGTGGATCGCTACTGCAGACTGTAGTAGGGGCACAATAAGTTGACGGAAGTATATGGTCTAGGATATATTTTACTTCAGTGTGACGTGCTTTGAAAGAATACCTGTGCTTCAGTGTGCGTTATTCAAATCTTGACACGTTTGCATGCGCCTGTGGCTTCTTTTCTGTCTCAGGTGGGGAAAAAACTGTTGAGCAAAGAAGAAGCTGCCGACGGCGGCGCCAACGACTTGTGCCGACTGCTCGAAGCCAAAGCAACCTTGGTGGAGTGGCCTCTTGGTTCTTCACCAACTTCCGGAATGGAAGATGAAGCAGAAACAGTAGCTATGGCTTCCGTGCAATATGCTCTACCTAGTAGTATCTCTCCTCCTGCTGGCAGTAGCAGTAGCTTTATTACGAGCAGCGCGAGCACAGCAGCCGTTCGGCGCTGCTTGTTGGTGGAGCTCGTTGGCGATCGTTTCTTGCGGCGAATGGTACGCTTTCATTAACACTTTTGAAACAAAAATTGTGCAATCAATCACGCGTGCTTCGCCTTTCCATTCAGCCCATTTACGTGCATTACTATTCTGTCCCTCTAGGTGCGTGTGCTAGTAGCAACGGTAGTGCGCCAGGCTCTTCTTGAAGCTGATCTAGTGGAAGCACAAGAAGAAGAAGAAGACGAAGAAACCAGTACTGACCTGGATTCACTGGAAGATCGATTGCACGCAGGTAGAAGACCGGTCGAAAATGGAAGAATGGAGCGTTCTGAAGTGAGCGAGGCAGGAGTGAACACTCGAAGAGGGGAACCAAGAGGTACAGGAGCACCGCCGCTATCACTCCTCGAAATTGTGGCGTCGGGCAATCGCAGCTTGGCTGCGCACCCTGCGCCAGCAGTAGGCTTGGCTTTCCTGGGTGCGGGTTTTGCTCGAGAAGAGGGGTGGCCTTCGAAGTGAGTCACTTATATTGAGCCGCTTAGAAAACTGATTATGAGATCGATATACATTTCGTACAATAACGAACGCAAGTGGCACGTGGCACAGAGGCCAGTTAACATATCTCCCGGAGGGCGGAGGGTTTTGGGTTTGCTCTTGGATTTAACCGTTATTAACCACTGGTGAGATATCGCATTACAGGGACTTTCCTCTATAAAGGAATAATTCCTGTAGACTACAGTCGCGGCCTCCTTCATAATCCTTAAGCCTGAGTGTGATCTGCGGGAACTACGAAACAAGGAGCAGCTACGCGTCATGTCCATGAGAGAGGAGTCCAATGCGACTTCGGCTAATTTGAACTCGGAGCTACATCACCTAAGTATGAGTTCCAACTAACACAAACCCGAACCCTTCCTAACGTACACCAACTTTCTTCGTTTTTCGGCCTATTAGCCTTCAAATTCTGGCCCCTCGGGGCCTGTGTCAAACACCCACACCCAAACCCCAACCTCAGAAGGCACAGACGCAGTGACGCAGATGCCAGTCTCTAATCACAACCCTGTATTTTGACCCCCTGTAAGTGTTGTGCGCTGCATCTTTTCACAGTTTTTCTCTCGGATTTACTGAGTGTGTTTTTCCCCTCTTTTTTCTTTTTATACCATACTAGTGCAATTTTTTTTTCATCTTTTTGTCTCCCTCGGATCTTTGTTCACAACTCATACTTAGAAAGCAGAGGATAGCCCCATGGCGCCGTATGAAGTCGATGCGGCATCGATAACTTATTTCCGAGGATGCGCGCCTCCGGTAAGATGCTGCCTTTCAACCTGAAAGTGTTCTTCAACGTGCTTGCCTCCCCATCACTCCGATGATATTTCGTCTCACTGACTTGTGAAGACTACCGTACTATGAACGGTTGCTTCCCCTCCTTCTCTTCGCCCCGTTAAGACGTTTGAAAATAATTGCACACCGCGTTCACCACTAGAGTCGTTTCAGTGCCCTAAGACGGATTTGTCGAGTACTGCTACTCTATCTTCAGTGGGCTCCGCTTCGTCTTCATTTCACATGTACTTTTTTTTTCAAATTGCCGGTGTCTCCCCCCTCTTTATTAGACCTTATCGGACGCCAACCTCAAAATCCTCATTGCCAAGCACAAGGGCGACGAATTTGAAATTCAGCTCGTGCTCACGCAGCTTTGGGACGGCGCGCCCTTTGACGTCGCCATCTCTTCGGCACAACCAGTTGATGCTATTTTACCGCTCAACGAGGGAAACCTCGTCAGCAAAAGCAGCAACAGCGGCTCCAGTGGAGATGGGAGCAGCGATCTCTGTGGAGCAATTTCAGCTGCGTCAGCAACTTCTAGCCAGGCCTCGGCTAGTGAAGCAGCAACTAGCACTACCTTAGACCGTACTGCAACCTCTGGGTTTAGTGTAGACAATAGCAGCAGCAGCAGCAGTGGCAGCAGCAGTGGCAGCAGCGGTGTAGCCCCAGCTACAGGGGGAAGTGAGCCTCTAGCAGCGGAAGCAGGCAGTTTGCGGTGGCGGCTCGAGCAGATTGCGGCCCAGAAAGGCGGTCATTTGGCGTTCGCCGGCAGCCACCATACCACCACCCCACATCATCATCACGGTGGTGGTCAAGGCAGTGGCATTCGCGGCACCGGTGGCACTGGTGGTGGTGGGTATGATAACGAAGGTGACGATGTTAACAGTGACGAGGCTAGCAGCCATGACAACGACGTGTACAGCGAGGACGATGACGACGACGACAGTGACGACGATGATGATGCGCTTCGAATCTCTGGAGAGAACGATACCGTTAGCAGCAGCAGCAGTGGCAGCAGCAGCAGCAGTGCGTATGCCGTAGCAACATTGAATCGCACGATGGCCGTGTTGGGGGATGACGTGTACGTGATGGAAGCGAGGCGAGATGAGTCGAGGAGCGCCTGGCTCGACTTAGCGAGAGACCACTTGAACGAGTACTTGGACTTGAATGGCCGCGCAGCATCGTATGAGGTGGGTTTGGGTCACTGTGGGTGGACAGTAGTGTGCAAGGGAGAGAGAGAGAGAGAGAGAGAAAGAAATTGTGTTTGTTTGTTTTAATGGTTGGTTCTGCGTTGCTCTTTCTCTTTGTTTGCAAGGAATTCATTGTCCTCGATTTATTTGAGCGCAAGGCGTTCATTTCCTGACCGGTTCTTTTCTTTTGAATCTTATCCGATTGCGCCCCCTCCTGCGTGCTCTCTGACTCTCATGCCGTCATGCCGTCTGGCTTGCTGGTTTGACTGTACACAGGGGTGGGTTAATGACTTGCAACCTGGAGAAGGAGGCGACGGTGACAACAGTAATGGTGACGGCCGTTCTAATGGTGTGGCATCACCGTCCTTGGACGAGCATTTTTATGCGGCAGATTCGGAGCACTTTCAAATTTGGTCCGAGCATCCTACGGTATGACACTATTTCACAATGAAGCACCTTCTCCTTGACAAAGCTATCTTAAATGTTGCCTCTCCACCTTCTCTCCCCTTCTCTCCCTTATTTCTTCCTCAGGGGTATTCCTTCTTGAGCTTACACATCAAACCGAACCGCCTCTCTCTGCCTCTCCCTGCATCTCTTTCTCCCACTTATCTTATTTTCTTCGTCTTATTATTTATTCTTTTTCTTCGACTTCATAAAATCATTATTAGGTTCAGCTCCTGAGAGCCCAAAATGCCAAAGCCCAAGCCGCTCGCTTGCGGTTTGGCGATTCAGCCGTAGACGCACCGCTGCCACTCTTAGCGCCACCTTCAACTTCAACTTCAACATTGAGGCACGACGACGATGATGCACGTGAGAACACTCATGGTGGCAGCGGCGGCGGCACAGGAGCAGAAGACAGAGACGAAGCTAGCGTTGAAGACGAGGCGTACGATCCTTCGCATGACAGGTACGATCTCCTGTAATTGGGGCCAGAAGTGAATAGGATCCTTCGCTGTGTCGTGTTGTTTGTCTTGGCCTTATTTTTACCGCTTTCTACAAGCTGGCTTTTCTTCTTTGCATCTTTTGATCATGGAATTTGAATGGACTGACTCACTGTTCATCTTCGCCTTATGAATGCAATTTTACCCCATTCTCTTTCAAAAACCTACTACTGTACTGTAGTTACATGGCTCCAAGCGCAAGAAACGTCTTTGCCCACTCCAACAGCTCGTCATCTTCAGCACATGGAACCTCCCAAGAACAAGCAGGAGCAGCAGACAAAGATGCATTGTTGGGAGCAGCAGCAGGCGCAGCAGCCGCCGCAGCAGTCGATGTTGACGCGTGTTTTGTTGTGGGCGACCTCGTGGAGGTACACTTCTTACATGTGCTACTTCAGTGCTAGTATAGTCTTACATGTGCTACGTTAGTACTAGCATCGCAGATCTCCTTGCGTGGATACCTTTCTGTGTTGGCGTGCGTTTATGGCCCGTATTTCGTGCATATGCGCACCCACGTTTCTACTAAGCCGCTATTTCTAAGTTCAGCGATTTCCACGTCACACAATGAACAGAAATCGCCGTACTGAAATGGTGGCTTAGTATGCTATTCTGCGCATCCTGCACGTGCGACATTTGCGTCTTCTCCGAATTTGACAATACTACTACTACTACTTTATTTGCGCAAGAATTGAGTCATGCATCGCACAATTTTGCTACAATAGCATGAAGCTTTAACTACAGCTACTGCTGGTGTTAGCATTCCTTAACCCTTTCTCTTTGCGAGCTCATCGTATAATTGTCGTGGCAAAAGGTCCGTGACGAGCCAACTGAAGCCTGGGAAGTGGCGGTAGTCTGCGAAGAGCCCCTTTCTGACCATAAATCCCCTCCTGGGAGGGGGACCAACAAGAATGGTGCTTCACGCAAGGAGGCGATGCGCCGCTGCCGGAAGGACGATTGGGACACGGCTTACGTTTGGGAAGAGGTACGGCTTTTCATTCTCTTATTATTTTTCGGTTCAGATCAAAAAGGAAGATACTCGCATCATCCATTGGTACAAACGCAACTAAGATCACGCAGCTCATGGCTTGAAAAAGTACCGATTCCTTTTTGTTCACACATTTTCTTAACCTCTCCCAACCCTGCTTGAACTAGTGCAGCGCCGCGTTGGTGCCTTTTGCATGTATGCCATTCTCTCTCTCTCTCAAACTTTTCTTTCTTCCTGCACACGTACCCACTACAATAGGTGCGCCACCTGGACCTGTTGAAGCAAGCCGCCACCGCCAACTACTGCCCGGGCAGCCACGCGTTGAGCCTGTTCCGCACCCCTACGCACGGCTACACTTGCTCCAGGTAGTCAACACCATCGCCGTGAGGAAGGGCAGAGTTATTACAGAAGAAAGAAGAAAGTAATGTAACGCAATACAATTGTATGTCTTTCTTTTCTCTGCTCCAAATTGAATTGCACACTTCTGGAATCTACATTTGTACAGGAATTAAGACTTATATTGTAAGTCCAGCCACAAATGATTGCATGAGTCTCATATTTCGCTTTGATTCTTTGCCCCTTTACCTTTCTTACTTTCGTTCTCTCCTCGTTGAACGGTTACGTCCTCATATAATTCAAAACCACAGTTGCCAGGGCGTGTTTTACACCGGAATTCGGCTCTTCGGGTGCCGGAAATGCGACTTCGATTTGTGCGAAACCTGCTTGCAAGCTTCTGGCCGGGATTATTCTCAGGTGATTGCTATTTTATTATATTAGGGCCATTGACAGGCACGTGAGACGAAATCATTTCTATGTATGAAATCAAGTTCAGAGACTGCAAAAATAATGTGCCTCGGATGCACACGACTACGAAGGAACGACAAACATTTGATTCCTCCTTCAATTCCTTGCTTGTCTAAGACTTCGCGACCGATCTGCATTCTAACCTACATTATTCATCACCCCCCTATGTACTGCTATCAATGCTACCAACCAACCAACCAACCAACCAACCAACCAACCAACCAACCAACCAACCAACCAACCAACCAACCAACCAACCAACCAACTTGATCAGGATCCTGGGCGAGTAGCGGGCTCGGGCAGTAACGCAAGCGAGGTCGCCACAGGAGAGTCGAGTGCATCTTCCACTTCACCTTTGAAGTTCCTGACAGGCGGAAACAACAACAGCAACAGCAGCAACAGCAACAACACGAACAGCAGCGGAACATCTTCTCTTTCTTCATCTTCACCTCAAGCTACCAAGGTCGGCGACACGAGGCAAGAATATTTGGCAGCCAAAGCAGAAGCACGAGCTGCAGCACTCGCGCTTTACGAGAAAAACAAGGTAAGGACACCAACTGTAAAATTGACCACAAGCGTTCCTATTGCCCTCTGCCCTGGGTCATTTTTCTCGCTACTTTATTGATTGCACATTTTATTCATATTTGGCTTGGTTTTGAGAATTGCATTTTATGTGTTTGTTGTCGTATGATGTTGTGTTAAACTAGTGTAGCAAATTCCTATTCGAGTTTCTTTTAGCACTTTTAGCTGAGCAATGGAGTTGTACCGTAGCTAACCTTGATTCTGCGCACTTTCTATGATTTTTTCGTACCCGTGACAAATGAAATGACCGACGCCACTACAGGCAGCCCAGCAGCTGAGAGTGGCCCAAAGGAATGAAGCAAAAGCAGAGGCAAAAGCGATTCGACTTGAAAAGCAAAAGTTGAAAGCGGCCAATCGGGCCAAACAGCAAAAAGTAAGCGTTTGTCTGTTCTTGAGCGCCTGTTTTTGTTGTGTCTACGTTTGCGCGTGCGTGACTTTTGGGCGTATTTTGCGAGCGTGCGAGTTGTGTGCATGTTGGTGTTCTCGATGGGTGCGTGAGTGTGTGTCAAGTTGTGTGTTGTGTGCGAGCATGGATGGCCTCAATTTCACATTTTCCAAACTCATCTTCTGTTTCTTCCCACTTTCTGAAAGGAACGGGCAGCAGCAAAAGCGGCCAAAATAGCTGCGCGCAATTCATCTAATAGTAGCAGCGGCACGAGCGGCGACAGCACATCCTTTTTTGCCTCCTCCTCATCTTCATCTTCTTCTGCTGCTGCTCCGACTGTCGCGACGGAGAGCGGTGGCATTAGTGGCAATAATGGAACAGTAGAAGACCGGCGATCGTCAACCGCAAAAGCGCTCGCGTCGGCCGAAGCGGCATTAGCGGCCGACCAATTGGCGGCCGAGCACGGTAATTATACCGGTGCTTATTCCGGTAACCATACTAATCCCGGCGGGCGGGCGAACGGGTGGGGGCATGCTTTGAAAAGCTACTGGCTTCAAGACGACGCCTGGGGCAAAGACCTGGCCTCTTCGTCGTCGTCTTCTTCGTCGGTTAATTACGGCTCCGAAGGAAGAAGCAATGGAAGCGGAGGTTTGTTGAGTCGCTGGGGCTGGGGCCAACCTCTGCACGCGAATGACACTAGCCACAACCATCACAGTGCAGCAGCAGCATCACCTGCGGTGGCCGCAGCAGCCGAAGCAGCACTGCGGCAATCGAGAGATCCGTTGTATTTGCTGCAGCAGCACGGGCCGCCACTAGGGGGGAGCAAGAATGGTGGCATGGCGGCGATGCGGGTGGTGAGTGACTAGAAGGCACAAACGAGAGATGAACAAAGAGGAAAAGAAAAAAAGAGAAACAACGAAGAAAAAGCTTTGAAGAAGGAGGAAATTGGATGAAGAATGATGGATTAAAGGGGCACAGAATGTGTGAGGCACACTGATGTCCACATATCGGGGACACAAATTGATGAATGATTGATTGATGAAAAGAAGAGAAATGAGAAAGCACAAGAATCCGCGTTGTATGACGTTTCTCTCCTGCTCTTTCTTCTCTCTCTTTGCCCATTCGTTCATTCTCTCAAGGTGCCGCCACTGCCAGCGCAAGGATGTCCTTCTGGCAGTGGCAACGCGCCAATTAGCGAGGCATTTCGGTTTGCGTGCCAGCGAAAGAACAGCGCAACTGCGAATGCTCTTCGTTATGACGATGGGATCGCTCAAGAGGTATGTGTGCGTGATGGATGTCAAGTTGCTTATGTGCACGCGTGTGCATCTCTATCTCCACCAAAATTCATCACAAACTCTACCGACATTCCCAATCGAATACCGCAGCAGACTCTTTGAGGATGATGGTTCTTTTCATCGTGCTTTCAATTTATGATTTTTACTGCTCTATGTTTCATTCACAGGAGAAACGAGCGTGCCTGGCTCCTTACGAACGTCTCAGCATGAAGGTAAGAACAAGACATACTAAAATAAAAAAATGTGTGCAAATTTATTACTAATTACTTATATTATCTATCTTCTTCTTTTACTCTTTTACGATTAAATCTTCCAATACACCTTTATTAACTCCCTGTTTAAGCGTGCACACTCTTCTTTTTTGTCAGGTTGGCGCTGTGAAATTGTCTACTCGCGATTTGAAAGGAGCTTTTGACTCCTCTAGCGCTGGTATGAGATAAGAAGATGAAGAAAGGAGAACGTATCTATTTCATTCATGTGTGCATAGGTATATGCATACTTGTATTGTTTTTTTTACCTCCCGCATTCTCTGGCTTTTCTTTTAACACGCTTGTGTCACATGCTTGCCATTCCCATCTTACCTTCATGTTCTCTACTCCATGTACTACATATACTATACTAGGGGTGGGGCCTCGGGGCTTAGCCGCGGTGGTGCGGCAGCGACTCGCACACCACCGCTACCCGCGCCTGCTGGCCCTACATGTAGTTGGGCCGAGCCGCCTGCCCGCGATTGGGCATACCCCGGTAGGCGTGTGTGCGTGTGCGCACATGTATAGGAATGGCTTTACTGTAAAACGCTTCTTTGCTTCTACTTAGTAGTAGTGTATTTTTTTGTCAGCTATCGCTGCTACAGTAGTGCAAAAGGAAGGACTAAGCTTGTATATGCTCATTTTCTATTTCCTAGTCACAAGGCTTCTTCCTTCGTACGGGTGTTAATTTGTAGCCCATTTTGATGACGACCCATGCATGCACTACATAGCATTTGAATTACATAGCACTTGAATTACGAGCTTTGGATGAATGAACCGACTATTCATAATGCTGGCGTATATATCATCCCATCTCTCCTGCCTCATCAGGTCGATTTGTCGCATGCGTTCGTCGAGTTTGTGAATTTGGCCACCGGACAAAGCGTCCGAACGCCGCTGCTCAAAGATTTCGCAGCAAATCCTCCTCGTACCTTGACTGCTGCTGGTGGTAGCTGTGGTGGTGGTGGCGACAGCCACAATGTTCACCATGATACTGTCGACAAACCTTCGAAGAATATTACATTAGGGATCGAGCTGTCGTCACCGCGCGACGTGGTACTGCTCAACACAATTTTTTGATTTATGTATTAGTTTTTTTGTGGCTGTCGGTATCGTTCGTCTTTTCGTATCTTCAATCTCCCGCTGACATCGCCGTATCGAAATCCTCTATTGCTTACATGCCCATTTTTTTTGCTTACATTCTTTTAGCATCTCTCTTTGACCCTTTATCTAACTCTCTGACCTCTCACTCTCTCCTTCTCAACCCCTGCTCTTCCCCATTTTTCCCTCTAGGTTGCCGCTAGGCTCTTGCTGTTAGATGCTTGCAACGGGGAGCAGTGGCTTGCCGCAGTGAGTGTGTTAGGCCGTGACCAAGGCAACAACAACAACAACAACACAATTACGATCAGCAGCAGTAGTAGCAGCAGCAGTAGCCGCAACAATAACAGCACGCCGCAACTGCCATCGTCAGCAACAAGAGGCAATTCTTCTCTTCCGCCAACTCCTGCTGCTGCTGCTGCTGCTGCTGCTGCAACTGCCACGTCGTCATCATCCGTCGGTCCGCCGGGATCCATCCCGCCGGCAGCGACCGCTGTCGTGATGCCAGCACCGCCGCTCGAATCCACTTTAACTTCCTCATCTGGTGCAGGCGAAAGAAGAGAAGAAGGAGGTAAAGGAGAAGGAGGTGAAGGAGATCGAGATCGAAGAGAAAGAGGAGAAGTCGAAGAAAGAGATGCAGCGCCAGTGCTGTCTCTGTCGCCGCGGCCACCATCCAGTATCGGAGGAAAGAACGTTACTTCTGCTGAGGAGGGTGAGGGTAAGGCGAGGAGAAGAAGAAATGATGGTGAAAATGACGACAATGACAACGAGAACGATGAGATCGAAGAAGCGGAGGATGATGACGATGACGACGAGACAGTTGCATCAGCCGCTCTAGCCTCGGCAGAGGAGGAAGCAGCAGCAGCAGCAGCGCCAGCGTCAAGTTTAGACGAGCGAGAGAGGAGGAAGGTCGCATCAGCAGCAACTGATAAGAAGAACAACAATAACAATAACAAGGCGCTCGTCAGCACGCACGCTTTATTAGGCAAAGATACCGGAAGCGTCACGGAGCTTACTCTGGTTTGTGTACACTCAACCATGAACACGTTCCCTCAATCGTCTGTTTTGTTCGCCCCGAGGTTTTAAGAAACATTGAATTTGAAAATTCGAGTGGTTTCATTTTTGTAAAAACGGACGACAACCACATGCGTAGATCTTGACATTTTCGTCGTCCTTGTCGCTGTGTATTACTCTATATTAGGGCATTGCCGACGTCGACTGCGCACATCCATTCGCAGCGCCAACCTCTGCAACCATCTTTGGAGTGATGAATCCTTCTTCATCATCGCCTTCAAGCACTGCAGCTGCAGGAAGAGCAAGCGACGAACCCTCATTATCAACACCATCAACATCATCATCGGTAGATCCAGCTACTGATTCTGTTGCCTCATTTGGAGAAGGGTGCCAGATCGGCGTGACTGCCACATGGGCAGAAGACGAGCCAGAATTGGTGCAAGCACTAGCACCGTCATTTCCTCGGGTAAGGGGGGGGGGTATTTTTGAAATGAAAAAGGTTGTGCAATGTGCGTGCATATTAATTCAGAAATGCAAATAGCTTTGATTTTCTTTTTGCAACTTTCATATCTAGGGTTTAACTTATTTATATGCCTATACGTAATACCCTCGTGTCCTCCTCCTATTTCTTTCTTTGCTCAGGTGCTTCACTTGACTTTAGTCAGTGCAGTGCAATTGGCCACTGCCTTCACGCAGCGCACGGCGCGGCAGCGGGATGCGATCAGTGCGTTCATGAGCCTAGAAGAAGAAGGTGCATTAGACATACACACACACAAAAGAAAGAATGAGAGAGAGAGTGAATGGCCAATGAGTAATGAAGGGCTCGATAACGCGCCTACTCGCTCATGAACGCTCATGCAATGCACGCCTCTTTGCAAAAAGCTGCATACTTGCCTACCTTACCAAATTTCGATCTTACAGTGCTTCCAAGCAGTTCGTCATGAGAGCCCTGGCCGTTTCCCACTTAGCGTCATCTTTCTTTTTCTCATTTCTTTGGAATGCATATTCATTTTACATAAATGCACAGGCGTGGAATGTGGCGACGACATTGATGCCTTTGAGTCGGACGCTTCCGTGGTGGCCTTCGCAGAGGTTCGTGCGTGTTTGTGTGTGCGTTTACATGTGCACATGTACTTATGTACATGTGTGTGTGTATTTAAGTGCACGTTGATGGGTGTGTATGTACATGTGCGCACACACACGTGCGCTCGCCTGCTTCTGCTTCTCCGCCTTCTCCTTATACTACTTCCTCCTCTTGGCCTGTCCTCGTTGTTTTCATACGCCACTCCCCCTTTCTTTTCGTCTTAAATCTTCCAACTTTCAACTTTCTTCTTCCAACTTTCGTCTCCCTTCTTCCATCTCCCTTCTCTCAAAAGGTCTACAACGTCTCTACCCAGCAGCGCTTTCGCACGTCCGAAGTTTGTGGCCACACGCACTTTTTAGAGTTCAACGAAACCGTAGCGTTTCGCGTGGACTCGCCTTATGACACGGTGCATGAATGAAACAAAGGGTGGTAGTGTGCGTGGCATTTGTAGTCATTTTGCCTTCTTTTATGAAATGCCATTATCTTTCTTGACTTCTCGCTCCATTTTTTCTATAATCATGTTGTCACCTGCCGTGCCTTAATCAAGCATTTCTTACGTTTTCATTTTGCCTTTTACTGTTCGTCGCATGATAATCATCCCTCTTCCCCCGGGTGAACTTGTT